>Ga0172371_10000820_pt1 | contig 49182 bp, 33 predicted proteins | sample Lak12m_FD_114543 | JGI IMG/M metagenome (GOLD analysis project Ga0172371, IMG submission 114543) | Freshwater microbial communities from Kabuno Bay, South-Kivu, Congo - kab_022012_12m | ecosystem: Environmental > Aquatic > Freshwater > Lake | place: Democratic Republic of the Congo: South-Kivu... | reverse complement strand
CTCGCCGCCCAAAGCGCGCTCATCAGGATCACCAACCCTGCATCGGCCGACGCCCGGGCTGCCCAAAACAAGTTGCCGTTTCCCGATTGGAAGACGCGGAACAGGCAATAGCCGCTCTGCGTGACGGCGGCCGCCGAGAGAAACACGGCCCAGGCGACCCACTGCTCCGAGGCCGAGGATTTGCCCAGTCGTTCCAGGAGGTCGATGCCGTACTGGATGCCGATATTGAGCAGCGGACCGCCGATCCCTCCCAGGATGGCGATCACCAGCCCGGTGCGAAAGCGCGCCCGGGATGTCGTGCCCTGACCAGAAGGAGGGCCGCCCGAGCGGGCGCAGACCACCACGCCCCCCACCATCAGCGCCAGGGAGCCCAGGAAGAGAAACTCGCCGACCGATGCCAGGCGCAGCGCGCCGGCCGAAACCAGCGGCACGAGCGATCCCACCGTGATGGAAAGGCCCAGTTGGATCGAGATGCCCAGCGCGACGCCCAAGTAGTCCACCGCCAGCCCGTAGAGCAAAGAGGCCGCCCCCCAGATCAGACCCAGAAGAATCAGCGTCCCCCGACCGGACGGCGGAATCGCCGCCAGGGTTTCGCGCCAAGACGGGACGGCGACCACGATCCCGACCCAAGGCGTCACGACCATGGCGAGGATTGCGAACAGACACCAAATGTGATGGAACTTCCACACGCGGGCCTTCTTCATGGGCACGGCAAACGTGCCGTTGAGCACGCCGGCAGCGATCAGTCCAAGCCAGCTCCCCATTGCCTCATCTCCATGTCGCGTCGCGATGCGAGGGCGTCTCTCTAGAATTGCAGCCTGCTGCGGCAGCCTGACGAGCGAGCCGAAGGTTCTCCTCCAGGCTTCGGCCTGGCAAGAACAGGCTGCTCGATCCCCCCACGAGGACATCGGCTCCTGCGGCGACCATCGGCGGGATCTTTTCGAGGCTCACGTTGCCGTCCACCTGAATCGGTATCCTGCGACGGCGGCCGGCCAGGTAGCGGCGGGCGTCGCCGATCTTCTCGATGGCCGAAGGCACCATCTCCTGTCCCGCGTACCCCGGATTGACCGTCATCAGCAGGAGAAAATCCATGCGGTCCAGGACATACCTGAGCGAAGAGAGCGGCGTCGCGGGATTGAGCGCCACGCCGGCCTCCATCCCCAACTCGCGAATCCGCGCCAGTTGCCGGTCCACGTGGACGGCCGACTCCAGGTGGACGGAAACGCGATGCACCCCGTGCTCCGCCAGGCGTTCCACGAAGAACGCGTTGTCCTCCACCATCAAGTGGACGTCCAGCGGCAGACGCGTGAAGGAGCCAAGATCCGCCACCACGTTGAGCCCGATCGGCAAGTTGGGGACGAAATGGGCATCCATGAGGTCCACGTGGATCATGTCCACCCCGGCCTTCTCCAGTTCCCGAACCTGGCTGCCCAACTGAAGCGAATCGGCGCACATGATCGAGGCGGAGATCGCAATGTCGCAACTTCGTGGTTTCCGGGGGCAATCGTAGGCCGTCGCGGCGCTGCCGTTGCTTCCCAGGTCCTCGTGAATCCTCGTACCCTTACGTCGCGGCTGCATACCGGTATGCCTCCAGGATGTTCTGCGGCGGCACGTCCCTCTGGAGGTGGTTCGTCGGCGCCAAAATCAAGCCCCCTCCCGGCGAGACCGCCTCCCGGATCCGGTCGATCTCCGCGCGGACGTCCTCCAAGGACCCCCGCATGGGACCCTTGGCATTCAAGTGGCCGTGGAAGACCAACTTCGAGCCGTATTTCTCCTTCAAGGTCGCCAGATCATTTCCCGGGAGGCCGGGCTCCACCGGGTTGAGCACCTCAACGCCGCTCTCGATGAAATAGGGAATCAGGGTTTCCACCGCCCCGTCCGAGTGCATGAAGATCCGGGCCTGGGGCGCCAGGCTCTTGATGAGCGCGTTCTGCGCCTGATAGGCCGGCAAGAAGACCTCGGCATAGGTGCCGGGAGAGATCAAGGGCCCGTTCTGGGAACCAAAATCATCCGCGTATTCCACCATGTGGACAAACGGCCCCACCTCCTTCAGGCAGAGCCTGAGAAACTCGATTCGGATCTCGTTGACCTTGGCGACCAGCGCCAGGGCAAATTGTCTGTCGGCGGCCAGATCCATCAAGAACTGCGCCGGACCGCGAAGCCGCTGGGCCAGCTCGAAGATCCCGGGCGTCGCTTGGCGTACGGAAACGGCATACGGACTCTTCTCGTAAAGGAGTCTCGCTTCCCGAGCCAGACCGTCGATGCGTCCGGGGTCCGCCGGGTCAGGCCAGCAGTAGGTATCCAAATCGTGGATCGTTATTCCCGCCAAGGGCTCGTTGACGAACCACGCCGCGCCTCCAACCCGCTTCACCAGCATTCCCCACTCGTCGGCCTCCGTGTGCTCGTCCACCGTCGCGGGTTGCCACCGGACGGGCTCTCGCATCCAGACGCGGCGGAAGTCGACCCGAAGCGATTCGAGGATCTTCTCGTTATAGAAGCGGACGTTCCAGGCCCGCCGAAACGCCCGTCCTGTCCTTTCCACGCCGAGAAAGTCGCACAGGGCCTGATACGCGCCGTCTTCCAGGCAACCCGCCGTATTCATGAGGTCCAAGGGAAGCCGATCCGGCTTCCCTTGGGCCAACGTGGTCAGGACGCGCTCTCTTGGGGTCATTTCTTTCCTGCGAACGTCTGGATCGGTCTGGCGCCGATGCTCATCGAAGTGCGGACGGCTCCGCGCGGTCCGTGGCGATCCGTCGGGGATTGTCCACAACGCACGCCTTCCCGTCGACTTCCACAACGATCTTGGCAAGCCACGTTTCCGCGGGAACTTGAGCGTAGTCGTGATCCGTCTCCCCGGAATAGACGCCAAAGAACACCAAGGGTTCGTCGCCGACGTTGACCGTGCGATGGAAATAATCGGGCGGCACGTAGAGGATCGCCCCTGGCTCCATGGCGCTCCAGACAAAATGGCCGGCCAACGACTGCATCAACAGCAGCCCCTTCCCGCGGTGCACGTAATACACTTCGGCAAAACGGGCGGGGTCGTGAAAATGACCCCGCGTCATGTAGAACTCCCTTCCGATCTTGCCCGGAGAAAGTGTACAAATTGCCACCACGAGGTCCCCCTGCGCCCCGCTGCCCGCGTATTCGTGAAATTCGTAGATCACGGGATTGCCCGCCGACAACCGGGCCCGGACGGCGTGGGCGTCGTGGAAGACCGCCGCAAGATGTTCCAGGGTCCGCGCGACCACGCGATGGCGGCACGGCGAAACGGGAGACAGAAACGCCAATCCGTCACTCATTCGTGCATCAACCCCTGTTTTCGCGTCGCAAGGTCTCGGACGAAGTTCCTTCGAGACGCCGTTTCACAACCCGGTCTCGCACGCTACAGGCCGACGCCGTCTCGCAGTTTCGTCGCCTCGAAGAATCAGATTCGCGGCGCCGATGACGGGGAGACCGTCGAGGTCGGGAGACAAGACGATCTCGGTCCGTTTCGGCAGGTCGTGCAACGTGGAACAGGCGAGGTAGTGGCGAACCAGTCCGAGCAGGTATTCTCCCCCGCCCTTGACGATTCCGCCGCCGAGAATGATCTTCTGGGGGTTGAGGACGTTGGTCAGCACGGAGAGTCCCCGTCCCAGATACTTGGCGGTGGCGTGGACCACCTCGCAAGCCAAGGGGTCTCCCGCCGAGGCCGCCTTGAAGACTTCCCTGGGATCGATCTCGCCGCTGCCGTTGGACCCGGCGGCCATGATCGAATCCACGGTGCTTTGCGCGACGAGGCGTCCCGCCCTTCGGGAGATGGCCGAGCCGGCTGCCAGGGCCTCGAAACAGCCCCTTTGTCCACAGCGGCAGCGCGGCCCGTCCTCGACCAGAACACAGTGGCCGATCTCTCCGCTGCAGAAGTGGGCGCCTCGGTAGAGCTCGCCGTTGATGACGATCCCTGCCCCGATGCCGGTGCCGATCGTGACGTAGATAAAATCGCGGACGTCGCGGGCCAGATCCGTCAACATGGCTCCCAAAGCCGCTGCGCGGACGTCCAACTCCAACTCGGCGCGAACCCCCAGCAGGGCTTCCAACTTCTCCTTCAGCGGCAGGCTCTTCCAGCCCAGGTTCGGCGCGCCGAGCACGATTCCCTTGTCGGGATCGACCGCGCCCGGAACGGCAACCCCCAAGCCAAGAACGGGGCAGGCGGCGGCCGAGGCGTGCCCCAGGAGCCTTTGACCCATTGCCAGCACCGCCTCCACGCTTCGGGCGCTATCCTTCGGCGTGGGAACGGTTTCCAGGTTGCAGGTCCCGCCCTCACTGTTGACCAAGGCGCCGGCGATCTTCGATCCTCCGACGTCCATTCCTATCGCCCATTTCATCATCGGTGCATCTCGCCTGGTTTGAGGAGCCCGGCTTGCGGCAAGGCACGGTGGCAAACGGCCGTTGCGCAGCCGCCTCAAGCCCGTCGTGGCCGCGGCCCGCTACTCCAGGTTGAACGTGAACTCATTCCGACCCGGCTTCACATCGGCCTTCAGCCCGCTTTTCTTCCAGTCCCCGTACTTCCCCGCAAACCGCGGCTTGACCCGTTCGGGAATTTTTCCCGGTCCCGGGGGCGCAGGCCCCGGCAGGTTGGACTCGATCGTGACGCTGTACGCGCCCGCGGGAATCGGCCGGTCGAACTTGAACTCGCCTCCCTGACGCACGGACGCCTTGGCGATCGCGGCCCCGTCGCTCCGGCAGAGGATCACGTCTACGTCGCCGAGCGGCTCGGCCCTGAGCAGGACTTTGCCCGACACGTTCCCGTTCGCCCCTCCCGGCCCACACCCCCCCGCGCCAAGCGCCACGAGGCCCGCCAAGGACCACGCCAGCAGGGTTGCCGGCCGGGGAAACCCGAAGAGAATCCGCCGCATAGCACCGTCTCCTGTCATGCGAGTCGAATCGCGTTTCAATACGACGAGATCGCCACCCCGTCGTCCTTGGTCGCCAACTGGCAGAGGGAGGTCATGTTAATGGTCTCGGAGATGAAACTGACCGACCCGTCCACCTTCGCGAATAGGGCCCCGCCCGGATGCCGTGAGTTCAAGACGGTGTTGCCGTCGTAGGGTGTGTCGCAGGCGTCCGTGGTGATGCTCTGGTTGATGGGAAGGGTCGCGCTGACGGTGGTCGTGCCGGCGCCATAGGGGTCCCCCGAGGCACTGGGCGGTGACCCGCTGGAAAATCCGGCCCACCCGCCGCGATAGTTCGCGCTGATGCGCAGCGTGCCTACCGCTCCCGACTGCTCGCCGACCATGATCGTGTTTGAGGTGCCGTCGGTACACTGGGCCATGTTCACCCAGGCTGAGGGAGGGAGCATGCCGTTATAGCACCAACAACTCTTGTAATTGCCCACATAGCAGAGGGTGGTGCGCCCGGCCACATCCGTTCCGGCCGAGTGGGCGGTGGCGGCAAAGCTGAGGACCGCGCCGGCGATCGCCACGTAGTCGAACACCTGCGCCGAATTATTATTGTAGAATGTCGATGTGGTGTCGATGGCCGGGAACGTGCTCGAAGGGCAGTTCCAGCCGGGCACGACAAGCTTCGAAAGAATCGAATTCGTGCCAAAACCGTCGCCTGAATCGAAACTCCCGGTGATCGTATTAAGCTGCCCGTACAACGACGCCTGCTCCGCGTAAGGCAAAACCGAGTAGCGCCAGTTGGGCGCGTGGGTGCTCGGGCCGCGCGCGCCGGCCGGGAAGGTCCGGTTCGTGTCATGGTAGTTCTGGAGAGCCAGCCCGATCTGCTTCAACTGGTTCGTACACTGCGAGCGCCGTGCGGCTTCCCGGGCAGCCTGCACCGCCGGCAACAACAGCGCGATCAAAATCCCAATGATCGCAATGACTACGAGCAACTCCACGAGTGTGAATCCTGGCCGTCGCTTGAACATGGTCACCCCTCCCCAAGATAAGGACACGTAACGGTTCACGAGATCCTTGCTCGATATCGCGGCCCCCCGGATCCCACAAAGGCGAACCGACGAAGTTGACTTTGTCGCCGGGCGGGGCAGGATGAAGCCCCCCTGCGAGCTAGCCACCCTACACCGTTACCCCTAGACCGCTATCGGTAGAAACTGTCGCGCGCCGCGCAGACTTCCGAAGACTCGAAGACTTCGGAAGTCTCAACTGCGGCTCGGCCGCCCCAGGAACTGGCGGACGCTTTCCGCACCGCCTGACCTATGAATACCGCGCCGGGCGATTGGCATCAAGTCGCACGATTTACGGGAATCCACTATTTCTTTACCGATTTCGGTCGCAGGCGGTCTTCTGCGTTCTCGATTTAGGGGCAAAGCGCCGCCGTGGGCCATCTTGATCGAGGCGTTCTAAAGAGCGTGCTCCCGGCGGAACGTGGCGGGCGCGACGCCCACGAACTCGCGGAAGAGCGCCGTGAGAGGTGTAGGGCGGACGGAGCGAAGCGACGCCCGCCATTGTCCGCTCTCAATCTGACGATGTACGCCTCGGCCGGCTTCCGAGCCTTCGACCGCCGCACGGTGTATTTGAAGCAGATGTAGGGCGGACGGAGCGAAGCGATGGTGGAGTGGCATGCCGTCACTCGGCCCAGCCGAGGGTCGGCATGGAAGGAGTTGTGACGGTTTCCATGCTCACCCGACGCTTCGCGTCGTGAGAGCATGCCACCCGACCGCGCTGCGTCCTCTACTACGTTTCAGAGAGCGCGCTGGCGGCGAAACGTGGCGGGCGCGACGCCTTCGAACTCGCGGAAGATCGCCGTCAGGTGCTGGACCGTCCGGAATCCGCAGCGGACGGCGATCTGCTTGACCGGCAGCGGTGTTTCGAGGAGCAGCCGCTTGGCCTGTTCGAGGCGGACCCGGCGGATCTCGTCGTGGATCGTCCGCCCGACCACGGCCTTGAAGGACCGCTCGAGCTGGGAACGGGAGATCGCCACCTGCGCGACGACGTCGTCGACCTTGATCCCACTGGAGGCATTCGAGCGGATCAGGGCCAGCGCCGCCGCGACGTTTTCGTCCTCGACGGCGATGATGTCGCTCGATCGCCGCACCTTGAGCCCTTCGGGCACGATCACGTACTTCAAGCGTCGCGGTTTAGCTCCGGCCATCATCCGATCCAACAGGGCCGCGGCCTGGAAGCCGATCCGCTTGGCGTCTTGCTCCACGCTGGAGAGCGGCGGGTTGCACAATTGGCAGAGCATTTCGTCGTTGTCCACGCCGACCACGGCGATCTCCTCGGGAACGCGGATCCCGCCGGCGCGGCACGCTTCGAGCACCTGCCGGGCCGCCTTGTCGTTGGCGGCCATGAGCCCGACCGGCTTGGGGAGCGATTCGAGCCACGCCCGAAGCCGGCCTTGCAGCGATTCCCATTGCCGATGGTTCTCGTACGGTCCCAACCGCATCCAGAGAGGACAACCCGCCGACCGAACGCGCTGACCGAAGGCAACCGCCCGCTCCGCGGAAAAACCGGTGATGGGACTGCGGCGATACCCGAAATAGGCGAATCGTCGGAAGCCGCGCTCCAGGAGATGGTCGGCGATCAGATGGGCTACGGCGCGCTGGTCGCTGTAGATGTACGGAATGCCGGAGGACGGCTGGTACCAACCATACCCGCTGCCGAACGCCACCGTGGGGATTCCGGAGGCCAGCACCTGGGACGCGACTCTCGAATCGTCCAAGTCCGCCAGGATCCCGTCGCCATGCCATCTTGCCAGGTCGGGAAGACGCTGTTGGTGTAAAGCACTTTCTTCGATATATACGTTCCACGGCGAAGCACGTCTCCGGAGATACGCAGCGACGCCCGTCATGACTTTGACGTCATAGGGGAGCTTGGCGTCGTAAATCAGAGCGACACAGCGAGCGGGTTTTCTCGGTGCCATCTTGGGACAATCCGCAACAAGAACGGTTGCCTGGATCTCCATCGCCCTTCAGTTATACGGTCGAAGGACGCGAGAAGCAAAACCCGCTTTGTGCCCTAGTCGCGCGCCGATCCTTCCAGGCGGTCGCCAAAAGACACCGGCTCTCGAAGGGCGGAGGCGAGCCGGGTCAAATACTCACTTCGGGGGATCTCTCTCGCGCCGAATCGGGCCGTGTGAGGGGTCCACTGCTGGATGTCGAGGAGTTGGTAGGCGCGGGCCCGCAAGTGCCCAACCAGCGCGACCAGGGCCACTTTGGAGGCGTCGGGCACGCGGTAGAACATCGATTCGGCGGCGAACAGGCCGCCGATCGCCACTCCGTAGGTGCCGCCCGCCAGTTTGCCTTCCGACCACGCCTCCACGCTGTGGGCGTGGCCGAGTTGGTGAAGCCGGATGTAGGCCCGGATCATCCGCGGGGTGAGCCACGTGGCCCCGACGCGATCGGAAACGGTGGCACAGCCGCGGATCACGCCGGCAAAATCGCGGTCACAGGTCACCTGGAATCGGCCGCTGCGGCAAGTCTGCAGCAAACGCCGGGGGACGTGAAACCTCTCGAACTCGATGATCGCCCTGGGATCGGGGGACCACCAGAGCATGGGATCGTCGATGTCGGCGTGCGGCCAGGGAAAAATGCCGTGCTGGTAGGCATCGAGCAGCCACTCGGGGGTCAGACGCCCGCCGAGGGCCAGCAGGCCATCGGCATCGGCCCGATCGGCCGGAGGAAAAAACCGAGACGGTGGCAGGTCACTCATAGGTATCGGGACGGGCCGGGAGAGGGTGGCCGCGGAGGCAATTATAAAGGATAAAGGATGAAGGATGAGGGATGAGGAGCCAGTGGCACCCAGCACCCGGCGCCATTCATCCTTCATCCTTTCCCCCGGAAGGGGCACTGCCTCAAGACTGGCTCGGTCTGCTAGAATGGGCACCTTGACTCGCGCAGGGCTGGGGAAGGCCGGACATGCGGCGACTGAAGAGCGTGGCCATTGTGGGCGTCGGCTTGATCGGCGGATCGATCGGGCTGGCCCTGCGCCAGCGGGGCATCGCCGACGCGGTGATCGGAATCGGGCGGCGCCAGGCCAGCCTGAGGACGGCTCGCCGCGTCGGGGCGGTGACCAACACCACCGTCGATCTGGCCAAAGGCGTGGCCGACGCCGAGCTGATCGTGGTCTGCACGCCCGTCCGTCGAATCGTGGACGACGTGCGCCGGGCCGCCGCGCATTGTCCCGAGGCAGCGCTGATCACCGACGCCGGGAGCACGAAACGGGCGATTGTGGAAGCCCTCGACGGCCAACTTCCCAGGGGCTGCCGGTTCCTGGGGAGTCATCCGCTGGCGGGGGGCGAGAAGACCGGGGCGGCCCATGCCACCGCCGATCTGTTCGACGGCCGCATCGCCATCCTCACGCCGACGAAGAATACCCACGCGGAAGACTTCGACACGCTGGAGGGTTTCTGGTCCGCCTTGGGCTCGGTGGTCATCCAGATGTCGCCCGAGGAGCACGATCGCGCCTTGGCCGTCACCAGCCATCTCCCGCACCTGGCGGCTGCCGCGCTGGCGGGGATCCTGCCGGAAAGCAGTTTTCGCCTCACGGCGGCGGGCGTGTTGGATGCGACGCGGATCGCGTCCGGCGACCCCGAACTGTGGACGCAGATCTTCGTGCAGAACCGCGAGAACGTGCTCGGGGCACTCGGCCAGTACGAGCGTGCGCTATCCGCCATACGGGCGGCGATTGAGAGGGGCGACGAAGAGGACCTCCGACAACTCTTGGCAGTGGCGAAGAAGAACCGCGATGCTCTGGGAAATTGACATCTATCCGCAGCCGGGCCAGCCCGACCTGGCTGCCAAACGCGTGGCCGCCGAAGCAGCCGACTTGGGCTTGGCGAGTCCGTTGCCCGTGACAGCCGGCTGGGGCTACCTGATCCAGGGAGACCTCGACCGCGCCCAGGTGCTCCGCGTGGCACACGAGCTTCTGGCCGACCGCGTGGTGGAGCGGACCCTGGTGGCGCCGGTCGGCGACGAGGTCTTCTCTCAGGCGACCGACGGCCGCACGTGCGTGATCCACGTGCTGCCCAAGCCCGGCGTGATGGACCCGGTGGCACAGAGCGTCATGGCGGCGATCGCCGACTTCGGCTACCGGGCCGAGGTGGTCCGCACGCTGAAGAAATACTGGATCGCCCCCCTGTCCGACGACAAACTGCAACTCTTGTGCTCGAAGGTCCTGGCCAACGACGCCATCGAGCAGGTGATCGTCGGCCCCCTGAGCTTCTCGCGATTGGAGGTGGGATCGCCCTACGAGTTCAAGCTCGTCACGGTGCCGATCCGCTCCATGGGCGATGCGGCGTTGGAGCGGCTCAGCCGCGACGGCCAGCTCTTCCTGTCGCTGGTGGAAATGAAGGCGATCCAGGCCCAATTCCGCACTCTGGGCCGCGATCCCACGGACGCGGAACTCGAAACCCTCGCGCAGACCTGGAGCGAGCACTGTAGCCACAAGACGCTTGCCGGGCGGATCCGCTACCGCGACGAGTCGGGCGAGCGGCGATTCGAGAACATGCTCAAGGAGACGATCTTCGCCGCCACGCAGGAGATCCGCCGCGAGCTGGGACCGCAGGACTGGTGTGTGAGCGTCTTTGAGGACAACGCCGGCGTGGTCCGCTTCGACGACGCCTTCAACGTCGTCTTCAAGGTGGAGACGCACAACCATCCCTCGGCGCTGGAGCCGTACGGCGGGGCGAATACCGGCATCGGCGGGGTGATCCGCGATCCCATGGGAACCGGCCTCGGGGCCAAGCCGGTGGCCAACACCGACGTCTTCTGCTTCGCCCCGCCCGACTTCCCCGCCGACCAGTTGCCGCCCGGCGTGCTCCATCCGCGGCGGGTGATGCGGGGCGTGGTGGCGGGCGTGCGCGATTACGGCAACCGTATGGGCATCCCCACCGTCAACGGCGCGATCTACTTCGATCGCCGCTATCTCGGCAACCCGCTGGTGTATTGCGGCAATATCGGCCTGATCCCCGTCGACAAGTCGCGCAAGCAGGCCAAACCGGGGGACTTGATCGTGGTCCTCGGCGGGCGCACCGGACGGGACGGAATCCACGGCGCCACCTTCAGCTCGGCCGAACTGACCAGCCAGAGCGAAACGGTCTCCGGCGGGGCCGTCCAGATCGGCAACGCCATCACCGAGAAAATGCTGCTCGACGTGCTCCTGGTGGCCCGCGACCGCGGCCTCTACCACGCGGTGACCGATTGCGGGGCCGGTGGTTTCTCTAGCGCGGTCGGCGAGATGGGCGAGCACATCGGCGCCGAGGTCTGGCTGGAGCGCGTGCCGCTGAAGTACGAGGGGCTTTCCTACACGGAGATGTGGATCTCCGAGGCCCAGGAGCGCATGGTCTTGGCCGTGGCCCCGGACCGATGGGACGAGCTGTCCCGCCTGTGCGTTTCGGAAGGGGTCGAAGCCTCGGTCCTTGGCAAGTTCCTGCCCACCGAGCGACTCGTCCTGAAGTACAAGGACCAGCAGGTCGCCGACCTCGCCATGGAGTTCCTCCACGACGGCCGCCCACCCGTGGTGCGCGACGCCGTGTACACGCCCCGGCCCGAGCGGCCGCTCGGCACGGCGGACGATCCGCCGGTCGAGGTAGGGTGGGACAAGCGCAGCGCAGTCCCACCGGAAACGGAACAAACCCCTGTTGGTGGGACCGCGCTTCGCTTGTCCCACCCTACGGCTTATGCGCCGGAAAAGGCGCCGACCGAGGCCACTGCGATTCTCTCGAAGATCCTCGGCTCGCTCAACGTGGCCAGCAAGGAGTGGGTCATCCGCCAGTACGACCACGAGGTGCAGGGGGGCAGCGTGGTCAAGCCGCTGGTGGGCGTGGCCAACGACGGCCCGAGCGACGCCGCCGTGCTGCGGCCCGTGCTCAAGTCGCGGCGCGGTTTGGTCGTCGCCTGCGGCATGAACCCGCTCTACGGCGAGCTGGATCCCTACTGGATGGCCGCCAGCGCGATCGACGAGGCCGTGCGCAACTGTGTGGCCGTCGGCGCCGATCCGGCCCGAATCGCCATCCTCGACAACTTCTGCTGGGGCAACACCGATCGGCCGGAAACGCTCGGATCGCTGGTCCGCGCGGCCCTGGCCTGCTACGACACCGCGGTGGCCCTGGGCACGCCGTTCATCAGCGGCAAGGACAGCTTGAACAACGAGTTTCGGCCCGTCGGCGGCGGAAAAGGGGACAGTCCCCATTTGCCGGCACAAATGGGGACTGTCCCCTTTTCCGCCTTTTCCGCGGAGCCCATTTCGATCCCGCCGTCGCTCCTGATCAGTGCCCTCGGCCAGGTCGACGACGTGGGCCGCTGCGTGACCATGGACCTCAAGCAGCCGGGCAGTCACCTCTACCTCGTCGGCTTGACTGGGAACGAGCTGGGCGGCTCCCATTTCGCCTTGGTGCAGGGGCTCACCGGCGGCCAGGTCCCGAAGGTCGACGCCCCCATGGCCAAACACGTGTTCGCCGCGGTTCATCAGGCGATCGACGCCGGCCTGGTCCGGGCGTGTCACGACCTGAGCGAGGGGGGACTCGCGGTGGCGGCCGCCGAGATGGCCTTTGCCGGCGGGCTGGGGGCGGAGATTGACCTCGGGTCGGTGCCATGCTCGCCCGAGGCAGCGGAAACGCCTATCCTCGTCTTCAGTGAGTCGAACACCCGGTTCCTCGTGGAAGTGCGACCGGAGAACGCGGAGGCCTTCGAGGCGATCATGCTCAAGGCAGGACCGGCCCGAAGCGGCGTGCCCTGCAAACGGATCGGCCGCGTCGTTGAGACCGGCGCTTTGAAGATCGACGACGCCGACCGCGTCCCGGTCGTGCAAGCCGACGTGAGATCGCTTAAGGAAGCTTGGCAGAGACCGTTGCGATGGTGAGCACATCGCTGGGCACCGCGGCGGGCGAGCCCGCCCGCTACGCGGACAACGCCGCACCAACCGCTCCGTCACACACCGATCCCTGACCCCTGACCCCCGACCCCTGACCACCATGTTTGTCCAACCGCGAGTTCTGATTCTGCGGGCCCCCGGCACCAATTGCGACATGGAGACCGCCTACGCCTTCGAGCGTGCCGGGGGAAAGGCCGAGCGCTGGCACATCAACCGCCTCTTGGACGATCCCGGGTTGCTGACGGATGTTCAGATCCTCTGCATTCCCGGCGGGTTCAGCTACGGCGACGACGTGGCCGCCGGACGCATCCTCGCCAACCAGATCCAGCACCACCTGGCCGGGCACCTCGAAGGGTTCAAGGCGGCCGGCAAGCTCATCCTGGGGATCTGCAACGGGTTCCAGGTGCTGATCAAGTCGGGCCTGTTGCTGCCCAACGATCCCGCGCTCGGCCCGCCGGCCACGCTCACCTGGAACGACTCGGGGAAGTTCGAGGATCGTTGGGTGCGTCTGGAGGTGCAGGGCTCGAAATGCGTGTTCCTCAAGGGGATCGACCGAATGCTCCTTCCCGTGGCCCACGCCGAAGGGAAATTCGTCACCCGCGACGCCGCGGTGCTGGACGCACTAGCCCGCGACGGTCAGCTCGTGCTGAAGTACCGCCGGCTCTCGGGCGAGGATGGAGCCGGCGTGCCCTATCCCGACAATCCGAACGGCTCGGCAGCCGACACGGCGGGCGTGTGCGACGCGACCGGTCGCGTGTTCGGACTGATGCCCCACCCGGAGCGGCACATCGACTCAAGCCAGCACCCCCGCTCCAGTCGCGGCGAGGGACGCGACCCCGGCGACGGATTCCGGGTGTTCCGCAACGCAGTCGAGTTCTTTGCGTAGAACAAACGCTCTCCTGACGGGCGTCGTAGGGCTGCCGCTGCTTAGAGGTCAGCAGTTGTGTGTGCCACTGCTTGGCCGCTGCCGGCAGAGGGATTGAACGAAGGGGCAAGGTTGTGCCGGCAGGGAGTCCTCAGGTTCGGTACGACGCAAGGGCCGGCACCGGGCGAACGGATCGGCCGCTGGCCCGCGCCGGAGACATTGGCTGTGCTCAGCCTCGCCGCCGCACTGCTTCTCCGAAGCAGTGGCACACAGTTGGCACCTCTCAAAGCAGATGCAGGGCACCCGCGCGTGTGCGGGTCGGTGTCTTCGGCCTCAATCGAACACCCCCGCCCCGAACTCGTTCTTGGGGCGTTCGGCGCGGGTCGGTTGGGACGGGGGGTGGTGCGGGCCGTGGGGCTTCTCGGCCGGTTGGACCTGGGCCGGCGCGACGCCGACGGGCCGCATCTCGCGGGCTTCCGCCACGGTTTCTTCTTCGTGGAAGTCGTCGTAGGTGGGCACGTAGCCGGGCTGCTTCGCGCGGGCCCTCTCTTCTTCAAAGGCATCGATCACGCGGCTTTGGATCATCTCCCGGCAGGCGGAGTTGATCGGGTGGGCGATGTCGGCATAGAGCTTCGTCCGCCCTTCTTCGTCCCGCAGAGCCGGGGCCTCCTTCAGTCGCGTGCCGCACTGGTTGCAGTGGGCCGCGCGGAGGTGGTTCTTGGCGCGACAGCTCGGGCAATGCGCGGTCAGTTTGCGGCTCGGCATCGCCACAAACGGACCATTCGTGCCTTCGATGATCTTCAGATCGCGGACCACGAAGGCATCGTCGAAGGTGATCGAGCAGAATGCCTTCAGTCGCTCGCCGGGCTCTTCCATAAGCTTGATGCGCACCTCGGTGATCTGCACGGCCGTTCTCCTTGCGAAACGGGCGATCCTATCGGCACCCTCGGACTGCTAAGGCGACTCCAAGTCCTCTAGCTTGCAGACGTTGCGCGACGCGCCGGGCATGATGTGCGTGACGGCAGAGCCCGAAATAGCACGACCCGCTGCCGCTCATCTGGTGCCCTACGCAATCGGTCTTGTCGAATTCCGCGCGGAGGCGGCGGATCCATGGGGAGAGCGTTTCGGCGGCCGGCTCGAGGCGGTTCACCAGCCGCCTGCCCGCCTCGCCCAAGTCCCCACGAGCCAACGCCTCCACGAGTGGCTGCACGTTCCTTGCCGGGTTTCCCGGCACGCAGGCGCGATACACGGAGGCGGTCGACAAGCCTGCCGGAGGCCGGACGAGAACGAAATGGAGCGATCCGAGTGCGGCGACCGGCTCGACTCGTTCTCCCCGACCGCGGCAGATTGCCGGCCCTTGGGCGAAAAACAGTGGCACGTCGCTGCCTAGCTCCGCCCCCAGGTGCGCCAACTCTTGCCGCGACCACCCGAGGCCCCAGCCCGCGCTGGCCGCTGCCAACGCCGCGGCAGCGTCGCTGGAGCCACCGCCCAACCCTGCGGCCGTTGGAATCCGCTTCACGAGCCGCAGGACTCCACCGCCCCGCACGCCGGCATGGCGGCGGAGCAACTCCACGGCACGCACCACCAGATTGTCAGCCCCTTGCGGGAACTGGCCCAGCCACGTCCCGTCGGCGCCCCAGAAACCCGAGACTTGACGACAGTCGAGACGCAACTGCCCGTCGGAACCTGCCGTGAAGGATAAGGTATCGTATAAGGCAATCGGTACGACGAGGGTCTCGACCTCGTGGTATCCGTCTGACCGTTTGCCGAGCACCTCGAAGAACAGATTCAACTTCGCCGGCGCTTGAACGACCACCTCGTCGCCGCGCTTCTGGAGGTGCATCCCCAAAATCCTTGTGGGCGTCCCGCTCCCCGACCTTATGGAGCCACGCTTGTCTCAGAAAGAAACGGAGACACGAGTCTGCCCACCAAACCGCGTGAGATTGTAACGCGAGCCGCGCCAACCGTCAATCACACGCCACGTCTTGGAAAGGAAAATAAACGCCTCCTTGGGAAAGTTTCCACTAGGAAAGATGGTTACACTTTGGGAAACCGGGAAGCCCAGATAGAATGGCGAAACGGCCGAGACTGGGAGGCGGGGCCCTCACGCATCCTGGCCACCCGACTTGGCCGACTGACGCCGCGAGCGGAGATACTCGACCACCATCGGCATCACGGAGATGAGCACGATCGCCACGATCACGAGCGGGAAGTTGCGTTCCACCAAGGGATGGGATGCGAACAGATACCCGCCGTATACAAACAGTGCCACCCAGGCCATCCCACCCACCACGTTGTAGACGATGAACCGCCCGTAGCTCATCGCCCCAATACCTGCCACGAACGGGGCAAAGGTGCGGACGATCGGCACGAACCGCGCCAGGATGATCGTCTTGCCGCCGTACTTCTCATAGAACCGGTGGGTGCGGTCGAGGTACTCCTTCTTGAGAAATCGGACTTCGCCGCTGAAGGCCCTCGGCCCGATCCAGGCCCCGATCCAGTAGTTCACCGTGTCGCCGAGGATTGCGGCAACGCTCAGGATGAGAAACAGCACGTGCGGGTCCAGCGAGCCCTTCTTGGCGAACGCCCCCGCGGCGAACAAGAGCGAGTCGCCCGGCAAGAACGGCGTGACCACCAGGCCCGTCTCGCAGAAGATGATCACCCAGAGGATCAGGTAGGTCCACGTCCCGTAGTCACGGATGACGACGTCCAGATGCCGGTCGAGGTGCAGAAACAAGTCGACGAAGTATTCGATCCATTCCAAGGCGGTCACTCCGGTCAGGGGGGCGTCGGCAAGCCTTTGGGCGGCGTTACGCGATTACGAATGCTCGGCGAGGGCCACCCCAATGAACTTGCACGATTCAGGGACTTCCGAGCCGGGCCGTGTCGGCCCGGCGGTGCGCTGCGAATGTGGGATTGCGGGTCCCACACCAGGCCGACACGGCCCGGCTCGGACTCTCCGATCTATCCCGGAACCGTAAGACACTATCCAAATCCGCCGTCCTTGGCTCCTCTCTCGATGCACTGAGCCAGCGTCACGAACAACCGCTCGCAGGCCGGGGCCTTGGTGCGGACCACAGAGGCGCGAATTCTTTCGAGGATGTCCGGGGCATGACGGGTCTTGTGGTACGTACCCTTCGTCCGGCTTTGCCGTGTGGCCTTATCAAGGGACGCCTCGATCGTCGTTTTGTCGATCTGCTCAACGTTGGGGTTTCGTGGGATCGCGCTCTCTTGAAAGCCCTGGCCGTAATAGTCGGCCAGCCTCTCAGGGTCGGCGATAAGCCACGCCTCCATGGTTTGGACCATGAGATGGCACTGCTCGTCCTTGGCTCCCGGGTTCTTCCATTGGTCGTCTTTCCGCCTTCTCAAGTGCTCCCAAGCACTCCCGTCAGCAACGGGTCCCTCGGCATCGACCAGCAGGACGTTGAAGGCATGAGGATTCGACATGAGCGCCGATGTAAAGTCATCGTAGGCAGCCCGCCGTCCGCCGCAAGGCTTGATGTGCCAACCGATTCGCTTGGAACTCGCCTTGTCACGGATCTCCCGGAGGAAGACGCCGAAGCCGGTTCGTAGTCGAATGCGGGTGTCCTTCTGGTTTCCCCCACCTTCGATATATAGGCGAATCTCGGCGGTCACGTAGTCCCCCCGATCTCGCCCGTGATCCAGAGCTCGCCGAGGGTGTACTTCTTGAGCCATTCATCAAGACTCGCCGCATCAAGCCGCCGCAGGTGGGTGCCCTCGTCGTCTCTCTCGCACACCACGACCGCCTCGGGCACCTGGCTCAGGGCGGATACGAGGATGTCGGAGTGCGTCGTGACGATCAACTGCATCCGCTGCGATGCCTCAATAAGCAACTCCGCGAGGTGAGGCAGGATATCGGGGTGCAGGCCGACCTCGGGGTCCTCGATGCAGACCAAAGGCGGCGGCTCCGGATGGCAGAGAATCGTCAACAACGCCAGGTAGCGCAACGTCCCGTCGGAGAGACGAATCGAGGGGATCGGTTGCGTGAGCCCACGCTCGTGGAAAGACGTCTCCACGGTATTCGCGTAGACCTTGGTGGTGATATCCTCGACCGGAGCGTAGAAACGCTGGAGTTCCTTGAGCAACAGCTTTTTGGCTGGCGGTTGGTTCAAGAGGTCGCTGAGAACCACTCCCAGATTTCGGCCGTCCTCCAAGAGGAAGCTCGCCGGCTCGTCGGCGCGTTGCGGACCGCGAAGCCTCGAATCCCGTCCAATGCCAATGCTGCGGAAGAACGCGATCTCGGAAAGCCCTTCCGCCAATAGCGTGATTTCGGGGTAGTGCGAGAAGTCTCGAATCTGGGAGAGGACGGAATGCGTCAGACTCACGCCGCCAGGCGGGTTGAACGCTGAGACTTGGCGATCACGGGAATCGCCAACACTAGCAGACAACGATGCCTCATCGTTTTCGTTCAAGTATAATGAGTCTCCAACGGGGTGCTCGCTTCTCCCATCGATCACCCAATTGATGCCCTCAACGGCTACCAGTGGTATCGGACCACGGACATCCAACGCCAACCTGTAGTACATGATTGGGCGCACTGCGCTAGGTGCAGCCCGCCAAGACTCAACCGGCGTCGTCCAAAGGTGAAGGTGCATGAATGTCTCGGTCTTCCTTCCTGCACCTTTCCAAATCCAATCCGTTGCTCCCCCGCCCGCACGGATTGGGGCCGCCAAGTCACTCGGGGCGGCTTTCAGCAGGCTAATCGCCTCGATGAGGTTCGACTTCCCAGAGCCATTGGGGCCGATGAGGACGTTGAGCGGCTCCAGGTCGATGGGTTCCGACTTGGGGCCGTAGGAGAGGATGTTCTTGAGGTGGAGTCGGTGAAAGAGCTTAAAGCCATCCATCCTCACGTTCTCCTCGCTCCACGGCCACCGGCCAACCGGCTCAACTTCGCGCGAGCTTGTGGAACCGTTCCATGAGGTCGCGGGTGATGGGGCCGGGGGCGCCGTCGCCGATTTTGCGGCTGTCGACTTTGACCACCGGGACGATCTCGGCCGCGGTGCCCGTCAGGAAGCATTCGTCGGCAATGTACACGTCGTGCCGGGTGAGCGGCACTTCGGCGACCTCGATGCCCGCCTGGCGGGCCAGGCCGATCACGGCGTCGCGGGTCACGCCCTCCAGGATCCCGGCGTCGGTGGGCGGCGTGAGGACCTTGCGGCTGCGGACCACGAAGATGTTGTCGCCGGTACACTCGGCCACCTCGCCCTTGTGGTTGAGCATGAGGGCCTCGATGCAGCCGGCCTGGATCCCCTCGATCTTGGCCAGGATGTTGTTGAGATAGTTGAGCGACTTGATCCGCGGATTCAACGACGCGGGGTGGCTCCGCGCCGTGCTCACGGTGATGATCTCCAGCCCGTTGCGGTAGAGGTCTTCCGGATACAACGCAATGCTGTCGGTGATGACGATCACCGACGGCCGTTCGCAACGGTTGGGATCGAGCCCCAGGGTGCCGATTCCCCGGGTCACGACCACGCGGATGTAGCCGTCCTGGATCCCGTTGACGGCCAGCGTGTCGCGGATGGCCTTGGCCATCTCGTCCTTGGTGATCGGGATCTCCAGCCAGATCGCCTTGGCCGAATTCCATAGGCGGTCCAAATGCTCCTTTATCCGAAACACCTTGCCGGAGTAGCTGCGAATGCCCTCGAAGACCCCGTCGCCGTACAGCAATCCGTGGTCGTAGACGCTGATCTTCGCATCCTCTTTGTCGTAGAGCTTTCCGTCGATGTGGATTTTGAGTGCCATGGGAGTCGGTGGGCAAGGGGATTGTTGAGGGACAAAACAGTCCGTAGGGTGGGTCGAGCGCAGCGAGCCCCACCACTCGCGGCTCGGCTGATTCTGGTGGGGCTCGCTGCGCTCGACCCACCCTACCAGAGATGCTGGCGGGCCTCCCTGGGTTCGGTCCGCGCTACATCGTTCCGCTTTCGGCTCTCCGCTTTCCGCTTCTCAGGCTCCTTTGATCCGGCCATCGACCAGGCAGACAACGCGGTCGGCCCGGTCGGCGATGGCATGGTCGTGCGTAACCATGACTATAGTCAGCTTCTGCTGCCGGTTCAAGGAGCATAGCAATTCGAGGATCTCCCGGCCCGTGGACCGGTCGAGGTTCCCCGTAGGCTCGTCGGCCAGGAGCAGTTGGGGGCCGGCCACCAGGGCTCGGGCGATCGCCGCCCGCTGCATCTCCCCGCCCGACAGCTCACGCGGCCTGTGCTTCAGGCGGTGGGAAAGGCCGACCAGGTCGAGCAACCGCGTCGCGGCCGCCCGGCAAGTCCCGCGGGCCCGGAGGAAGCCCAGCACGCTCTTTCCAATCATCAGGGGAGCGAGGACATTCTCCAGCGTGGTCAGTTCCGGGAGGAGGTGGTAGAACTGAAAGATCATTCCAAAGCGTTGGTTTCGGAGCCGGTCGCGCTCGATGCCCGGGAGGTTGTCGATGCGGCGGCCCTCGAAGAAGACGCTTCCGTCATCGGGGGCGTCCAGGGTTCCCAGAAGGTGGAGAAGGGTGCTCTTTCCGGAGCCGCTCTGGCCCACAATCGCCAGGAACTCGCCGCAACGGACATCCAGGTTCACCCCTTTGAGCACCGGGATCTCGACCGACGCCTTTCGGTAGCTCTTGGCGAGGCCGATGGCCTCCAGTTGGTGCTCCTCGGGCCGGTCAACGCAACGTTCTGCGGGGCGAGAAAAGGGAACAGGGTCGATGGGCACGGGCGCCCCGCCGCTGGGACATGTCTCGCTCCGGTCGGCTTGGGCATCGGGCGAATTCCCCTCATCGGATTCGAGGGGTTCGTCGGGTGGGATGCCGAAATGCGGGCCACCGTCTTCGGAAGCGGTCGCGTCGCGCCGCAACACGTTCTTTCTTGAGAAGCTCAGGGGGCGAAATGTGCCCGACGGCTGTGCGAACATTCGAGCCAGCTCGTCATTCATAGCGCAGGGCCTCCACGGGACGGAGCAGGGCGGCACGCAACGCCGGCAGCACGCTCGCCAACACGGCGATCCCGATCGCGCCCGCGACAATCCAGGTGATCGTCCACGGATCGACAATGGTGGGAATGCGGTAGAAGTAGTAGATCGAAGGGTCGAAGACCGGCTTACCGGTGATCTTGCCCAAGAGCACGGCCAGGTCGTTGACGTGATGGACGATCACCAGCCCGAGGGCCAACCCCACGCCCGAGCCGACCAAGCCCAGCGACAACCCGTAGCTCAGGAAAATCCCCATGATCCCGACCCCGGAGGCCCCGAGCGACTTGAGGACTCCGATGTCGCGGGTCTTCTCGACCACGATCATGAAGAAGATCGCGAGGATGCCGAAGCCCGAGACGGCAATGATGAGGAACAAGAGGACGTTGAGGATCGCCGTCTCCATCTGCACGGCGGCCAGGAGCGCTCCCTGCTTGTCGCGCCAGGTTTGGGCCACGTACAACTCGCGGGAGAAGGTGGCCGCCAGCTTGTCGCGCACCTCGTTGCCGTCGGCCCCCGGCTTGAGCTTGATCTGGATCGAGTTGAACATCCCCATCGGCTTCTGGGTCTTCGGATCGATCACTCCCGGATCGATCATTCCTCGCATCTCCTGGAGCTCGCGGATCGGTACAAAGACGAAGCTCGAATCGTACTCGGCCATCTTGCACTCGTAGAAGTCGACGATCGTGAAATCGCCGTAGGCGATCTTCGGCGGCGTGCCGGCCGTGGGGAAAGTGAGCTTCACGTCGTCGCCGGGCACCACGAGGAAGGACTCCTCGCCGCCCGGGCGACGGAAACTGGCCATCACGATCCCGAGCACCGCCCCCGTGTGCTGCTGCTTGGCGGGGTTGAAGACCGGCTCCGGGCTCCTGGGCCGGACGGACGCGAACGGGTCCGCCAGATCGGGAGGAGTCGCATCGCGCATGGCATCCTCCGAGCGAAGTGCGTTTCCACCGCCATCGCCCGGCGGAGCGCCGTCCGGCGCAGACCGTGGCGACGACGCACGTCCGGACGGCAACGAAGGCTGATCCGGCGCTTTGGTCCCGACCTGTGGCACAGCCGCCCCCGGCTGTGTCAACGAACTCCGCACAGCCGAGGGCGGCTGTGCCACGCTCCCCGCATCCTCCATGTCGCCTTGGGCTGACGGACCGCCCGGTGGCTGCCGGGGAAGCGCAGGCCCTTCCGACATCGTCCGGTTGAAAGCCTGCAACTCGGTCACCATGCGGCGGTGGTCCCAGCCGGCCTTCCTCATCTGAGGGCGCTGCTGCGCCTCGGGCCCGCCTTGATGGTCACGCGTGTCGTAACCCCCGTCGCGGAGCTCGAAGCTCATTTTCTCCCGGTTTTCGGGGTGCTGAAGGTACCTGCTGAAATCGCTCACCTGGCTTTGGGTCGATTCATCGATCCCGATGATCTGCACCTGGCGCGTGATCCATTGATCGGCGTAACGGAAATTGAGCATGCCCGGGACCACGACCGTGGCCGTCATCCCTTCGATCGAGTCGCCGGCCACCCGGCGGATCTGCTCCATGTGCCACGGGGCATCGGGGACTCCGCTCAGGTTTCGGACCTCCAAGACCACGTCGGAGAGGATGCCGTGGATCCGGTTCTGCATCTCCGTGGCGAAGCCCGACATGACGCTGTTGACCACGATCATCGTGGCCACGCCGAGCATCACGCTGAGGATCGACGCCAAAGCGATGTATCGCGTCCGCAGATACCGCAGGCAGAGCAGCAGCTTGTACATGGGCGCTCCATTACCACAAAGCCGCGACCGTTGGTCGCGCCTTCTGCCCAACCACGATGGCCCGATCGCCGATCTCCTCTCGCTTCCGGAGACCTTCGGTCCACCCTGTGGCTCGGTCGGAGACCGGCCACAACCATCCCCTCGTGTCGCGCCTATTCCGCTTCCGGCCGCAAGAGCGGGAAGAGGATCACGTCGCGGATGCTCTGGCTGTCGGTCAAGAGCATCACCAACCGGTCGATCCCGATCCCCAGCCCGCCGGCCGGGGGCATGCCGTGACGCAGGGCGCGGACGAAATCGCGGTCCATCCGGGCCATCGAGTCCTCTTCGGCCAGCCCCTCCAGTTGTTTGCTGAAGAGGGCCTCCTGCAAGTCCGGGTCGTTCAGTTCCGTGTAGGCGTTGGCCAATTCCATGCCGCAGACAAACAACTCGAACCTCTCGGCGATCTGCGGGCTGCCGGCCTTGCGCTTCGTCAGCGGGCAGATGCTCGCCGGATAATCGAACACGAAGATCGGCCCTTCGAGCCGGTCGGCCACCGCGATCTCGAACACCTCGTTCTTGACCACATCGGGGTGCTTTCCGGCCGTCTCCAGGCCCATGCCCGCGGCCCGGGCCCGGATCGCCGCCGCGTCGTTCGGGTCCAGCCCGGTCGATTCGGCGAGCAGCTCGTCGTAGGTTTTTCGCTCCAGCGGAGGCGTGAAATCGACCGGCCGGCCGCCCCAGGCGAGCTTCAACTCCTGGCCCGTGGCGCGGATCGCTTCCACGATCACCTTCTCGGTCAGGTCCATCATGGTGCGGTAGTCGCCGTATGCCTGGTAGACCTCGAGCATGGTGAATTCGGGATTGTGCTTGGTGCTGATCCCTTCGTTGCGGTACACGCGGCCAAGCTCGAACACCCGCTCCATGCCGCCCACCAACAGCCGCTTCAAGTGGAGTTCCAGGGCGATTCGCAGGAACAGCGGGATCTCGAGGGCGTTGTGATGGGTCTTGAAGGGCCGCGCGGCAGCCCCTCCGGCAATCGCATGCAGCGTGGGGCCCTCGACCTCGACGAACCCCTCGCCGCAAAGGGTGTTGCGGATCGACTGGACGATCCGGGTGCGGCGGAGGAACCGCTCCAGGACCCCCTCGGTGTAGATGAGGTCCACATAACGCATGCGCTGGCGCAACTCGGGATCGGTCAATCCTTTGTGCTTCGAAGGCGGCGTCTCGATCGACTTCGTGAGGAAGTGTAGTTGCTCGGCGAAGATGCTCAGCTCGCCGGTCTTCGTGTGCCGCAGCTCGCCGTCGACGCCGACGATGTCGCCCAGGTCGAGGCACTCGGCCAGGGCCCAGTTCTGCGGGCCGACCTGAGACTTCCCGATGAGCACTTGGATACGGCCGGTCCAATCGCGGATATCGAGGAAGAGCAGTTTGCCCGCCCTCCGCTGCAAGAGGACGCGGCCGGCGGCCCGGACCTTCGGCCCATGCTCTTCCGGCGGATTGCCCACGGCGCAGTCGCCCGCCGGGACGAGGACGATCTCCTTCTCCCGGGCACGGATGTAGCCGATCGGCGTGTGGCCATCGAAACGGCTGCCCCAAGGATCGAGGTTGAGTTCCTGGATTTTCTTGAGCTTGTCGCGGCGCGAGGTCTCCAACATCTCCCCGCTTCCGCCGGTCTCGTCACCTGGTTGTTTTGCCATTGCTCGTACGCTGCACAGTTCGGTCTAACCCAATGAGTGGCAACATTTTAGTGAAATCGGCCAGGGGGTCAATGTCAGCTCGACTCGTAGGGAGAGACGCGGAGAGGGGGAGACGGTAGGGCGGACCGAACGTAGTGAGGCCCGCCGTTGCCTGCAAGCGCCGTTCGGCGGGCGTCGCTCCGCTCCGTCCGCCCTACATCTCCCTTCTCCCCTCTTCCCCTTTCCGCGTCTATACTTGGGCGCATGAGCAGCGATCCCACGATCTCGCAAGGCGGTCTGGAACGCCAACGGTCTCAGCAGTTGAGTCTCCGCCCTGGCAACCCCCCAGCCCAGGTACCAGGCTACGAATTCGAGCGTTTCTTGGGAGAAGGGGCTTACGGGGAGGTTTGGGTAGCGCTGGAAAAGAACACAGGCCGGCGCGTGGCGATCAAGTTCTACTGCCACGGCGGGGGCCTCGACTGGTCACTGCTGGCCCGTGAAGTCGAGAAACTGGCGTTCCTGTTCGCCGACCGATACGTGGTCCAGTTGATCGGGGTGGGCTGGGATGCCACCCCACCGTATTACGTGATGGAGTATCTTGAGAGGGGATCCGTGGCAGAGCGGATCCAGAGTGGTCCCCTTTCGGTGGCCGAGGCGGTGGAAGTCTTCCATGACGTAGCGGTCGGCTTGGTGCATGCGCACGGGAAAGGGGTGCTGCACTGCGATCTGAAGCCGGCGAACATCCTGTTGGATCAGGACGCCAAGCCGCGTTTGGCCGACTTTGGCCAATCGAGGCTCTCCCACGAGCAGGCGCCGACGCTGGGGACGCTGTTCTACATGGCCCCCGAGCAGGCCGACTTGAAAGCGGTTCCGGATGCCCGGTGGGACGTCTACGCCTTGGGGGCCCTGCTCTATTGCATGTTGACCGGAGGCCCGCCCCATCGCACACCCGAGGCGGTCGAGCAGCTCGAATCCATCCCGGGCCTGGAGCAGCGGCTGACCACCTACCGCCGGCTGATCCGCAGGTCGCCGCCGCCGTCGGCGCACCGCGAGGTGCCCGGGGTGGATCGGGCCCTGGCGGAGATCGTCGATCGTTGCCTGGCTGCCGACCCTGCGAAACGGTATCCGAACGTGCAAGTGGTGCTCGATTCCTTGGCGGCCCGCGCCGCCCGGCGGGCCTTCCGACCCATGATGGTCTTGGGCGCGCTGGGTCCGCTGGTGCTGCTCGCGGTCGTCGCCCTGTTCTTCTGGAAGGGATTCAGCACGTCGGTCGGTCGCTCGGAAGAAGCCTTGGTCGGCCGTGCTTTGGAGAACAACCGCCTCACGGCGATGTACGTGGCCGGGCTGGCCTCCAAGGAGTTGCACCGCCGCTGCGAGGCGGTGGAGCAGGTGGCCCTGTCGGAGCGGCTCCGCCAGACGATTGCCCGCACCATCGAGAAGCCCCAGTTGCGCCGGCTGTTGCGGGAGCTGAGCGATCCGAAACGGGGCGAGTCGGAGTTGGAGCCGCTCCGCGAGCAGTTTCGGCGGGACCCCGATCGCAAGGCGTTGCAGAAGGAGTTCGACGCCGTCCTTCCCCCCTGGATGCGTCCCCCGGAGCGCGAAGGCGCCGAACGGCAGGACGAGGTGGCCAGTTGGTTTTTCTGTGACGCCAGCGGGATCTCGACGGTCCGCGTGCCCGAATCGAAGACGATCGGCAAGAACTTCGCATGGCGGAGCTTTTTCCATGGCGACAAGGCCGATCGGCCGGAGAACTGGCGTCCGCCGCCGGAGCAGCACCTGAAAGGCACGAGGCTCTCGGCGGTCTTCCAGAGCCGTGCCAGCAACGCGTGGATTGTGGCCGTCGCAACTCCGGTGTTCGACCCGGGCGCCGGCGGGGAGTTCCTGGGCGTGGTGGCCCTGACCGTGCGCGTGACCCGCTTTGTGGAACTCGAAGGGAGCGAGAATCAGTTCGCGGTGCTGGTGGACCTGCGGGAGGGCGAGCACACGGGCATGATCCTTCAGCATCCGCTGTTCAACCGCTGGCTGAGCAAGAACGACAAGATTCCCGGCCGTTTCCAGAACTACCGTCTGGCGAGCGAGGATTTGCCCGCGACGGCCGAGCGGATGCACGACTATCGCGACCCGTTGGCCGCCGATCCGGAGGGCGAACCGTACGAAAGGCACTGGATGGCGAGGATCGAGCCGGTGACCGTGCGGGGAAAAGACATGGGTTGGGCGGTGATTGTGCAGGAGTCGTACGACACGGCGATCGGGTCGACCCTGGCGGGGCTCCGCTCCGCGCTGGTGGGCTACGGGCTGGCCGCCGTGGCCATGGTGGTGCTCGTGCTCGCCGCCGTTTGGGGACTGGCGTTTCGCCTCTTGCACGAGTCGACCCCGCTCCGGCGGTCAACGATGCCCGGCCAGCCCACCGAGCGATCGGCCACCGCGGCGAGCCCCACGGGAACCAACGTCGCGATGGCGGGACGAGCGCCCGATCAGGCCGCGGAAAAGCAGGAATGAATAGGGAATACTGAACGGCGAATACTGAATTCAGAACGAGTGCGTCGTGTGGCATGCCGTCACTCGGCGAAGCCGAGGGTCGGCATGGAAAGCGTCTTGGCGGCGTCCATGCCCGCCTGATGCTTCGCGTTGCGAGAGGAGGTTAACTCAGTCGCGATGAACGGCGGGCAAGCCCGCCCGCTACGCGGAGAAGTTGGGACGTAAACCCCGCCCAATCCCTGGCCCCCGATCCCCGATCCCCGACCCCCGACCCCTGCCCATGGCCGACCTGATTGCACAAGGCAAAGAAGCGCAGCAGCGGTGGCGGCGGGCCCTGCCCGACGGGCAGGCCGTGGTGCTGGGCCGCACCGCGGGAGTGTGGGCCGTCCCGTGGGACCCGCACGTCTCGCGCCAGCACGCCGAGGTCACCTGGAAAGACGGCCGGCTCGAAGTGGTTCTGCTCCCCGCCGCACGCAACCCGATCTATTTTCAGGGCAAGGAATCGGCCGGTTTCCAGCTCGGGCCGGGCGAGCACTTCGTGATCGGGGAGACCACGTTCTCCTTGGTTGAGCAGCAGGTCGAGGTCGCGGGCGACGCCCCGCAGCCGGTCCAACAGCAGACCTTCAGCTCTCAGTACTTGCGGCAGATCCCTTTCCGGAACCCGGACTACCGGATTGAAGTCCTCAGCCGGCTCCCCGACGTGATCTCGGGGGCGACCGGCGCAACCGAACTCTGCGTCCGCCTGGTGAGCATGCTCCTGGCGGGCATTCCCCGGGCCGACACGACGGCCGTTGTGGAAGTGGAACCCCAGGACGATCCGTCGCCGCACGCCCGTGGACCAGTCGCCGTGATGCACTGGGACCAGCGACTCTTGGCGGGCGGCGATTTCCATCCCAGCGAGCGTTTGATCCGCGAGGCCCTCCGCCAAGGGCAAAGCGTGCTCCACGTGTGGCGGGGAAGCGAGCCTTCGCCGGCGCAGCCATTTACCGCACGGGGGAACTTCGACTGGGCCTTCTGCACCCCGGTCTCGGGCGAGGCGTCGCGGGGCTGGGTGCTCTACGTGGCGGGGCGGTTCAACGTCGAGCTGCCTTCCATGCCCGGCTCGTCCGACCCCAGCGACCTCCGCGAAGACGTCAAATTCACCGAGCTCGTGGCGGCCATGCTGAGCTCGCTCCGCCAGATGGAACTGCTCAACCGGCAGCACGCCATCGTGAGCCAGTTCCTGTCGCCGGTCGTGCTCAACACGCTTTCGATCGAGGACCCGGACATGGTCCTCGCCCCGCGAGAAACGGAAATCTCCGTCCTCTTCTGCGACCTTCGCGGCTTCTCCCGGCATTCGGAGCAACATGCCGACAGCCTGTTGGAACTCTTGAATCGCGTGAGCAAGGCCCTGGGCGTGATGACCCATCACATCCTGGAGCAAGGCGGCGTGGTCGGCGATTTCCAGGGCGACGCCGCCATGGGCTTCTGGGGATGGCCCCTGGCCCAGCCCGACGCCGTGCTGCGGACCTGCCGCGCGGCCCTGGCCATCCGCCGCGAGTTCGAGGCGGCCGCCAAGGACCCCGACAGCCCCCTGGCCGGCTTCCACGCCGGGATCGGCGTGGCCACGGGCAAGGCGGTGGCGGGCAAGATCGGCACGGTCGACCACGTCAAGGTGACGGTCTTCGGGCCGGTGGTGAATCTCGCCTCGCGCCTGGAAGGGATGACGAAGATCCTGCGGGCCCCGATCTTGCTCGACGAGGCGACGGCCCGGGCCGTGCGCGAGCAAGTCCCCCGCGACGCAGCCCGGGTGCGGCGCCTGGCCATCGTCCGCCCTTACGGCCTGGACGCCTCGCTGGAGGTCAGCGAGCTACTGCCGCCCGCCGCCCAGTACCCGCTCTTGACCGACGAGGCCCTGGCCACGTGCGAGGCCGCCCTCGATGCCTTTCTTGCCGGGCGATGGTCCTCGGCCTACGAGCTTCTTCACCGGATGCCGGCCGACGACCAGGTGGCCGATTTCCTCACCGTGTACATCGCGAAGAACAACCGCGTGCCGCCGCCAGGCTGGGACGGCGTGATCGGGCTGGAGAGCAAGTGAACAAGTAGGGCGGACGGAGCGAAGCGACGCCCGCCGAACGTCCCCTTGGCACGTTTCGGCGGGCCTCACTCCGTTCGGTCCGCCCTACACCTGTTGGGAGTGAATACGGAATACTGAATCGCGGATACGGAATTCAGAATGGATTCGCGGGCGAGCATTCTGCGTTCCGTATTGCGTATTCAGTATTCCGTATTCGCGGTTTCCGACCTACGCCGGGGCGAGCGCCTCCAACTCCTTGGCGAGCCGCTTGCGCGCGACGTGCAGCCGCCGCTTGATCGTCCCCACCGGCGAGTTGAACTGGGTGCTCATCTCGACGAGCGATTGGCCTTCGAAGTAGAAGGCCAACAGGGTGTCGCGATCCAGCGCGGTGAGCCGCCTCAAGCCGACGTGGACCCGGTCCCGGCGTTCCCGGGCGAGGACCTCGCCCAGGGGCGTGTCGAGTTGGGCGCACTCGGCGTCCAGACGCCCGCCGTCCCCCATCGCCCTAGGCCCGCCGCGCACGGCCCGGTTGATCGCCATCCGGTTGGCCACCGACCGCAGCCAGCCGCCGAAGCAGAGCGGGTTGTGCAACTGGTGGATCTTCCGAATGGCCTGGATGAAGACCTCCTGGCACACCTCCTGGGTCTCGGCGTGGTTGCCCAACCGGCGGAAGATCACGCCGTAGACCGCGCGGTGGTAGCGCTGGAACAGCTCGTCCATCGCTGCCCGATCTCCCCCCTGCGCGGCCAGAACCAGGGCCGTCAGCGATTGCTTCTCGGTAGTCTCGTAGTCTTGGGCGAAGTTCATGGTCCTCTCTCCTGGGAAGGTGCACGGCGGCCACGCCTGAAGCCGGTGGGGCCGGTCGCAAACCAAGGCGGAAGGCAAGACGATACAAAGGGCCTTCAGCCGGGGTGGGGACCCAGGGTCCGCGTGCAAGCCAGTCGGAAGAAAGTCCCAGGCAACAAGGGCCTAGGATCTACTCCCGCCGGACGGATACCCTGGCCGACTCAGCCGCGCCTGCCAGCGCCACCTCGCGCGGGAGCACGTTGCTCCCGCCGTGGAGGTCGCGCCTAGGGCGACCGGCGTTGAATGGCAATGACGCATCGCCACCAACTCCGTGCCCACGCGGGCGGCCAATCGGGCCAAACTGGTCCGCGCTGCCAAGAACGAGCGCAGGGTAACCGTAGGCCGACCGGTAACGACGACCTTGCGATCTTGGCGTTTGCCAAGCACAAGGGCGTTTTTCTTGCCGGTGATCGCGTTGATGAGCCTACCCATGGTAAACCTCTGCGCGCTTGCGCGGTTGGAGAGAACCGAAACGCTTCGAGCCTCCAGCAATCCTCGCCGCCGAGGCCCGTCCTCAAACCGTTGCGGAGTGAGCTATTCACCCTCTTGTCGGGCATCCGTGGTGCGGGCAACCACAGCGGTCCCCCCATGTTGCCACGTCGCCCCATGCTAACACTCAATTCGGAATAGCACCTCCCGCAATCTCTACCCTGACACAACCCGGCGGTCAAGTCAAGTCTGCGACGTCCGTGGAGTGCCGTCAACGAAAACCCCGGGCCCTGTGCGTTGCCCCCAAAGACACCCTATCGGCCAAGAAAGTTCACTCAAGACGGAGGATTTTCCGGAGTTTGCGTGTCTCCGAGCGACAAGGCCCACGGTTCCCCATCTGTTGGTGGTATAATAATGACCCGATACAACTAGGTAGTGCAGGGGTGGACGAAGCGGAGCGATGCCCGCCGAATCCCGGTTGGCCCCCCGCGGGCCTCACTACGTTCGGTCCGCCCCACTCGACTACTGCGCAATCTCTCCATATCCACCAAGTTAACCCACCGTAAGGGGATGCCTTAGCGGTCTTAACGATTCGGCGTCACTTTCTGACAAGGCAAGATTTAATCGCTCGTCCTGAGCGACCGATCTTACCTAGTGGCACCGTCAGGTCTGGGGTGATGCCCCAACCGCACGCGGGCTGTTTTGTCGCCGTAGGATAGCGGGGGGGATGCGATGGGTCAGAAGAGGAATGAGCCGACTTGGCCGCTCTTGTGTATTCTCGTTTGTCTGCTCGTGCTCAGTGCCACGTCACCGGGCATCTGGGAGCGAGCGGCCAGGAAGCGGGCGTCGCGGGCCACGGCCGATACGCCACAACTCGCCTTAAGCCCGCAGGAAGCTCCGCCTTCCGCCACTACGACCCTCGTCGAGTCTAAGCCCGGTCCCAGCGAAGTGAGTGGCTCCGAGGGACTAGGCGTTCCGGCGACAACAGCCGCCGAAGAGTCTTGCCCGGCAGTCGGCGGTACCCCGGCGACTGTCCTTCAACCGGCCACCCCGGCCGCACCCCCGGCCGGCCAAGCGATGGCGTCTGATCCCGCCGCGCGAGCAGAACCCGAGCCACCGGCGTCGCCACCCGAGCAAGACACTTCGCTGGCCGGCCCCGCTGCGGTCCAAACCGCGCCCTCGCAGCCCTTCGTCTCGGAAACGCCACAGCGGGAACCCCTGGGCGTCGCGAACCGGCCGATGAAGCTGGGTACGCCCGCGCTGGACGTGGAGTCCTTGCGAACGTTGCTCTTGCCGACGGAGCCGCTGGCGGCCGGTGCGCAGAGTGGGGTGGCGTCTGAAACAGCTAAGCCCATCCCGGCGGATGGTCGCACGGAGACACGCGGAGAGCGTCCCTTGCCCAAGGCCGCAGCGAGCTCCGGCCCGGGCAGCAGCGTGAAGCCCGACTTGGCCGTGAACAAGCCATCGCCCTCGAACGACAAGCCAGCGAGCCCGGCCGACAAGCCCACCGCGCGCCCGGACCACCGTCTTGAGGCCCGGTCCGAGGCAGTGCCCGCCCTTTCCGACGTCGCGTCCAGGCCCTCGCTGCTCAACGAGGCGGCGTCCTCCGCGCCCGACAATGTCTGGACCAAACCGGAGGCCCTTTTCGCCCAACTCGACGGACTCATTCGCGAGCCGGAGACCCGCGATTGGGCATCGAACGTCGAGAAGCTGGTCCGCAAGCTGGGTCCGGCGATGGCCAACGGCACTCCAGAGGCCCTGCCGCTGGCGGCCAAACTGGAGCAATGGTGCGAGCAAGCGAGCCAGTTGGCCGCGGAGTTGGGGGCCCGTCCGGGCGCAGCGAAGTTGCGCCGGGCGGTGTACTCGCTCGACCGGCGTCTGGCGGTGTGGAAGCCGATCGTGCGGGCAGGCGGATTGAAGGCAGAACCGAGCGAGGCGGGCGACGACGACCTGGGGGCGTTGGAGACCTCCGTGGCGGACGTCGGGGCCCTCCTGGCCGATTCGCCGGACGGGGACGGCTGGCGGCGGTTCCTCGGACTGGATGCCTTGGCCAAGCTCGCCGACAATCAGGCTGCGGTGCGAAACGGGCAGGCCCGGGCGGTGGCCCGCAAGGTGCTGGATCGCATCGCCCAAGTGGCGATGACGGCCCAGCAGCGGCGGTTCCTCGGCGAAGGCCCGCTGGTTTCCCTGTGCCGCGAGTTGAAGCGGCTTTCGTCGGAGCCGGTGCCGTTTGTGGAGGTCGTCCGGCACGTCGAGCAATTCGAGCAGGCCGGCACGCTGCGCGACGCGCGGGTGCTCGCCGCAGACTGCCAGCGATTGCTCTACTCGAAGGCGAGTCAGAAGCAGGCCATCGGCCAGGGGCTGGAAGGGTACTACCGCAACGCCAACGTGCGGCTCGTGGTGGCGGTGGAGCTGCTCAACCGGTTCATTCCCGAGCGCGCCAAGGAGTACGGCGACGTCAGCGACACCGTGATGGGCAACCAGGTGTACGGCCGCAGCCTGACCGCGACCCGCGTCAGCCTGCGGTTCATTCCCGACCCCGAGAAGGTACACGTAGCGCTGGACGTCAACGGCGCGGTGGCGGCCTCCACCCATTCCGTGTCCGGACCGGCCACGTTCTACAACGACAGCCAGTCGATCTACCGGGGCTGGAAAGAGATCGAGATCGGACCGGAAGGGATGACGATCCACCCGGCGCGGGTGGCAGTGAACAACGATCTCACGCTCCGCGGGCTCTCCACCGACTTCGACGAGCTGCCCCTGATCGGACTCTTCGCCCAGGAGGTCGCCCGGTCCCAGCACGAGCAGAAACGCTGCGAAATGAGCTCGGAAGTGGAGCAGAAGATCGCGGCGCGGGCCCAGTGGCAGATCGATCAGGAAGCGGAGACGCGCCTGGGGACCGCCGCGAAGCGCGTGCGCGCGGCGGTGCTCGACCCGTTGGCCGAGATGGCGCTCGGTCCCGCGGTCGTCAGCGCAGAAACCACGGATCGCCGCCTGGCGATGCGGCTGCGTCTGGCCTCCGACCGGCAACTGGGGGCCCACACGCCGCGTCCCCAGGCCCCGGCCGACAGCGCGGTCAGCTTCCAGCTTCACGAATCGGCCCTCAACAACGTGTTCGAGCAGTTGGGGCTCGACGGCGCGACCCTCACCCTGCCGCAATTGCGGGAGCGGATCAGCAAGCGGCTCAAGCGCGATGACTTGTTCTCCGGCGGCACCGAGAACGACGACGTGACGATCAGCTTCGCCCCGCAGAACGCCCTCCACGTAGCCTGCCGCGACGGGCAAGTGGTCCTCACCCTGGCCGTCAAGCGGCTCGCCAAGCCTCCCTATGCCTGGGACGATTTCCAGGTCCGCGTGTTCCTCCGCCCCCGGGTCCAAGGCCGCACCGCGGAGCTGGTCCGCGAGGAGGTGATTCACCTCATCGGCGAGCGGTTGAGCACGCGATCGCAAATCGCCTTGCGGGGGGTATTTAGCAAGACGTTCTCCAAACAGCGGCCGATCTCCGTGGTCCCGGAGCGGATCGTCAACGAGCCGCGCCTGCAAGACCTGGTCTTCACCCAAGTGGTGATCGAGGACGGCTGGATCGGCGCAGCCCTCGGAGCGGGCCGCGTGGCCCGCAAGACCGCCACGCCCGACGAACCGGCGCCACACAGGGACTAAGTGACATTGCGTGATTCCGGGACAATCGCCTGTAGGGAACGCCCTCCGTGGCGTTCCGAGAATCGCCACGGATGCCGCAACGCCGTGTCCCGGAACGCCACGGAGGGCGTTCCCTACAGTCCGTCTGGTGTCGTCCCGGAATCGTGTAACCCTATTTGGCAGCGCGACACGCTTAGAATGCCGTAACCGTTCGGCGGTCTGAAGTTTCACAAGGTGCCCAAGGAGGCAGAGGGGTGGAAAAATGGAAAAGCAGACAGGAGAAGACTTCCTTCGGACTGCAACAGGCGCGGAATCATTTTCGTGCTTCTCCCCGTTTCTTCTATTTCCCCTTTTCTGCAATCACTTCATTCCGCTGAACCACTGCGAAATATCGAGGTGGGCGCCGTCGGCGTCTCATCAGCCGGCGCGAGTCACGCGGGCAGACAACCTGCCCGTGGGAGCCAACCGATAGTACCTGTCGCACCCCTTGCCGCCGGCCATTGGATCTCGCCCCCCTCCGGGATTGGAGCAGAGATGCCCGGGCCCCCCTCTGTCCATGCCCCTCGCCAGCCGCTAGACTGCGGGCCTCGTTGGGATCATGTGCGGTCGGACATGTCCGGATCTACGGGGCCAAGACCATGCTGGACGCTCTTTGATAAAACCCCATCAGCGTGAATCATTACGCTACTTGGTGTTTTTTAGCCCGGATTATTCGCGCCTCGGGATGTTCCGGTGCAAGGTGCGCGATACTAGCCCGACGCGCAAGCGAGGGTAACTCGTAACTCGTTGGCGCTCCCTCGCTTGCGCTTCGGGCTACTGTTTGACCATGAATAATCCGGGTTAGGGGTTTTGTTTTTCTAAGTCACGGAAGCTGCCCAGTCGTCTCGTGTTTCCTGGATTGTGCAGTGGTCCTGTTACCCCGCTCGACTCTAACGGTCAACTAGAATGGCTAATTGCGGCGCTGTAGGTCGAATTCACGAAGGTTGCCTTTGACACCCGACGCGGCCTCTGCTACGATCCCGCCTCCCGTGGGAGCCGGGGAGTCTTCCGCGCGCCGGAATGTTTTGGACATTGGATAAAGGAACCTGACGCATGAAGCGTCTGTGGATCGTGGCCGGGGTGGTCCTCGCCGCCGCAGCGGCAGGATGCAACCACTGGGATGATTACCCGTACGGGAACCCTTATTACCAGCAGCCGTACTACCAGCCGCAGTACTACCAGCAACCTTGCCCGCCGGTGTATCAGCAGCCGGCAACGACCTACGTCCAGCCGTCGGCCAGTCCGTGCTCGCCGGCCACCGTCCGGCCGGGTGCTACGCGGTGATCCGCCGCACGATCTTGATGGATTCGTAGGGCGGCCTGGAAAGGCCGTCCGACACCGGAATCGCGCGCGGAAGCTCTTGACGCGCGTTTACCCCGCCTGCTTGGCGAAGCCGAGCAAGTCCGCCTCCATGGCCTGCAAGCGTCCGGCCAGTTCTGTCTTCGTCTCGGAGAGATCGGAGATATCGCCGGGGGGCTGGTACGCGAACATATAGAGCTTGATCTGCGGCTCCGTGCCCGAAGGACGCACGGCCACGTAGTTCCCTTCGGCCGCCAGGTCGAGGATCACCAGATCGCCGGTGGGGCCGGCCAGCGGAGCGGAGCGGCGGCTCGCGGCGTCGATGACAACGTTGTCTTTGTAGTCGCGCGTGCGGGCGACGGAGATGCCGCCGAGGGTCTTGGGCGGGTCAGCACGGAATCGGGCCATGAGGGCCTTCATGTCGTCCATGCCCTGGGCCCCGGGCATCCTCTGCGAAATCGTCTTCTCGGCGTGGCAGCCGTAGCGGCGGAACAGGGCGTCGAGCTTCTCGTCGAGCGACAAGCCGTCGGCCTTGGCCCGGGCCGCAATCTCCGCCAAGAGCATCGATGCCACGGCCGCGTCCTTGTCGCGGGCGTGGGCGCCGACCAGGAACCCGTAGGACTCCTCCGCCCCGAGCACGAACTTCTCCGGGTCGCGCTCCTCAATCACCCCGCCGATGTACTTGAAGCCCACGAGCAAGTCGCCGACCGTCTCCACGCCGTAATGATCGGCAATCCGGCGCATCAACTCTGTCGTCACCAGGGTCTTCACCACGTAATGCTCGGGCGTGAGCGTGCCGGCCCTCTTGCCTTCTTCGAGCAAGTAGTCGGCCAAGAGCGAGCCGATCTGGTTGCCGGTGAGGGTCTTCCACTCCGCGCCGGGCCGGTTGGAGACGGGGGCGGCACAGCCGACGCGGTCGCAGTCGGGGTCGGTGGCCAGGATCAACTCCGCCCCGGTCTGACGGGCCCGTTGGATGATCGCGTCGAACACCCTCGGGTTCTCGGGGTTGGCGACGTGTTGCGGGACGTTCGGGAAGTCGGGGTCCGGCGTAGCGTGGGGGCCAAAGAGCTCCACGTCGCGAAAGCCCGCCGCCTCGAGCGCCGGCAGCGCTGCGGAAGCCCCCACGCCGTGCAGCGGCGAGTAGATGATCTTCAGCTCCCGCGGTCCGGGGCGGCTCTGGGCCACCACCGCCTTGAGGAACGCCGCGTCGACTTCTTCCTGGCAATACCGGATGCGGCCTGACCGGAGCCCCTCGTCGAACGGGATCCGCTGGATGTCCTCAACGGCCATCACGCAGTTGATCACCCCTTGATCGTGCGGGGGCAAGAGCTGGCCGCCGGTCGACCAATACACCTTCACAGCGTTGTCGCTCGGCGGGTTGTGGCTTGCCGTGACCATGATCGCGCAACTGCACTTCTTGTATCGCACGGCGAACGAAAGCTCGGGCGTGCTGCGAAAGCCGTCGAGGAACCAGACGGTAAACCCGTTGGCCGCCATGATCTCGCTGCACAACTCAGCGAACTGCCGCGACCGATGGCGCGTGTCGTAGGCCACCGCGCAGCTCAGCGGCGGGCCGGAAACGGGGACTGGCTCCCGGATGTTGCGGATCGGGTCTGGGCCTCGCACAAGAGGCAGGGTGCCTGTCTCCGTTTCCGGACACTGGAGGTGTCCCTTGACGTAGTCGGCAAGCCCCTGGGCGCTCTCGCCGATCGTGCGGTCGTTCACGGCGTTGCAGCCGATGGGGTACATCCGCCCGCGGCGCCCCCCAGTGCCGAAGGGGATCACCTGCCAGAATGCCTCGTCCAACTCCCGCCACTTGCCGGCGACAATGTGCTCGATAACCTGCGTGGAGTAGTCCGAATACCTCGATTGGGCCAGCCAGGCACGGATGTTCTCCGCGGCGGTCTTCGAGAGCTTCCGGCCTCTTACGGCCGATTCCAGTTGGTCTAACGCCTCTGCGACGTCGATCATTCCAAACCTCGCATCAGGATCATCTCAAGGCTTTCCATCCCCAAGGGCGGCCCCACGTAGGCACGACACCGTCGGATTCACGAATCTTCGCCAATTCTACGTTCGGATGGAAGTGGAAAGGAGTACCGGTGTCTCTTCTCTTCCTGTCGGGCTGCCATCAACGCTTCTGCACCGCGTCCGGAACAGAAGAGAAGAGGCACTATACTTCGTCGCAGTCGGTGCAGCGTTCAATCTTACCCACGAATACTGTTGAGGAGCCCAGAGAAGGCACCGGTACTCCGCTCATTTTGGACCTTCGGGGACTTGCTTGCTCCGGCGGCCATGGTCGACTATCCTGGCGGTCGATCCGCGCCCTTCGGAAATCGTGCGAAGGGACTTGGAGTACCTTCTCGCCCGGAGTCATCGCCATGAGGTCTTTCGCCGTGCCCTTCCTGCTCGCGCTAGCCACATCCGTCGACTTTGCGACGTGCAGTGTGGCCGACGAAACGCCGCCGCTGGATCTGAAAGGCGCCCGAGTCCTGGTTTGTGCGGATTACTTCGATCTTCTGAACATCCCCGCCGTGCGCCGACTCAAGGCGGCCGGGGCGGAAGTGCGCCAAGGGAATCTCCCCACGCTGACCTGGAACGATGCCAAGCAGTACCACCTGATCATCGCTATCGCCCACTCGCCCGATCCCAAAGCCGGAGACAAGGCGGTCGGGGCGCTGGAGCAGTTCGTCAAGGCTGGCGGCGGGCTGCTGTTCTTCCGGAGCTTCTACGATGCGGAGAAGGCCGATGCCTACGTAGGTCCGCTGGGGGCCTCCATGCCTTGGGAGTTGATCCAAGACCCTGCGCACACGTTCCGCAGTCCCACGGGCTTCGCCCTGTCGTATGCCTATACCGACCGTTTGACCAAGGGGCACCCGATCACGGAAGGCGTGGGCGGAATATGGTATTCGGCGGCGAAGACGTTTCTCTTCCACACCAGTCCCGTGCAGGTCTCGTCCGACTGGAAGGTGCTGGTGACCGCCGCCCCCGAGGCGAGCTCGATGTGGGTGGGCGGGCTTCACGAAGAGCACCTCACGAAGCCCGGTAGGTTCACCAGCGCCCCGCCGATCCTCGCCGCCCGCGAGTTTGGCCGCGGCGCCGTGGTGCTCGTCGGCATCAGTCCCATGGAGATGTTCTACGGCCAGGGCCTACCCGCCTATCTTGACATCGCTATGGAGAAAGGGGACGGGCTGCGCCCAAGCGGCCTGAAAAGGCTGTACGAAAACGCCCTGCGGTGGCTGGTGGGGCGGGCCCGGGCGAGCGACCAGATCGGCCAGGGCGTGCTCAAGCCGATCGAGAACTCCTGGGAGAAGGCGCAGGTTCACGACTGGTCCCGGGACGTCTTCGGTTCCGATCTCTGCACCAAACCCGCCCGGGGCGTGATCGGCCTGCACTCGACGCTCTCCGACGGCAAGGCGTCGCCCGAGGCGATGATCGCCAAGGCCAAGTCGCTGCCGATCCAGTGGATCGCCTTTACCGAGCGTCTGGAAAAATTCTCGCCCGCCAAGTGGGAACAGCTCCGCAAGATCTGCCGCGAAGCCTCGACGCCCCAGTTCGCCGCGCTGCCGGGGCTCGACTACCAGGACCATTCCGGGACCCGCTGGGTCGTTTTCGGCGATTTCGACTGGCCGCCCGAAAAGGTCTTCTCGGACGACAAGAAGCGGATCGTCCAGCCGATGTGGTGGTTCAACGTCAACTGCGTGCCGAACGGCCCGTACAACATCGGCCATGCCCCGCTGCGTCCGTGGGACCTCACGATGTACGATTTCTTTCCGGTCCGCACCACGTTGGCCGGCAAGACGGTGGACGAAGCGGCGGAAGGCTACCGCTACGTGCACGGCGTGCAGGACGACCCGTTCCCCATGGCCCTCGACGCGTGCTACGACGAGGCCCAGCTTGGCGCGGCCTCGGGCCGGATGGGCAACTTCATCACCCAAGACCAGCCGGGCGACCTCACGAAGTTCTTCCGCGAGAGGAGCTACTACGGCTCGTGGCGAGGCTTCGCCAGCGACGGCCCGGTGGTGACCGATTGGCGGGCCGTGAACGGGAGCCGGCTGAGCGGCGGGAAGTGGTGGGCCCCGGGGACCGAGCAATACCGGGTGAAGCTCTCCGTGCGATCCGCCGCGGCGATTGCCGACGTGCGCATCTACGACGGCCCAGTGCTCTTGCGCCGCTTCCGCCCGAACAAGACCGCGGCGACGATCACGTTCGACGTCCCCCACGACCAGCAGCGCAATCTCGTGGCGGAAATCACCGACGCCGAGGGTCGCCGAGCGGTCACCGGGGGATTGTTCATCCAGGACCACCTCAACTGGCGATTCATGTGCAGCGACCGCGGCAACTCGATCTGCGACGGCGTGCAGGTCGACGACGCCGGGGCCTACATGACCGGCCCGACCGCGCCCTACCAGCGGAAGATGACCGTGTTCGGGGTCTGCCCAGGCTACGGAGAGCGCCACTTCAATATCCTTCCGCCCGACTTCGACGGCGGCATGCGCCCCGTCGGCCTGCACATCGTGCCTCGGTTTCAGGTCCCGGGCTACACGTTCGCCCCGGCGGGCAGCACGCTCGAATCGCGCATGGGCGTGCCCGTGTGTTCCCGCGACGGAGTGCTCCAGCACGACGAGGTGGTCGGCTACTTCCCCGGCCCGGCCGACTCGTGGAGCCCCAAGCCGGCCCCCAAGGACATCGAGGGGGTGAAAATGCGGTACCGCTATCTCGACATCACGCCCCGCGCCCACGACCCGGGCGTGCTGCTGGTGGAAGGGTCGCTCACGTTCGAGCGGGCCGTGAAGCTGGAATCCCTGAACCTCTTCGCCATCTTTCACTCCAGCCAGCCGGGCGAAGGGGATCACTACGCCCTAGTCACGCCGGAAACCAACGTCGCCGGAATGGTCGCCGGCGAACCATTCACCGCCGCTGGAAAGATGGTCCCTGGGAGCTACGGCTGCGTGTTCCCCTCGCTGTGGGGCTCCTCCGGACTGATGGCGCTCGATGAAGGCTACGCGATGAACCTCTATGCCAAGGCCCCCAGCGTTCATCTCGGGGTGCAGTTGGCCGACATGCCGCGCGAGATGAAGGCGGGCCAGACCCTGCCGTATCGGTACGTGCTCGTGCACGGGCGCGCGGGAGAGCACCCGAACACAGCCGATTGGGAGCGTTTTGCCAAAACGATGGGTTTCCGCGGGCCGCCCGCCTACGAAGTCAAAGACGTGAAGGCAGGCCGGGTGAAGAGTCAGCGATTCCTCCTGGAGCTCGCGCCGGCCGAAGGGGCGTTTGCGGGAACCGTCACCGGGGCCGACCTGCCCATCCGGCTGCCGGTCCGAGTCGCGGAGGTGAACCCGAACTGGACGTTCGGCTGGTTTGATCTGGACCGCAAGGAGTGGAATCCCAGCGCGATCGACCGCGACATCCGGCAGGGCTTCTTCACGCTCGACACCCGGCGAGGCAACCATCGTTTCTTCGCCGGGCACCCGGTGCTGGCCGACAACCCCGACGTGCGGATCGCGGTCTTCTCGGACGGGAAGTCCGAGATCCGTGCGGCATTGAACAACGCCGGCGATGCGCCGCTCTCGCTCACAGTCCGAGCGAATCCCGCCCTCGGCGCCGCGGCGCCCCAGCCATGCAGCCTCGCCCCCGGCGAGTTGAAGGAGGTGAAGTTCATCCTGGCAAAGAGATAACTGGACTTTTGCAGTTTGCAGATTACTCCCCTCTCCCTTGGGGAGAGGGGCAGGGGGTGAGGGCCTGGCAGAACCGCACAAGCAAGGCAACACGTTTTCTGCTCAACAGCCCTCACCCTAACCCTCTCCCGAAGGGAGAGGGGACACTTTGCAGAACCTCAGAGATAAGAATCCACCGATGGCCTTGGGGCACGTTTCCAACGTGCCCGGCACGATGAAATCGTGCCCCACGTATTGTTTTGCAGGTCCCAAGAACAGGAGCACCAAGATGGGTCGATCTGTGAGTAGCGTCATTACGTTTGTCCTGGCTGTGATCGTGTCGCAGGCGTCGGTTTGCGGGGAGCCGCCCGCCGGGAAGCCTTCGCCGGGGCAGGAAATCAAGTTCGTCATGCACCGCGTGGGCACCTTTCGCAGCGAGGCGTGCTGCGTGGGCGACTTCAACAACGATGGGAAGCTCGACATCGCAGCCGGCCCCTACCTCTACCTGGCGCCCGACTGGAAGCCCGTGAAGATCCGCGAGCTGAAGGGAAAGGTCGACGACAAGGGGAAGGGTTACTACTCCGACTTCGCCAACATCGCCATCGACGTAGACGGCGACGGGCTCTTGGACATCGTCTCTTGCGACTGGTTTGCGAAGAACGCCACCTGGTTCCGCAATCCGGGGAGCAAAGGCGGGCTCTGGGCCGAGCACGTGATCGAGGTGAACGGCAACTTCGAGACCGCCGACCTCTGGGACCTCGAAGGCAAGGGGAAGGCCACGGCGATCCTGCCGGCGGTCACTCGCACGGTGTGGTACGAGGTGGGAAAACTCCCGGACGGGAAGCAAGGGATGCTCACTCACGTCGTCTCCGAGAAGCAGTTCACCTTCGGCGGGGGCATCGGCGACGTGAACGGCGACGGCCGGCCCGACATTATTCGGCCCGGCGCGTGGTACGAAGCCCCGGCCGACATCCGCAACGGCAAGTGGATCGAGCACCCGCTGTCGCTGGGCGGCAAGAACGGCAAGACCGAGCACACCGCCCAGATCTGGGCCTACGACGTCAACAAGGACGGCCTCAACGACATCATCGCCAGCTCCGCCCACGGCTACGGCATCTTCTGGTATGAGCAGGTCCGAAAGGGGTCCGAGACGACCTGGAAACAGCACATCATCGACGACACCTGGACGCAGGCCCATTCGATCACCCTGGCCGACCTCGACGGCGACGGCGTCCCCGAGCTCTTGACCGGCAAACGCTTCATGGCTCACAACGGCGGCGATCCCGACGCATACGGCACGCTGGGCATCTACTGGTACAGCCTGAAGCGCGGGCCGAATCCGGTGTGGACCAAGCACGCGCTCTCCTACAACGAGGGCGTGGGAGCGGGCATGAGCATCGAGGTGGCCGACATCAACGGCGACGGCCGGCTCGACGTCATCACCACCGGCAAGTTCGGCGGCCCGGTGTGGCTCGAGAACAAGGGCAAGTAGGATTGGAGCCTAGCCTAGGTTCAGTGTCATTCCGCCTGCCCGGGCAATCGCCCCGTCGCGGCTTTGTATGACGTCGAACCGGGACGCCCGCCCGCCTCGGCTCACTTGTGATAGCCGAGCGACTTGATCACTGCGAGCATCTCTTCCGAGTTGATGAACCGCCTGCGGTGGCGCATCTTGTATCCGTCGATGGCCAGGGCCAGCTCTTGCGCCTCGCTGGAAAGCTCCTCGTGGCTGTTGGTGAACTGGCGGCGTTCGAACCCAATCGGGTTCCCCAAAACCTCGTAGTTGCGGCGGTCGACGAAACTGGCGCAAGTTGACTCCGATCCTTGCGACATGGCAGATCTCCTCCTGAAAGCATTAGCAGAAAGCCGGGATGTACCCTCAAGGAAGCATATCTCGCAATCTCGCGCCCAGCCCCCGCAGACCGCAGCCCCCGCCCGCATTGCGGCGGTTCTCATACGCGACCCCGGGAGTCTGCAACGATTCTTCCGAAAATGCCGGCCATGCCGTGTGTGCCGGACTTGCCGATGAAAAGACGGCGTGCCGTCGGGACTGCCGTCTTTCATTTCGCCTCTCCACCGGCCTGGTTCGCGAAGAGTTCCGCCAGGCACGTTGGAACCGTGCCCCACTGGTTGTTTTCGCGGTCCTTAATACCATTAGGTGGTGCGGAGTGATCCCGCAGGACCCCGCACTCCCCGCGTGTCGGCTACGGCGTCACTGAGTTCTCGGTTGTAGCGCGGGCAGCAACATTTTCGGGGTGACGGCAACATTCCCCGTGAGTTATTACTACAACGCTGAGTCGGCAGTCGGAAAACGGGACTGGCTCCGTCGCCTCATTGACGCTTGCCCTGCAAATACGGTCTCAGGCGACGGTGCCTGTCCCGATTTCCGACGCGCCCGCGGAAAAAGGGGACAGGCACCGTGGCGGCGACGTTTCTGGTTTTGCCATAGCGGTTTGCGCCACGGAGCCAGTCCCCTTTTCCCGCGAACCTAGCGCCGTAGTGTTAGACGCCCGCCGGCAAGTCGGGCGTGCCGGGGGGTTACGCACCGTCACACCGGACGGTAGGTGCTCAAGGGTACCGAGTTCCACGCATTGCGGCGTCAGAGGTAGTCGGTGCGATCTCAAGAACAAGCGAGAGAGATCCATCGTAATGAGGGAGTCACAAACGGTCGATTCGGAGGAGGTCATGAAGATGAACAGAGTGTTGCTCGGGTTGCGGATCCGCAACTGGCTGCTGGTTGCGGCCTTGGTCGCGTTGGCCGGATTGCTGGCGGTGGAGGCCAATCAACGCACTTCGGCCGCGCAGAAAGACCCGGACTCGCCGGCTTCGACGTCCGAGAGCGGCGCGGTGGGCTATGCGAAGAGCCTGTCGAAGGCCTTTCGCGAGGCGGCCGAAAAGGTCCTTCCCTCGGTAGTTCTGGTGGAGAGCCACCCCGCCGTGGTGAGCCAGCCTCAGCGCGGCGAGCGGGAAATGGCGCCCGACGAGGATGATCTGTTTGAAGGGCCGTTCGGCGATCTGTTCCGCAACAACCCCGACATGCGGCGGTTCTTCCGCGACCTGCCGCGAGGAGTTCCGCGGGGGCCGGGCGGCGGGGTCGCCGGGATCGGTTCCGGCGTGATCATCGATTCCTCGGGGGTAATCCTCACGAACAATCACGTGGTCGATGGCGCGGGCAAGGTCACAGTGCGGCTCATGGACGGCCGCGAGTTCGACGCCGCCGACATTAAGCGGGACCCGAAGAGCAACCTGGCCATTATCCGCATCAAGGGGGCCGACAACCTCAGGGCCGCCAAGCTCGGCGACAGCGACAAAATGGCGGTGGGCGACTGGGTCCTGGCCCTCGGCGACATGTTCCAGTTGGAGGGGACCGTGACCGCGGGCATTATTAGCGCCAAGGGACGGCCGCTCGGACCGGGCACGCGGACCGACTTCCTCCAGACCGACGCCGCCATCAACCCCGGCTCCAGCGGCGGCCCGCTGATCAACCTCGACGCCGAGGTCATCGGCATCAACACCGCCATCCACACGCGCACCGGGGCCAACGACGGCGTGGGGTTCGCCATCCCGAGCAACCTGGCCAAATGGGTCGCCAATGCGTTGACGACCACGGGCGCCGTGAAGCGGGCCTACCTGGGCGTGATGATCCAGCCGCTCACGCAGCAGTTGGCCGATCAGTTTGGGGTGAAGGTCCGCCAGGGCATTTTGGTGGGCGACGTGCAGCCCAAGAGTCCGGCCGCCGAGGCGGGCATCAAGGCCGGCGACCTGATCCTGAAGCTCGACGGCAAGCCGGTCGGCGACGTGCAGCAACTCGTCGGCATGGTCGACCGCTCGCCCGTCAACGGCAAGGTCTCGGTGGAAATCCTCCGCGACGGCAAGCGGATGCAGATCCCAGTTACGCTCCACGAGCAGCCGGCCGACTACGGCCTGGCGTCGCGCGGCTTCGGCGGCCGGGGAGGCAAGTCGGAGCCCGCCAAGGTCGACAAGCTCGGCATCCAGGTCGATACCTTGACCAAAGACGTGGCCGAGCAGTTGGGCTTGAAAGCCGGCGAGGGCGTGGTGATTACGGAAGTCGCCCCGGGCAGCCTGGCCGAGCGAAGCGGCCTGACCACGGGAATGGTCGTGACCCAGGTGAATCGCAAGCCGGTCAAGTCGGCCGAAGAATTCCAGAAGGCCCTCGATGCCCAGCCGCTCAGCAAGGGCGTGCTGCTCTTGGTGCGAACGGCGGAAGGGGCACGATTCGTGGCCATTCGCGCCGATTGAGATGCCGTCCGGAAAGTGCGTTGCATCGGTCCCCTCTCCCTTTGGGAGAGGGTTAGGGTGAGGGCAGTTTGGCGGCGAGATGACTTCCTCGCCCGCGCAGCTTCGTCATGCCCTCACCCCCTGCCCCTCTCCCAAAGGGCGAGGGGAGACCTTCCTGACAGCCTGCGAGAAGACTGAGAAACACGATCGCAGATCCGGAGGGTCGCCCTGCGACGCCCCCGGACGACACACCCCTCCCGGAAGCAGCCCGCCTGCGGCCAACGCCGCCGACGGGTTGTTTCTTTTCGGCTACCGGCGATCACCTTCGCGGCGATCGAACAGACGCGAGTGCTCAGTCGACCCACCGGCCCGAATAATGAGCCTGACGAAGATGGTTGAAGTTGATCACGTCGACGCTTCTGCTCTCCGAGAATCCGGCAAGCTTATGATCGTCGGTGAGAACGAGGTAGCTCCTTGCTCCCAGGAGGAGGATCACCGTGTCGGTCAGCCCGAGGCGAGGAAAGGAGTCAGTGACCGCGGCTTGATCACTGCGGACGTACTCTTTGCTAAGCGTCGTGATGCGTTGCGCGAACGCTCGGAAGAACTTTTCGCCGTCTGGTTCCGCAATCTGACTGGATAAGCTGTTCACTTCCGCAAGGATGTGGGGGGGGGTGACAATTCTCGCGAAAGATTTGAGCACCCCGCTCAGGAGGTCGAAATCCTCCGGTTTGAATCTATCGTTCGTTCGCTTGAACGAGGAGATGAGAGAGCGACGGTACGCACCGACGAAGAAGAGAAGCAGGATATTCGTATCAACGAGGATTCCTTGAGAACGATATCGCTCCAGAAGCCGCAGATAGTAAGTCATCGCTGGACCTGCTGCATTCTCATAGCGCGAAAGCTCCCGTCTTTGGCCGAGACTGCAACGGTCTTGTACTCTCGATCGGTCCCTTTTGCAATCGCCTCGGCGACTTCGAAAGGCGTCCTTTCCCGCTTGAAGAAGCTGAGCGTGACGTACCAACACTGCGTGCGCTCGCCAAGCACAACTTCCTCCAACCGGACGCCTTTGAGTTCCTGGCCCTCGAACAACTCGCCGAGATAGACGAGTGCCTTTTGAATAGCCTGTTTGACGTCGATCATTGCCTGAGACTCCGTGCGAATTTCCGCCACCCGTCACTGCATTACGTGGGCGCACGCATCATCTTGTCTCCGCGCGGCGCCAATTGCTGCGAAGATCGCTACCTTTGGAACACCGGATCATTGTACCAGAAGGGGGGCGTGTCGTCTATCACCCCCCCTCCGCGTCAAAGATCCGATCGAAGCGGGCGCGGGTTTCGCCGGTGTAGCGGTCGAAGTCGGCCAGGACGGCGTCGCTCGTCGGGGCTCGCAGGAGATGGGCGAGCTTGGCCAACTCGGTGGGGTCGTCGGGGAGCTTGTCGCGGGCGGTGGAGTTCATCAGGCGGAGCCGGCCTTCCACGGTCCGCAGGAACCGGTAGCTCGCGGCGAGGAACTCGGCGTCGTCGGCCGAAAGGGCTTGGGCCCGGCCCAAGGCGGCCAGAGCGGCCAGGGTGTTCGGCGTGCGCACGCGGACGTTCCGCCGAGCGTGCTTCAGTTGCAGCATCTGCACGAGGAATTCGATGTCGACGATCCCGCCCGGCCCGCGCTTCACGTTGCCGCTGGCCGTGGTGTCGTCCATCCGGTGTCGCATCCGGCGGACTTCTTCGGCGTCGGCGGGCCGCCAGCGGTGATCGAAGGCGACCTGGCAGAGCGTGGTCATGGTGGTCTTGGCCATGCGCGGCGAGCCGTAGACCACGCGGGCCTTGCACAACGCCTGGCGCTCCCAGAGCTGCCCGCTGCCCAGGGCGAAATAGCGGGCCAGCTCGTCGAGCGACGTGGCCAACGCCCCGCTCTTGCCGGTGGGACGCAGCCGGGCGTCGATCTCGTAGAGCCGGCCCAAAGCGCTTAGGCGGCTCGTGGTCTTGATGATCCGCTGCCCCAGCTCGCTGAAGAAATGCTGGTTCGAGGTGGTCTGGTTCCGCGGGGCGAAGCGGGTGGGGACGGTCTGCCCGTCGGCCTCGAAGAGAAAGACGATGTCGAGGTCGCTGTGGTAGTTCATCTCGCGCCCGCCGAACTTGCCCATCGCCACGATGGCCAGCTCGCACGGCTGGCCCTTGCGCGAGCCCTCGCCCACGGTCGGCACGCCGAACTTGGCCACCAGCCGGTCGTACTCCTGGGTGGCGATCTGGGCGAGACAGACCTCGGCGATGTCGGAGAGCACTCCCGTGACGGCGGCGACGTCTTCCTTGCCGAGGATGTCGCGGACCCCCACACAAAGCTGCTGGTCGTTCTTGAAACTGTGCAGGATCGGATCGAGATCCTCGGCGGCGCGGCAAAGCTCGGTCAGGGTCCCCTGCAAGCCCTCGCGCGTGGGGAGCTTGTCGAGCACGAGGCTATCCATGAGGCTGTCGATCATCCCCGGGTTGTTGATGAGAATCCCGGAAAGGTACGCGCTGTAGGCGCACATTTCCACGCACAGCCTCAGCGACGGCGGATTGAAGCTGAACAGCTCCCAGAGCACCGTCTTGCCGCCCAGCGAATCGCTGATCTGGTTGAGGTTCACCAGGGTGAAGTCGGGGTCGGGGGTGGCGCGAACCGCCGCCAGGAGGTCCGGCGCGATCGCGGCCAGAAAGTGCCGGCAGCGGCGGGTCGAGAGGAACCGGATCTTCTCCTCCCCAAGCGCCATGAGGTTCCGGTAGGCCTGCTTCACGTCGCGGAAGCAGTAGCGGCCGAGGACCTCGACGATCCGCTCCTCGGGCGGGCCCGGATCGAGCACGAGGTCCGACTCGGCGTGCGTCTGCCGGTCCTCGCTGAAGGCGGCGTGCAGCAGGTGGTCGAGGATGCGGCGGTTCAGATCGGTCTTGGTCTGGTAGTCGGCGGTGAAGGCCGCCAAGGCCGTTCGCTCCGCCGCGTCGGCATATCCCATGCGGAGCGCGAGCTTGCGGATCTCTTCGGGTTGCTCGGGCAGCAGGTGGGTCTGCAAATCGAAGAGGATTTGCAGCCGGTGCTCGACCTTGCGCAAGAAGCGATAGTTCTCCTCCAGGATCGTCCGCTCGAGGTTGTTCAGGCAGCGGACGTTCTCCAGCCGCTCGATCGCCTCCAGCGTGTTGCCGGTCCGCACGGCCGGCAGATCGCCCCCGTTGAGGAGCTGCAGGAACTGGATCACGAACTCGATGTCGCGGATGCCGCCGTGGCCGGTCTTCACGTCGCGGGTGTGGCTGCCCTCGCGGCGGGACCGCTGCTCGATCCGCCGTTTCAGGGCCTGGATGCCGCTGATGTCGGCCCGGCTCAGGTACCGCCGATAAATCCACGGCCGCATCTGCTCCAGAAAGTCGCGGCCCAAGGCGTGATCGCCGGCGACGGGCCGGGCCTTGATGTACGCCTGCCGCTCCCACGTCCGCCCGCGGAGGTCGTAGTAGTGCAGCGCGCCGGGAACGCTCACGACCACCGGGCCGCGCTCCCCTTCCGGGCGCAGCCGCAAGTCCACCCGGTAGCAAATCCCCAGCTCCGTCGGCTCGGTCAGCATCCCTACCACTTCCCGGGCGAGCCGGTCGAAGTACTCGGCGTTGGTGATCGACCTCCGGCCGTCGGTCTGGCCGTCGGCGTCGTAGAGGAAGATGAGGTCAATGTCGCTGGAGTAGTTCAGCTCCACGCCTCCGAGCTTGCCCATGGCCAACACCACGAATCGGGCCGGCTGGCCGTCGGGTCCGCGGGGCGTGCCCCGCTGCCGCTCCAGCCGCTTCTTGGCCGCCGCCAGCGCCGCCTCCAGGATCGCATCGGCCAGGTACGAGATCTGCGACGTCACCGTCGGCAGGCTCTGTTCCCGGACAATGTCGCCGTAGGCGATCCTCAGCATCTCGCGGTGCTTGAATCGCCGCAGGGCGCGGAGCACGGCCGCCTCGTGGTCGAGCACCGATACCTCGCTGACAATGTCGGCCGTGAGAAACTGCCCCGCCACCGGCTGGCCCTCGGTCAGCCGGAGCAGGTCGAAGCTCTCCGGGTCGCCGACCAAGAGGTCGCTGAAGTGTTGGCTCGTGGAGAAGATCTGCACCAGCGGCGGCAGCGAGGTGGGATCACGCTGGAACAACGTGCCCAGCGAGAGCGGATTCCGCGCCCCGGCCACAAGACGGCCGAGGTTGTTCATCGCCATGTCGGGATCCGGGCAGCCGGGCAAACGTGCGGCCAACTGATCGCACATCGCCGCGAGCAGATCGAGCGGCATCCCGTGGGTGGCGATCTCCGTCAGGTTGGCGTGCCCGCGGCGGACGTCGACCAGCCCCAACGACCGCAGCCACCCCGCGGCCGCGTCCGGTTCATCCAGGTATCGGCGAAGGTCAGCGATGTCCATGGGGGAGTGGTCAGGGGTCGGTGGTCAGGGGTCGGTGGTCAGGGGTCGGTGGT
>Ga0172371_10000818_pt1 | contig 49197 bp, 43 predicted proteins | sample Lak12m_FD_114543 | JGI IMG/M metagenome (GOLD analysis project Ga0172371, IMG submission 114543) | Freshwater microbial communities from Kabuno Bay, South-Kivu, Congo - kab_022012_12m | ecosystem: Environmental > Aquatic > Freshwater > Lake | place: Democratic Republic of the Congo: South-Kivu... | reverse complement strand
ATCCCGTGCCCCTGCATCTGACTGGCGCATACCGGCACCTTGGCTGCAAAGAGGGAAGCTTCCCGGTCAGCGAGCAGATCGCACGGGAACTGGTTTCGTTGCCTATGTTTCCAGAGCTCAATCTTGAACAAATAGAAGCTGTTGTTACGGGGATTAAAGAATTTATGCATAATTAAATTAAAAAAAGGAAGAAAATTTGGTTAGGCATAAATAGAAAAATTTGTTGTAATGATTGTTTAATTTATGTATAATTAAAAATAAAAGGAGAAAGTGCTATGAAGACATTGAAAAAAACACTACAAGTAATTGTTATTGCAGGATTGATTTCGTTATTACCAATAAATGCAATGGCCATGGGAACCTGGCCTTTTCGTCCTGGCCATGGTGGCGGTCCTGGCCATGGTGGCGGTACTGGCGTACCCGAGCCCTCTACATTGGCACTTTTAGCTGCCGCAGGAGTAGGTGGCGTCCTGATTTTAAAACGGTATAGAAAAAATAAATAAGCAATTCTTTCTGTATCCGGGTTGTCTGTTAAAAGGCTATCCCTGCAGCAGGCGCGATACACATTGCGCGACTGGTATGCGAAGTTGAATTGTGCTCTCTCTTTCTTTTTGCAGTGGTTGTTTGCACGATATACCACGATTTAATAGTTTAGATACCAGACGTGCACTGATTCGCGCGAACGGGAACAAGACGCTTGTCCAGCCCCGCCTCCGGCGGGCAGTTTGGCTTAGTGGTCAGTGTTGAAATCGAACGATTTCAGCTGTTGCCAATAATTCAGAGGACTCTTGTATCTGCAATCTTTGGGTAATTTTACACTGAATGCCCACCGTCTTCAAGACGGTGGGTTTGTTAATCAGTTAAAACAGACTAAAAAAATTATTAAATTGATTATTTCCAGTTGGTTCATGTCTCACAACCATTTCTCCCATACGTTCTTTGCCTAAAGCCGAAGGTTTCCACCATCCTACGAAAGAGATGCTAAGATCGTTTTTTTAAAAATAGTGCTTTTTATATCCCTCTTTAGTAATCATAGGGGGAGTGGGGTTGTTGAAAAAGTGACATCCTGAACGAAGTGAAGGATCTCTGGTTTCCCGGGCTTTAGAAAATTCAACAAGATAGAGATTCTTCGCTGACGCTCTGAATGACCGTTCGGGGTTTTTCAACACCCCCGGAGTCACTGATAATAAAATACGGTGAAGCTTCCAGCAATTACCAACCTGTTTTCAGGGTTTTAATAAAACCCTGCCACTATGTTTATACATCTAATGACATGGATAATTTTAATAATACTTTCATACCTTCGGTTATAACCATTCTGCGAAATAAAAAAGTCAGAACCATCAGTATAGTTGGCATACTAATTATTCTGAGTCTCTCGCTGTACAGGGATATCCTGTTGCAACTTGCGGCAAGTGTGATCGGCCGGGACGATAGTTCGCATGGGTTATTTGTGCCATTTATATCAGCATTTTTTCTTTGGCAGAAGCGCGATAAAATTAAAAAAGCAGCCCCCGAATTCGCTTTGTTCAAGGGTTCAATACTTGTTATGGTCAGTTTAGCGATGCTCCTCGTGCCAAATAAAAATGTTTATAATGTGCTTTCTGCGGCATCGTTCTTTGTAATGGCGGCGGGTTTAATTCTAGCTTTTTGGGGCAGGCAGATATTTAAAGAGTTACGTTCCCCCCTTTTCTTCCTGATGACTATGATACCTTTACCACAGCCGCTCTATATGCACGTTGCAGAATGGATGCGATATATCAATACCGATATGTCAGTTTTTGTGGCGCAATTTTTGGGCGTTTCCCTTGAACGCAACGGTTATTACCTGCAGTTCCCGGATATACTGCTCTGTGTGAATGAAGGCTGCAGCGGCATTCGTTATTTGATCAGTTATTTTGTTTTTGGTTTGGCCTATGCGTTTTTCTATAAAAAAAGCACAGTCTCCCGCATATTGGTAATAGCCTCTATTATTCCTATCTCCATCTTTGCCAGTGTTACCAGGCTTTCTGTTATTTTTCTTGCGGTTCATTATATAGGTGCATGGACGACTGACAGAATTCCTCACAACTTTTTAAGCTGGTCTGTTTTTTGCGCTATTCTGACTGCGGCTATATGGACGGACTGGAAACTTTCCTTTATGATGGCAAAAAAGGCAAAAAGTAAGGAAGGCGTTTCCGCAGGGGTGGTGGAGTTTTAAAGTACGGAAGTGCTGGTTGTGACCTCGGTTATCTCAGGACGGATATGCTGCGGGTGTTCTGGTCTTTGTATGTGGGGCTTGATGAGTGGTCTCGAAAGGTTCTTGCCTGTTGGGTAAGCAATACGCTTGGTATGGAACAGGGCCATGGGTCTATAGTTTATGAAAAGATCTGCAACCTCTTATTGTTCCCAAAATAGCAGGTCATTCGATGCCACATGGATAGATGTAGTAAGGTGCATTGCTGTTAATGCTGTTGTTATCCATCACTGGCTTTTCTTCAACTCTTACAATAGCACTGTTAAACCTTTTAATAACCTTGCAGAAATTATTGAAGATGTTGGCGGAACAGCCGTACATTTGTTTTTTATTGTTAGTGGATGCGGTCTTACCATCTCATATTTCACCACAATAAATTTTTCCTGGGAGTCATGGGCTCTAAAAAGAATTGTAAAGATTGGCATTCCCTATTTCGTTATTACACTTTTTACGTTTTGTTTGGCAAAAGCGGGGCATATTGTTTTTCCCAATAGTGTTACCATGAATTTCTCATGGAGGACTCTAATAGCATATCTTACCTTTGCCCGAAATTTTTGTCCGTCAGATTTTGAATTAAACCCAACTATGTGGTACATGCCTGTCATTGTGGGTTTATATGTACTGTTCCCCCTTTTTATCCGAATATTAAAAAACAGAGGCGTGTTGTTTCTTGTTGTTATTTCTCTCCTTCTTACTTATGGTTCAATAACTTTCTGCTTATTGTTTGGCTATCCTGTCATGCATCAATCTGCGCTACCCTTTTTCTTCGTTATTGAATTCACGTTTGGTATACTGATTGGATATAAAATTATTTTTGATCCACGCATTATTAAACTCTTTGCCGACAAAAAAGCCCTTTGTTTTGGATTGTTTTTTTATGGGACATCCTGGATGGTGAAAAAATCCTGGATTCTTGGTGGTACTTATAACGATTTTTTAACTGCCCTTGGCCTGTTTTTTCTAGCGTACCCATTTTGTCAATGGATAATCCGTTGTCTCTCGACAAAAGGGGAAAAAATTGTTAAGCAAGTGAGCAAATACTCTTACCTCATGTATTTAATACATGGTCCACTCATTCTCTTTATCATCAGACCGTCTTTGAATGAAGCTGGATTTCTACCTTTAGACTCACTTTTAATGGTTTGCCTTGGGTTTGTTTTTTGTATTGTTGTGTATTTTACAGCACGTATTATTTCTCCAATTATCAATTTTTTGAATTATACTTTGTTACACCCGTATAGATGATGTATGCGGTTTTAGGATGCAGACATTTACTCGGAGCAGAACCCCCAATGCTAATCCCTTTTTGAGGTATTAATCGGCATGGCAAAGACCAACCCGGCGTCTCCGGGATGGTTCCTCACCATTGATGCCAACGTGGTGCAAAAATACTTTCAGGGATATTTGGGCTGCTACAATACCGAACATTATCATTTATGGACCGGCTATGTGAAGCCGATGCAATAACATACGGGCCAGGCAGAGTTGATTCTTAAAAAGAGAAAAATCAATTGACTGCCGTGCGCAACACGCGCATAGAGTCCTGACAGTCTCAACCGCTAAAAGAAGACGGACTGTAGTCTTTTGCATCGAATTTAGGTGACTTTATCTTATCTGGAAATCGCGTCGGCCGGTAGTTTTATTAGCCATGGCGCTACTATACATAGCACAAAAAAGCGTATCAAGTTTCAAAGTTCCGCTAGCCTTATTTTAGCTGTACAAAAGGTCGGGAGAACTATAAATAATAATGGAAACAAAAATTATAAAGATATCTCTTTATAATGATTTTGAAATGGAAAAATGGGATGATTTTATTAAAGCCCATCCAAAAGGGACGCCATTTCACCTTTCCTGCTGGCTAAAAACTATTAATAAAACATATGAATTTATTCCATTTCTTTATGTGTGCCAGGGAAACAATAATGATTTTTTAGGTGTTTTCCCTTGTTTTCTTCTAAAAAATATTTTAACAAAATCACGTATTGTCTCTCTTCCATTCTCTGATTATGGCGGGCCTTTGGTAAAAGACAATATCCTTGAATATGAAACTGAGTTAGTAAGAACTGCGCTTAAGGAACATCGGGGTTCCGTAAAATATTTTGAAGTAAGAAATAACATAAGGGGGAATTTAGATCTTGTATGCCACAATTATTATAAACGCCATATCTTAGCCTTGCAGAGAGACCCTTCAGAAATATATAATTTTCTTGATAAAAGAACAATCCAGTATTCCATAAGAAAGGCTGAAAAAACTGGGGTGAAGATAAAGGAAAATAATACGTTAAATGGAATGGAAGAATTTTATAAACTCAATATGCTCACAAGGAAAAAACATGGTGTGCCACATCAACCTAAAATATTTTTTAAAAACCTTCTAAATGAAGTCATATTGAATGGATATGGTTTTATCCTCCAGGCAACCTATAATTCAAATATTATTGCATCTTCGATATTTCTCAATGTTGCGAATCAAATATATTATAAATTTAATGCATCTGACCCTGAATCTTTAAAAAAAACAACTCCTAATCACCTCCTTACCTGGGAGTTAGTTAAAAAAGGGGTAGCGGAAAACTATCATTTTATTGATTTTGGGAGAACTTCTCCTGACAATCCGGGGCTTATTCGTTATAAAGACATGTGGGGAATGAAGTGCACTGATCTGCCTTATTATTATTACCCAAAAATAGCGGGGGCATCTTCGACAGAAGAAAGCAAGTGGCACTATAAAGCTGCAACAAAGATGTGGCGTTTAATTCCCAATGCTGCGACTGAAAAACTAAGCACTTTCCTTTATAGATATCTAGGGTAATATCAGTAATAATCTTTTTTCAATTGATTCTTTTCTTCAGTTTGGGGTGAGGGGAATGCCTTGCCGTAAGGGGGTGTGTGCGGGTAGTTAATCGTTTGCAGCTATAGCACTTTTTAAAAAATGACGATCCAATATGTGCTTTTATTATTAACTATTCTGAGAGGTTAATATGAGGGTCTCTTTCATTGCCTGCTGGTGTACTATGAGGATATATGCTATTCAGGCTTCTCATTTGCGAAACTCACTTGAGAACATTATGAATGAGAAGATAAAGGTAATTACATCTAATTGTGCATGTTATTACACTAGTATCCCCGCAGTTTTTACCTCGCTTTTTAATTATAAAAAATCATTAACAAACAGCAGGGCTTCGTTTATAAGCTTTCCCTATTTTCAAATTAAAAAGGGATCATCTATTGGTTACATCGTCCGTGCTTTTTATGGAAAGATGTCGGATCCTGTGCGAGGTTATGCTTTTGCAAAGGCCACGGCGGATTTTGATATTGCCCATTTTCATCAATCAGGTGAAGCATTTGGTTATGATTCTCTGAAATATTTTTTTAAGTTTGCGAATAAAAATAAAAAAGTTGTAACCATCTACCGTCTTTCTCCAATCCAAAAAGAAAAGCCGGAGACAAACAATATTTATAATTCGGCAGATGCCATTATCGTTAGCACTGAATATTCAAAAAAGATGCTCTCCGAGTTTGGGGTTAAGACACAAAAAATTCACGTTATACCATATGGAGCCATGTTGCCATCAATTGCCAGCAAGAAGCGAGATGGCGCTATTATGTTTGCAGGTTCACCACTCATAAATGTCAAGGGATTTGAGTATCTCGCAGGTGCGTTAAAGATATTAAAGGATGAGGGTACGCCTCTTCGATTAAAATTGCATGGATACTATATGGCAGGGCACCGGGAATGGGCTATCGATATTGCAAAAAAAGAAGGTATTGAAGATTTACTGGAATGGCTAAGCTTTGGCTCGGAAGATGAACTTATTGCTGCATATCAAAGCAGTCTGGTATGTGTTATTCCCTATACTGATTATCCTGGTTGTTTTCCCGTTACAGTGGCTATGGCAAATGCCGTACCGGTTATTACAACTAATTCCATGGGGATCCCGGAATATATCAATAGCGCGGGCCTTATCGTGCGAACAAAATCCGTGGAAGAACTTGCCTCTGCACTAAGAAGGATTGTTAATGAGGAAGAGTTGAGAACGTCCCTGGGAAATAAAGGGCGGCTGATTGCAGAACAACGATTTGCATGGCCAGTTATAGCTCAAAATGTTTTTGCGGTTTACCAGGAAATTCTTCGCAATTAATATTTTCTGAACCACAAAGCTTCATGCTTAAATCCCAAAGGGTTTGTGCAGCATTTATATCATATGAAACATCAGATGATTTTATTTGCTTTTTATCAAAAAAATATTTCCCCGTAACCCCTTTCACATCATCTGATAATGCAAGATATATTATTGTTTTGGCAGCTTTTACAGGCATAATAAGTTCCCCCCTCACAAAATGATACAAACAATGCTTTGCCCAGCTTACAAGGCCATTATTCCGCGCAAAACCCGTTGCAACAATTCCCGGATGCACTGCATTAACCAATATGTTTGAACCTGCCAGTCTTCTGGCCAGTTCATAGGTAAACAAGAGATTTGCAAGCTTTGACCGACCATATGCTGCTTTTCTGTCATACACCCCCTGCTCCCCTATATAGTCAAAGTTAGCAGTATATCCGCAATGGGCACTTGACGAAACATTAATAATTCGCCCATCAGGGGATAAAGCAAGAAGATCAAGAAGTCTCTGGGTTAATAAAAAGTGTCCCAGATGATTTGTCGCAAAGGTAAGCTCAATTCCCTGCGCACTTTTAAGAAAAGCATTGAATCGTGCTCCCGCATTGTTTATGAGAATATCAATCCGCTTATACTCTTCTTTTATATGACGTACCGCACCCGTCACATCTTCCAAATTCGATATATCTGCTTGAATAAAATCCGCCTTCTCTTCCCCGGTCCTTTCTCTAATCGCACTGACAATGGCCGAACCTTTTGTTTTATTTCTACTCAATAAAATTAATTTTGTATTGTAGGTACTGAACTGAAAAGCTGCGGCCCTCCCTACTCCAGAGGTTGCTCCGGTGATAACGCATATTTTTTCTGCAGCTTCTCTTTTCTTTAACACAATGCGATAAAATATTTTTATTCCACAATACTTGCCCCACCGTCGACTACAAGCGTATGTCCGACTATTCCGGAAGCAGCATCAGAGCAAAGGAATTGTGCGGTAAGGGCGACCTCATCCAGAGTTACAAGCCTGCGAAGGGGAGTTTTATTGATAGCATATTCCATGCGCTGCTCTTTATGCGGCATCGCATCCCACGCGTCGGTTGCAACAGATCCCGGCGAGAGAATATTGACTCGTATATCTTTTGAAGCCAGCTCAGCTGCAAGATGCCGCGAAAATGATTCAAGGGCCCCTTTGGATGCTCCGACAAGCGAATATGCGGGAACAGCCCGTACTGCACCAAGGGATGACAGAACAACAATTGCAGAACCCTTTGTCAGTCGCGGAATCAGCATCTTTATTAATTCAAAAGAAGCTCTGATGTTAAGGGCAAAAACCCAGTCAAATTGGCGGGTTGTTAACTCATCAAAGGTGCGGTGAACCCCCGTGGCGGCACAGTGGACACATCCGGAAAGCTGCTGTCCTTGTGCGTCAATTAGCTCCTTCAAATACTCAAGCCCCTTCGTGCTGGTAAGGTCAGCCCGGCACGTATCGATAGCCAGTTGCTGCTTTGAAGCAATGCTGCTGAGCTCATCTGCTGCCTTGTCATCTCTGACATAATTTGCGATAACATGCGCACCGGCCTGTGCAAATTTCAAAGATATTGCTTTACCGATGCCCCGTGTTCCGCCGGTAATAAGCAGTAATTTATTTTTTAATGAAAAAATGTCTTCCATAGATTTATTTTATTGAATGCAAGCGCTTTCTTTTTTTATTGCAAGATATGTTTCAAGTATTTCATCTCTGTAATCGAGCGCAAAATGGTCATAGGTGAGAAAGGCAAAAAACAATTCCGCTTTGCAGACTGTTTTATTTTCGGTCTCTATCCTGCACTCAGCTGTTGCATAGCTATCCTGATTGTTTTTTATTTCAGCATGAATAATCACTTCCTGATCGGGCGGGACCCAGTCGTGAAAGCCTGCAGATTTAATGCGTACCAGCATTGCCTTCCCCCGGGGCTTCCTTTCGGCATCCAGGCACTTGCCTGCGGCCTGAGCCATCATCTCAGTCAGCAGCACACCCGGCACAACCGGAAATGACGGAAAGTGATCTTGAAAGAACTCTTCTGTAGCATGAAGCGTTTTTACAGCCTTTATGTTTTTGCCCGGTTCAAGTTCAACTATTTTATCAACGAGGATAAAGCGCATGCCGGTTCTCCCATAGTATCACTATTGATTCATAATCTTATTGTGCCGTTTTAGAATTTCAATAATATCCTGAACTTTTTTCAGCTCTGACATGTCATGCTCTGATAAGCGTATATCCAGATCCTCATCTAGTCTTGCCAGGAGCGTCAGGGTTCCAAGAGAATCCCACGCTGCAATCTCAGTTCGGCTCAACTCAGGATGAATATTTTCTTTGCTTTCCTCGAAAATGTCAGCAATCCATGCCAGTGTTTCTTCATAGGTCATAATTGTTTGTTCCCCCACCCTATTGTGCTGTGTAACCACCATCAATAACCAAATTCGTTCCGGAAATCCAAACGGTTTGTGGGGCCAGCAAAAAAACAGCTGCGCGTCCAACGTCTTCCGGCTTCCCGACCCCAAGGGGGTGAGCATCCTCTATAGTCTTAACCTGTTCTTCTGAAAGAAGTGAAAATGCCTTCTGTGTCATTTTTGTTTTTATCAGTCCGGGAGATAAAATATTAACCCGGATGTTTCTTCGCGCAAGTTCAATCGCCATTGAGCGTGCGGCTGCCACAACTGCCCCCTTAGAAGCGCTGTAGCCTATCTGCCCGGGCATCCCCACCATGCTATACACTGAAGATATAAAAAGAAACGACCCGCCGTTTTCATCAATCATGTTCCGCCTGCTCACAATACGGGCAAGCTCAATGCCCGCTACCACGTTAATATCATACATTGCCTTAATGCCATCCGCCTTGGCGGAGGCAAGCGGGCGGGTTTCGACAATACCTGCACAATGGCATAACCCATAGATGCGGCCGATTGTTTTTACCGTTTCTTTTAATAAAAAGTCAAAGGATGCAATCTGGCGCAAGTCAATACATAGGGTATGATGCCCTGTGCCGCACAGCTCGTTCAAAGCTTCAGCCAGCTTTTTTTCATCGCGACCCAGAAGAATTACACGCGCATTTTGCCGGCTCAACTCTATGGAAATTGCAAGGCCGATACCCGAGGTTGCTCCGGTCACCAGTACATATTTTTGTTCAAAATCAATAAATGGTTTAGTGTTCATCGTTTTCTTTTTGCAAATGATCAAGCTCGATATTTTCCAATACGGCATCAGGGTCCAGCACGATAAGAGCTGAACTCCAGGAGAGACCGACGCCATACCCCAACAGTAAAAGCTTGAGCGATTTATTCCCCGAGCGATCAAGTTTCCCTTCTGTTATGGTGAGAGGAACGGATACTCCTCCAGTATTTCCATAATCTTTCAATATCATGGGCACTGATTTCTCTATCAATCCCACTTTTTTAGTTATGTGCTGAATGATATATTTATTTGACTGATGAAAAATATAATAATCGACCGCCTCTTTGGACAAGCCCGAAGCATCCAGGGTTGCCTTAATAAGGGAAGGAACCCGCGATATGGTAAAATTAAAAACATTGGCACCGTTCATCTTTACATAGTTTTTCGCCTGGTCTTTACAAAAACGGTCGCGAAAACCGCCGCCTTCAATGATCATGTCTTTAAAGCCGTTGCCGTCGGTATGCAGTAAAAAATGCCATTCTTTTTCCTGATGTTCATCATTTTTTTCAAGCGCGGTTGCCGACCCCGCATCGCCAAAAAGAAGCGATACGGACCTATCTGCCTTATCTGAAAACCTCCCGGGAGTCTCGCCGTGGAGAAGCAATACCCGTCGAAATCCCTTTGAGGCAAGCATCATCGCTGACAGCCAAAGGCCATAGGGATAGCCTGAACAGCCAAGTCCGACATCAAAGGCTGCACACGCATCAGAAAGATTCAGTCGGTGGTGAAGTACACAGGCTGTAGAAGGCAAAAAATAATCGGGGGTCTGTGTAACCATAATTAAACAGTCAACAGAATCCCGCTCCCATTGGAGCATATTCAAAAGACGTTCAGCCGCAGCGGCACATAAATCACTGCTGCAGATGGAATCGTCTGCCATGCGCCGTTCCCTGACACCGGCCATGGCAACAACCTTTTTTACCTCATTGGGGGTGAAGCCGGTGGTATCCTCAATATTATTAAATTTCTTTTTCGGTACACAGGTTACAATACCGGCAACACGGGGACCGACAGAAGAAGAGACTGCCATAGTTTTCTCAGATAACAGGTTTTTTAAATTACATGACTCTACATGAACCGTATCCGTTCAGCGTTCAGGGTTGCACGTTACCCGATAGAGCCTCACGCCATATCGCTTAAAAAAATGAACAATTTCCTCGCCCAGGTCACTGGCAGCATCGGGCCGTTCTTTTGACTCAATATCAATCCAAAAAATATTATTGTTGTTGCAATAAACCCTGATATGCTGCGGTAGCTTCCATAAGCTTAACAGTATATCGCAGGGAAATGCTGTTTTTTGTTCGCGAGTCTCATTTATTTTATCAGCTAATACGAGGAGCTTCCAGCAACACGCCTTTGTACCCCAAAAAGATTTTTTACGGGTAGTTACAGTAATTTCATTGCTGTTTTGTGAGCTGCAAGCGATGCTATAACCGCTGAAATAGTCAATCATGTCTTTAACAATGTCATTGAGAAGAGCTTTCTTATCTTCATCCATAAGCTGTTTGGGGAAATCAGGGGGCTTACTGACAACCCGTGCAGGAAACCCTACGGCAAGACTTTTAGAAGGGATGGTTCTATGCACCAGCGAATTGGCGCCTACAACTGAGCCATCGCCTATACGTGTCCCGGGCAATACAAAAACACGCCATGCCAGCGAAACACTATTGCCTATAATAATATCATTAAATTCCACATCATAACCTTCAAAGGTACTCAGCCAGGATGAATGGCCAAACATGAGGCAGTCCCCCCCAATGCCTGTATCATTGCCGATAATAATGGATTTTGCCGGGTTAATAAAGGACATTTGCATTATTTGGCAGTTTTTCCCGACAATAAATTTTGAATCAGGGTACTGCAATCCACCAACAAACACCTGTTCATTAATTTTTGTCCCATCTCCTATTTCAATATGAGGGGTCTCAATAAAGGTTATTGATCCGATAGAAATATGTGAACCAATAGTTATTGTCCGGCCACGAATAACAGTAAGGAAGCTGATGGAGGTATAGTCACCGATGGTAACCATATCGCCTATTATAACCGAGCCAAAACCAATGGACACTTTTTTGCCTATTTTGTATCCCCTGAGGCGATAAATAAATTTTTTTAAAAAACAGGGCAATAAACCATATATAATAATATGTTTTATGGGGATTCTATTTTTTGAGATAAGCATTATTTTTTTGTCTCATTGATTTATTATTTCTATGTATAGCACATGACATCCTGAAATCGCTATCCGGTGTCAATTGGCATTGCAACATGAACATCCCTGTAATGAAAAAGCCTGCTTCGACATGTACATTTATAATCCCAGCCTTTTTTTTGCCATGAGGACCATGTCGGGATTTTCAGGTTCATCTATTTTTGCCAGTGCAAATTGGCGCGTCATGGCGCCGCATCTGATCATGTTGGCGAGTTCCCATGCATAGGGGTGGAATTTATAGCGTTCTTTGTGAATCTGGTTTGCCAATGCGTTCAAGAGGCAGTTTGTCGAATTCGCGTCGGTGTCCTCGGGTTTTTCCCATCCAAGCGCCCTGTTTCTTTCAATGATTTTCTCTTCGTCATATTCAAGAAAAGCCAGAGGATGGACATTCCAGGGAAAGTGCCGGGCTTCTTTGAAATGGTATTCAGATAGGAAATAGGGGTTGATTGCGTCACCGGCAATAGCATGCAGGGGCTCATATATAGCCTGCTGGGTCTTGCGCATCAGTTCCGGATTTGTTTTCATGACTGAGGCCTCTACCGGAGCCTGACCGGGAGACCAGCCAAAGCCTACAAAGGGAATCCGCTTTTCAATAGCAGTTCTCAGGACGATTGATTTTACAAAACCAATACAGCATGTGCAGATAGTGCTCGCCCGTTCAAGTGTTTTGGGCGAAAAAAGTTCCTGGCGCGCCGCGGTTTTAAAGATGGCTTTAAGCATGGCGGGATTGGGCCGTATGGTATAGTGGTCTACGCCAAGGGAAGCGCAAATGGTCTTCATGTTTTCAAATGATTTCATTGAAATAAAGGAGTTGTCAAACGTAAGCGCAACGACTTTGAGTCTGTACTTATTGACAAAAAGGTCAAGGGTGTAGGTACTGTCTTTGCCGCCGCTGTAGGCCATGATAAGATCATATGAGCTTTCCGCACGCTGAGCAGCAATGAGGTCAAGGAATTTTTTTTCGCATTTCGCCTGTTTTTCTACCTGCAGGGCTTCTTCTTTAAATCGAATGCAGTGGTTGCAGACGCCATCACGGTTAAAAACAATTCCCGGAAATGTTTCAGGCAAAATACATCGTGAACAGCGAATCATACTCATGTCTCCCTAGACGCCCATGGCCCACTCTATCTCGTCTTTCTGTATTCTAAAATGATATATTCAAATCATTTTTGCCGAATTTTTTTAAGCTCGTTTTTTTGCACCTTCCCGCTTTCTGTTTTTGGAAACGTCTCAAAAAAAAATACATGGTGCGGCACCTTGAATGACGGAAGGTTTTGCCGGCAGTGAAGCAATAGCTCTTTAGCTGTGCACAATATCCCCGTTTTTATTATGACGCATGCAGCAATAGACTCCCCCAGAATCGGATCGTCCATACCGCATACGGCAACCTCCTGAACTGATGGATGTTCGAGAATGATTTCCTCGATTTCCCTAGGGCCGATTCTGTGCGCACCGCTTTTAATCATTTCACTCTTTCTGCCTACAATATACAAAAACCCCTCATCATCACTTTTGGCAAGGTCGCCCGTCCAAAGGCCTTCTTCCCCGAGAACACGCCCCGTGCCGGAGGGGTCGTTCCAGTAGCCCTGCATAATGTTTTCGCCGCATGCGACAATTTCACCTGTTTCTCCGGTTTTGACAGGGACGCCATTTCTGTCCAGCAGTTTCAGCGTAACCCCCGGAATGGCTTTTCCTATGGACCCCGGCTTTCTGTGGAAGTCATCAGGGTGCAGATATGACAAGCGGGCTGATGCTTCGGTTTGTCCATACATAATATAAAGAGCAGCATCCGGAAACGAGCTTTTGACCTGCTGCGCCAGCCGGGGGCTCATTGGGCCGCCGGCCTGCGCAATATATCTCAGGCAGGGGAAATTATACTGTCTCACTACAGGACTGGCCACGAGGATTGCAAATGTTGACGGAACACCGGACAGCCCGGTTGCCTGCTCCTGCATCATCAGATCCATCACGACTTTTGGGTAGACCATGCTTTGATGCACGATCATGGTCGCGCCTGCGGCAATATGGGAAAGCAATATGGAATTGCCGAATGAATAAAAAAAAGACAGCACCACCATATGGCGCTCTTCGCTGGTCAGTTTGAGATACTCTATAATGGAGCGCGTATTTGCCATGAGGTTTGCGTGCGTGAGCATCACGCCCTTGGGCTTTCCCGTTGTTCCTGATGTGTATATTATTTGAGCAAGTGCCCCCCCGGAGTTCTCTGAGGCGGGGAGCCGAGGCTCCCAGCCGGCGCACTGCCGGCCATGAAAAATGTCCGTGAGGTTCGCACTGCGCGCAGGCAGGTCTGAGTCGCTGTGCTGCGGGGGGCTGCTCAGGGCAATTAATGTAAGGGTTGGCATGCCTTGATCAATGGCCTGGATATATTTTATAAATTTAGCATGGGTGAGCAGCACGGAGATTCCAGCATCATTAATAGTGTCCCGCAATGTCCGCGCCGATGTTTGGGTGTTTAAGGCTACAACTGCGTCACCGGCCATCAGGATGCCGAAATAGACCATGGCATATTCCGCCGGATCATCGATAAGAATGCCGATCCGGGCGCCCGGAACAGTATTTTCATCCAGAAGCCAGCACGCAATATGCTGTGCCCCGGCGAGAAGTTCGCTGTAGGTGCTGCGCCGGGCAAGCTGTATGATTGCAGCTTTATCAGGGAAGCGTGCCGCCGCTTCAATCAAATAATTCTCAATGCCCATTGTATTTTGCAAAAAAGAACTGCCTATTATTCCATTAGTTGTTACATTCGTGTTTTATTGGCAAGAAAAATACGGAATATAAATATCGAGGCACGAAACAAATATAAAATTCCAATACTGCATGATCAAAACAGCAGGCCATGAAATGTTTTAGCCACAGAACTACACAGATTTTCACGGAAAGAGATTTTTCACTTCAGTGTTATTCTGCCGTTCGGCCCCGAACTCACGGCCGAGGGGTGTTTTCTGTGGTCATACATAAAAAGCATTTTGTTCCGGCTTGTCCGGGTTAAGGGGATGGAGATCAGTGGCCGCCTTTTTTTCTTTGAATAAATGCTGCAACCCTGTTCACGCTGTCAAAGTTGTCCGGTATCAGCTCATCATCCTCTATGGTAATCTGAAATCCATCGCCGATAAAAGCAATCAGCTCAAGCATGCCCGTTGAATCGATAACTCCCTTCTCAAGAAAGGAGTCATCATTTGAGAGCGCCGTTTCGTCTTCAGTAAACATGAAGTTTTCCAGGATGTGTTTTCTAATTTTCCCGCTTGCTTCTTCCATCATGAATTATCTCATCTCCTGTTAGCAGTTCCAAAGGGTTTCACATGCCCCGCCCGCATTCTGTTTCTACGCAGCATGCTTATAAGCGATTCTGCAAAACATAACCGGAACCATCCTCTACTCTTTCTTGTCAACTCAGACTTTTTGCTGCTGCCCTTAAATGAGCAGTAGCGTTGTTCTTAACGGTAAAATCCCTGTATGCCCTTTTGACCGCATCTTCTGAAAGCCCTAACACCCCGGCGGCTTCTGCAGCCGTGATGCCGTGTTCCCAGGAATATAATAAAAGATCAAGCTTATCAAAGGGGATGCGGAAAAAGAACTGCTGGTCATGTACCGGCAGGCTGAACGTATCCGGGCTTGGATCACGGTTGATGATTTCAGGAATTACGTTAAGGTGATGCGCCAGCTGGTAAATCTGATTTTTATAAAGATGTGCTATCGCCTCGAGATCTGTGCCGCCATCACCATACTTGCAAAAATCGCCAAGGATCATTTCGGTTTTGTTTGTTGTGCCTGCCACAACAAGATTACGGCGCTCAGCCTCCCAGTAAAGATGTATCATGCGAGCCCTTATTTTAATGCTTGCAAACGCGGTTAAAAACCTGAACGCTTCCATATCCAGGCGCTTTGCTATTATTGAACCGTCCGGAAGCTGTACCTGCAGTTTATATATCCCCAGCGAATCACGCTCAAGAAAATCAGTGGGCAGCACAATATTGTATCTGCACGCAGGCGTGAACGCGGGGATCAGTGTTTTAAGGTATGCGTCCCGGGAGGCATAACCGCCCACAGCGTCAACGCTTGCGGTAATGTCCTGTTGAAAAAATTGAATACCCAGTTTTTCAGCATGCTTTACTGCATATTGAGCGCTTAATGGATTTGACTCTTTTTCGGGCAAAATTAATCCGATAACATTCTCTTTCCCGAGAGCATGAACAGCCAACGCTGCCATTACAGCAGAGTCCACTCCGCCGCTCAGACCGACAATGATGCCTTTTCGGCGGAAGTGTTTATACACTTCTTCATATAAAAAGGAGCTGATTTTTGTTATTTCATGAGAAGGTGAAATTGTTAAAATATCAGGATGAAAGCTCATGGTTGTGTTTTTTTACTATGTAATTTAATAAATTTTGATTTTATGTGCCCTCGAGGGCAGTAATAATGAATATATAAAAGTTTATATTTTGTAATATATCGGATATTATCCCGCATAACAACAAGATTATTTATTATCAATATGAGGGCTGTTTTTATGACAAACTGTTGTGTGGCTACTTTGAAGACCTTCTGTTTCGCATCATACACAACATAAACATACAAAAACGACAGAGGAGATATACAATTACTGTTTGTATTAAAAAAAATCGCATATCTATTTCCTGAGCTACCTTATAGAAATGCCCTAGAACCCCCTTGTCTCCAAGGCTTTTGAAATCAAAAAGGAATACCCAGAATGTTGATGATAGTCCTTCAATCTTTATAGGAACATAAATTAAGGCTAAAACGACTGATATAAACAAGAGCTTTGATGATTTAAGAAAGCGTTTCAATTGTTTCTACCTTTTCCTGTTTGCGCATAGCATATATTAAGTCAAATGCCTGAATATTAAAAGATAAAAAAAGCTTTACTGTGCTTCTAAAAAAGCGAATTACCACGCAACAGATCTGCGAGGCAGCTACCCAATAATTAATATAATACCCTTCATCTCTGCTTTAGAAAAGATTAATTTTCTATTTGTTTTTATAAATTATATTTATAGTATAAATAAATGATTTTTTATTGACAATAAATCTGGTTTTAATATAATATAAATATTTAAATTTTCCCCTGCCCTGCCTTCGCCTGTACTAAAAATACTTGGCAGTGTCTTATTTAATCCGTTCAAAATGACGATAAAAGAACATTCTGACTTTTAAAGGGATAATCATTTTTAGTATCGATGAATTATTATTAGATGTGGTACTATTAATAGTTGTAAAGGAAAATGTTCATGCGCTTCTTTCCAGATTATAATCGTTTTTTTGTACAACATGCTGAGAGTTACTCATGATAAATAGCGGGCTGAGTGAAAAGGCTGGCCAGGAGATACGTGAAAGCAATTCACTAACCCTGCCGAAGAGGTTCTATTATAAGATAAAGCCTATGATGCCTGATTGGCTTCGCCTTCTGCTGCGCCGAACACTGGTTCACGTGCAGCAGAAAAAGTATGCCGACGTCTGGCCGATTTTTAAACCTGCGGCTGCCAGGCCGATGCAGTGGCCTGGATGGCCCGGAGGCAAGCGTTTTGCTCTTGTGCTCACCCACGATGTGGACTCTGGGGAAGGCAATAAAAAAGTCCCTCTGCTGATGGAACTTGACCGGTCTTTAGGGTTTACTGCAACTTTTTTCTTTGTTCCGGAAGGGTATGAGCATCCGGACAAACATCATGATTTGCTCAGGCGCAATGGCTTTGAAATCGGCGTGCACGGATTGAAGCATGACGGCATGCTCTATGTGTCCGAAACAACTTTTAACAAAGGTGCCGTTCAAATCAATCATTTCATTGAGAAGTGGAATGCGGCGGGATTCCGTGCGCCCTGCATGCATCATAACCTTGCATGGCATCACCGGCTGAATATCCTCTATGACGCATCAACCTATGATACCGACCCCTTTGAGCCGCAAGGCGGGGGTGTGGCTACGATTTTCCCCTTCACGGTTACGGATCACGCAACAGGGCATTCCTATGTGGAACTCCCCTATACCTTGCCGCAGGATTATTTGCTATTCGGGATAATGCGACAGAAGACCATCAATATCTGGAAGCGCAAGCTTGACTGGATTGCAGACAAAGGGGGGATGGCCCATGTTCTTACCCATCCGGATTATATGTTTTTTAATGTCAATGGCAACCAAGCGGAAAAATATCCGTCACTATTCTACGCAGAATTACTGCGCTACATAAAAGAGAGATATGACGGTCAATACTGGCTTGCTTCAGCAAAAGATATGGCTGCCTATTGGAAATCAACGCAACAGCAGTCGTGCAGGGTTTAAAAGAAAGTTGGGGACAATGAATATACATTTGATTGTTGGAGCACGGCCCAATTTTATGAAAGCAGCCCCTATAATAGCGGCTGCTCAGCAGCATAAAGAGAAAATCTCCTGTTATTTGATACATACGGGGCAGCATTATGATGCAGTCATGTCAAAGTTGTTTTTTGAAGATTTGGGGCTGCCCAAACCCGATATATATCTTGGTGTCGGATCCGGCACTCATGCGGAACAAACTGCTAGGGTAATGGTTGAGCTTGAAAATTTTTTTATGAGTAATAAACCGGATCTGGTTATGGTTGTGGGGGATGTCAATTCAACCATGGCCGGGGCCTTAGCTGCTTCGAAACTCTGCATACCGGTAGCGCATATTGAGGCTGGCTTAAGAAGTTTTGACAGAGGGATGCCCGAAGAGATCAACCGGCTGGTCACCGACTCCATTTCGGATTTTCTTTTCACCACGTGCCGGGAGGCTGATACTAATCTTCTCAAGGAGGGCCATCCGGCCGACCATATTTTCATGGTCGGAAACGTGATGATCGATTCGCTCCTGAAATCTCAAAAAGCAAGCGACTCTTCCCGTATTCTTGACAGGTTATTTCTGCAGCATGGCGGCCATGTGTCTGATTACAGCGTACTTACCCTGCACAGGCCTTCAAATGTCGACGACAAGGATACCCTGCTTGATATTTTTGAGGCGCTGCGGATACTTGCAAAAGACAGTCTGATTATTTTTCCCGTGCACCCGCGCACGCGCAAGCAGATCGAATCCTTCGGCATGACTTCATTATTCAACGTCCTGGACGCAGATGCGGATAACGGAACACCTTATAAAAAGCCTGTTCTTGATAAAATAAATTGCACTCTGCCGCTTGGGTATTTGGATTTTATAAAGCTTTTATCCCATGCGCGGCTGGTATTGACCGATTCAGGCGGTATACAGGAAGAAACAACAATAATGAAGGTGCCCTGCCTGACGCTCAGGCACAATACCGAACGCGCAATCACCGTGCGTGAAGGAACAAATCTGCTTGTCGGAAACAATAAACAAAAAATTATTGCCGGCGCGCACAGCCAGTTAAAAAAAGATTTCAGCAGTATTCAGCCGCCAAAGTTCTGGGATGGTGAGGCGTCAAATAGAATTATAAATATACTGCTAAACAATTGTTAGTCTCTTAAGACTAACGTTCTTGTAATAATGAAAAGGAAATTAATAATCTGGAACTCAAGAAATAATGAACTATTTGTTTTTCCTTTGTTAGTTCCTGAGTTCCAAATTAAATCTTCTTTGTTTTTTATTTGTATTTGCGGTTAACTTTGGTCCCGGCTTGTCCGGGTTAGGGAAGCTTGTATGAATAAGAACCGTTGCGCCCCAAAATATAATATCTGGATAGATTTGGACAACTCCCCGCATGTTCCTTTTTTCAGGCCGATTATCAGTGAGTTTGCCCGGCGGAACTGTGCAACAACTGTCACCAGCAGGGAATGTTTTGAAACTATCAAGCTGCTCGATTTCCATAAGATGCCGCATAAAAAAATAGGCAGACATTCCGGAAAGAACAGTTTAAAAAAAATTTTCGGACTTCTTTCTAGAACATTTCAACTCTGTGTATTTGCAAAAAATAAAAATTTTAACCTTGCCATTTGCCACGGATCAAGGGCACAGATGCTGGCCGCTACAATAATGAACATACCGGTGGTACTTTTGTTTGATTATGAAGGGTCAAAAGGTATTCCCGTCTTAGACAGGTTTTTGAAAATCATACAATATATGGTTCCGGAATCCCTGGAGGATACACACCTGGCCGCAAAGGGAATTGATTTGAATAAAGTCTGTAAATATCCGGGGATAAAAGAGGATGTTTATTTGTTTGATTTCGAGCCAAACCCTTCTGCCCTGGCATCGCTGGGGCTGGATGAAAAAAAAATAATCATAGTTGTACGACCACCGGCCACACAGGCTCACTATCACAATCCCAGGGCGGACGGCATTTATGAAGCGCTCTTGAATAAATTCTCAAAAGAAGAAAACATACAATTGGTGCTTTTAGCTCGTACTGCTGAACAAAAAGAACTTGCAGCAAAAATATATAAAACAGGGCCGGGAGTGCTTACCATCCCGGAAACTGTCTTGAATGGCCTGGATTTAATATGGAAGGCGGATCTGGTTATAAGTGGAGGAGGCACTATGGTGAGAGAGGGAGCAGGCCTTGGAGTCCCTGCCTACTCGATTTTTTGCGGCCAAAAGCCGGATATTGATAGATATCTGGAAAGCCAGCAACGGCTCGTTTTTGTCAGGGAAATTGAGGATATAGGAAAGATTAAACTGATAAAAAGAAACAAGAATCAGAATGCAAGGAACAAAAACAACCTTGCTCCAATTATTGTTGATGAGATATTGCTGTGTCTTAAATAAATTCAAGGATTCAAGGGGCCAGGGATTCGAGTGAAATTCTTAAAAACTATAAGGAATTGGTTGCTTGGTAAAAAACCTATCAGGGCACTTATAAAATCCTTAGAAAGTAAACTCTCTACCACTTGAACCCAGGAATCCTCAACCCCTTGAACCATGTGGAGTTTTAAAACACATGAACACATGAACCCTTGACCCCTCGAATCCTTGAACCCTTATTTTTTCTTGACCCCTTGAACTTTTTTCAACCATGAACCAACAACTGACAACTGAAAAAATTCACGACGCCACTATACAGCTTCTGGATTATTGCAAAAAAAATAATTGGGCTGGATTTGATCCCTATGATGCCTTAAACAGCAGGGTTTTTAGAGCCATGCCTTTTCTCAACAATAAACTCTGCAGGCTTGTTTTGACCCAGGGCATGAAACGCTCGCCGGTAAACTTTCGACCGCTTTTCCTCGTTCCCAAAGAGCAGAATCCCAAGGCTCTTGGCCTTTTTATTTCTGCGCTAATCAGACTTCAAGGCACTAATTTTTCTGACGTCACCCCGGACATCACCGCACTTATCAAAAAAATTATTGCGCTGCGCTCGCCGAACCAGCACCACTACTGCTGGGGCTATCATTTTGACTGGCAGGGCCGGCAGAGCTTAACCCCTAAATTCTCACCCAACATTATATGCACGACTTTTGCTGCAAACGCCTTTCTCGATGCTTACGAGGCATACTCAAAAGCTGAATATCTCGACATTGCCGTCAGCGCCAGCCAATTTCTCTTGTCCGGCTTGAATATTTCACGCGAGGAAAATGGCTTGTGCTTCAGTTATACCCCCCTGGACCAGGGCAAAGTGCATAATGCCAATCTTCTGGGTGCTGCCCTGCTGGCCAGACTCTATAAAGCCACCGGCGAACAGAAGTTTCTCGATTTTGCCAGCAGGGCCGTAAGCTACTCAGCTTCCAGACAGAATAGTGACGGATCATGGTTCTACGGAGAGCACGACACCCAGCAATGGATCGACAATTTTCATACCGGTTATAACCTTGTCGCATTAGACATTTTTTGCAGATACACCGGCAGCAAAGAGTACCGGAAAAATATTGAAAGAGGATACGCATTCTTTAGAGACAATTTTTTTACACCTGAATCCATCCCCAAATATTTCCACAACCGCATCTATCCCATAGATATCCACGCTGTTGCCCAAAGCGTCATTACGCTGACCGCACTAAAGGATATTGATAAAGATGCCATGCAGCTCACAGAATCAATGCTGCAGTGGGCTTTTAATAATATGCGCAGCACAGAAGGCTACTTTTACTATCAGCAGGGCCGGTTTCTGAAAAACCGCATTTCATATATGAGATGGTCGCAGGCATGGATGCTTTACGCATTGGCCTGTTTGCAGAAAACTATATCGGAAGAAAAAATATCGAATGACGAATAATGAATAATAAATGAAAAACGCAGAATAGAAGCAAGGGGTTTCGGCTAACGGCTTCAGCTTTTTAGCTTGAATCCTCTCGCCGCGCTGTCGCTCTGGCGCAGCGGGTGAATCCTCGACCACTTGGATCCTTTTTGAATGATCAACCTCATTTTCACCCTCGACTACGAAATATACGGCAATGGCCAGGGCTCTCTGCGAGATCTGGTCTATGAGCCGGCAGAAAGGCTGCTGGCGATCTTCAGGAAGTTTAATGCCCGTTTCGTTGCGTTTGTTGAAGCCGCTGAACTCGAGATGATCGAAGCCCGGGGCACTGACCCGGCAATCGATCAGGTACAACAGCAAATACGGGATTTCTACAGGGAAGGATTTGAACTGGGGCTTCATCTTCACCCGCAGTGGTACAATGGCAGATACGAGAATGGGGTGTGGCGCCTTGATTACAGCGAGTATAACCTGTGCTCGCTGCAGCTGGAGCGCATCAAAAGCATCGTCGATCGTTCTATCGGCTACTTCCGCAATGTTCTGGGCGTGCCCGACTTTACACCACTTTCTTTTCGCGCGGGCAACTGGCTGTTTCAGCCCACCAGAAAAGCGGCAGGCGTTCTGGCGGAGCGGGGCATAAAAATAGATTCTTCAGTATTCAAGGGCGGGGTGCAGCATCAGCATAAACTGGATTACCGGCGGGCACAAAAGAACGGCTGTTTCTGGAAATTTTACGATGATGTGAATGTGCCTGACGCACAGGGGCCCATGCGCGAAATACCAATTTATACCCGCATGGTTCGGCCCTGGCAAATGTTTACTGCCAAGCGTGTTGGCCTGCAGCAAAAAGCTTCTTCAACTGCGCAGCCTCTAAAAAATAAACTATATCGTATTATGGATTTCCTGCGCTTCTCTCAACCTTTGAAGCTTGATTTCTGCCGCATGACACTGGACGAACTCACCCGCATGGTGGGCGCAGTGATCAATGAGGATCAAAAGCACCCGGCATCATTTAAGCCTATAGTAGCCATTGGACACACAAAGGATTTGGTTGATTTTGAGACGGTTGAGTCTTTACTTTCTTACTTGAGGCGGAAGGGAATTGCAATATCAACCTTTAAAGAAATATATTGCAAGTGCAACTGCCAAGTGTGAAGTTGAATAGAAATAAATAATATGCAAGCAAAACCAATTGAAATCAACTGGCATCCTGAACTCCCCATTTTTGCTTCTGAACCATTTCTGAAAGCAGTTGGTGATGACTACGGATGGCTTGGCGGATTTGACGATTCAAGAAAGCTTCGCTGCATATTGCCATATACAGTAATTCGAAAGGCAATCTTTCGCATGGTCCGCTTCCGGGTCGAGACCATTTCACTGGAAGGAGAGCTTGATGCTCAGGAAGAGAAATCTTTTTTAAACAGCGCTATTGAATATTTTCGCTCTATTGGTGCTGATATGGTCATTCCGGCAACCACCAATACAATTTTTCGTACCTACCCGGATGGGGCTGATGCAGCACCATATGGATCCCTTATTATTGATTTGACCCAGCCGGAAGAAACACTTTGGAGCAATCTCCACTCAAAGCATCGCAATGTAATTCGCAACGCCATAAAAAAGGGGGTGGAGATTCGAAGCGGAACGGAATACCTGGATACTTCGTATGCACTTGTTCGGGATACGCTCAAACGATCAGCCCTTGATTTTATGAGCTATAAAGCGTTAACGCGCTATGTGCACAGTCTTAAAGATAACGTGAAAATTCTTGTTGCAGATTTTCAAGGAACCATGCAGGGCTGTGCGGTGATTCCTTTCAGTGATCATAGTGCCTATTATGTCTACGGCGGCAGCATTTCTGAGCCATTGACTGGAGCGATGAACCTACTTCAATGGGAAGCGATAAGGCAACTTCGCAACCTTGGCGTTAAACGATATGATTTTGTTGGCGCAAGGATAAATCCCGAAAAGGGATCAAAGCAGGATGGGCTCATGATGTTTAAAGAGCGATTCGGAGGAAAATTGTCTCGGGGATATATCTGGAAATACTCTCTTCATCCGTTGAAATATTTCACCTACAATCTGGCCATACGATTCCTGCGCGGGGGTGATATCGTTGATGCAGAAAGGCACAAATTAGAAAGCTGTTCTGAATGACTCGGGTCCTCTTAATACACGCAGGAATTATTCCGCATTACCGAGTACCCATATACGGGTGCCTGACAAACTATCTGAAGGGCTGCGGCTTCGACCTAATCGTCGCGGCGGATGGGATTGCACCGGACAATCCGCATGCCATCGATTTTCAATTTATAGAGATACCTCTTTCCGCCCTGAGCCTCACCCGTCTTATCTACAGACGGGACATTGATGTCATTATCGATTACATGGAATTGAGGCATTTATACTTGTTTCCAACGTATCTAATTGCAAAAGGAATCCTGGGACGGAAGATGATCTACTGGGGGCAGGGCCGGGACCTTCTTGATGCAGATGCAAGAATCAAAAACCTGGCGTATGCTACGGAACAGGCCATGTGTGATGCAATAATCCTTTACGCAGAACACCTAATAAAATATGTACCGGAACGTTTCCACAAGAAGGTTTTTATTGCTAACAACACACTTTACGTGGACTATCCGGGTCTTCCTCATGGAGTAACGAAGGAAAATATTCTGGCAGAATACGGCATTAAAACAAAAAAAAACATTATTTGCATGGGACGCATGCAAAAAAGAAAGAGAGTGGATCATCTTGTCGAGGCACTTATTAACATGAATCGCTCCGACATTGGGTTAATCCTCGTTGGGCCTGATCCTGAAGCGATACTGGACAATATAAAAGGCGACAACATCTACAAGCCGGGTCCTATATATGGAGAAGGGAAGTTTAACCTGCTTTCCGCAGCGGATGTCTACTGTCTTCCCGGGGCTGTTGGGCTGAGTATAATTGACGCGTTTCACTGCGGGCTCCCACTTGTAACAGAAGAGGGGGATGAATCTGCCGAAATTATGTACCTTAAGGACGGTATTAATGGCTTCATCGTGCCAAGAGGCAATGTTCAGGCGATGGCTGAAAAGCTGCTACTTCTTATCGACAACAATGAACTCCGAAGACGGTTTTCCGATGCAGCACGGCAGGAAATTAAAGAAAATGGCACCATCGACAGAATGTGCGCCGGTTTTAAAGAAGCACTCTTCTATGCAACCGGTAAAACCGCTTGATGATACGTGTTACAATCAGCAATCAATATGACAGGGTGCACCGTGCAAACCGTGTTTAAAAACTATTTTTCAACCGTAAACCGTTAACTGATAACTGCAGCACCTCACAAGGGGCACGAAGTCTGATAAAACGTAGTCAAAATAAAACATCCCGGCAAGAGAAACTGTTTATTCCTGGTCTCATTCCTGCGGAGAACTGGGAATATAACTTCAGTGATATTTTCCGTGGCCTTGCTGCTGCCATGAGCCCGAGGAAACAGGATGAAACGATCTATATACCCGGACTTGGCAGCTGCCTTACAGCGAGATCAGGCAGAGCAGGCCTCGTTGCAGCCATTAAAGCCCTCAACTTACCGCCAGGCGCGCAGATTGGAGTGCCTCTCTATTGTTGTCCGGTGGTTTTTAAAGCAATTACAGCGGCCGGCTGCAGGGTGCGTTTTATCGATATCGAGCCTGAAACGTTTTGCATGTCCCCTGAAGACGTATCGAAAAAACGTTCCCATATCGATGCCGCCATTGCCGTTCACATGTTTGGCAACCTTTGCGACATGCACAGCGTGCAGACAGCGGTACAGGGCAAACCAATTATTGAAGACTGCGCACAGTCCCTCGGCAGTAAGCTTGGGGGCCGCATGGCTGGTTCGTTTGGTGATATCGCTTTCTTCAGCTTTCGATCCGGAAAATATCTTTCTGTCGGCGAGGGGGGGGCTCTGTATTCCGGACATGAAGCTATCCGCACGCGGCTATCCCAGTTAATCTCAGAGATGCCGGCTTCAGGCTGTGCAGAGGAGTTTGTTCACGTTGTAAAAACACATATCAGGTCAATGCTTCGCAGTAGGCCTCTGTATGGCATTGTGGGTTATCAACTTTGGAACATTTTAGGAAAAAAGATGAATTTGTCCGAAAAGTCCGGTGTCATCCTAAGCCAAATCTACAGGGCTGATTTAGCCATCATCAGAAAACGACTTCCCTTATTGGATTCAGCAATTAAAAAACAAAGGGCCAACGCTGATCTTTATGCAAGCACTCTGGAGCTTACGCCAGAAATGCTATGTCAAGAAAGGTCCGGCACATTTTATAACCGTTATCATTATCCTGTTATCTTTTCTACCATGGAGCAACGTGACTTTATCGCAGACTATATGTTTAAACAACAGGTCGGTACCATCAAATACCTCGACAATGTTGTAGATATTGCTATAAAGAATTATGGGTACTCAGGAGACTGTCCAGTGGCAGAAGAGCTTTCAAAGAGAGTGCTTATTTTGCCCAGCTATCACAGTCTAATGAAAAAGGATATCCAGCATATTGCTCAGTGCCTGAATGAAGGGTGGCTGAAGCTTCAAAGTCACGCCCAAAATACATTGTTGTAACTATCTGCGGATCTGTAAGAGAAGCAATGTTGTAGAGATGGAGCGCCATTAATTTTAAAAGCATCTGACTTTTTTTACTATAAACAGATATGTGCTAAATGCTTGCTAATTTTTCAACTACATTCCAACAAACAAAACTTCAGCCTTGGAATTTACATTTGGGTCAGTGAAATCATAAGCAATTAGAGAATAGTCATAATAGTTCAGTCATTATTTATGCTATGATGCTTTTTACAATCTTCTTGATTATAGGAAGAAATGCAAAATTATGCTGATTATAAATGCTGATGATTTTGGTTTGCATCGTCTATCGACTGACCGGATATTATCCTGTTACAAGCAGGGGAGTGTTACATCAACTAGTGCCATGGTTTTCATGGGGGACTCCCAGAGGGCAGCAGACCTGGCTAGGGAGTACGGTATTGATGTGGGGATCCATCTCAATTTTACCCAAAAACTAACGCAGGAGATTCACGGCTCGTTGCTTTGCGATTACCACAACCGTATTATAGGGTTTTTAACTAGGAACAAGTATAATTTTCTGATCTATAATCCCGCACTCCGAAAGCAATTTGAATATATTTACCAAGCTCAAATTGAAGAGTTTGAGCGTCTCTACGGCACGTTGCCGTCGCATATCGACGGGCACCACCATATGCATCTCTGCGCCAACATGCTTATCGGGAACATCATCCCCAGTGGCTATAGAGTCCGGAGGAATTGCTCGTTTGATCGTGGAGAGAAAAGTTTGCTGAACCGGATGTATCGCGCGGGCATCGACAAATGGCTGGAAAAAAGATATTTAACGACAGATTATTTTTTTTCCCTTTATGAGAGAATTAGGACCAATCGACTTGCGCATGCACTCGATCTGGCAAAAAACTCTATCGTCGAATTAGAAACACACCCCGAGCTTGAAAAAGAATTCGAATGGCTTATGGGAAATGCTTGTGTTCTGGCAATCGCCAGCCTTCAGAAGGGAACATATGCCCAGATGAAGGTTTCTGCTTGCCGTGGAAACAATTCATCGAACAGAAAGGAGTGACAAGCACCGTGCATATTAGCGTTTGCATTTGTACCTATCGACGGCCTGAGTTGCTGAAGCGTCTGTTGAGGGAACTGAGTCGGCAGGACACAAAAGGCTTATTCAGCTTTTCTATAGTGATAGCTGACAATGATGACCAGCTATCGGCCCAAAAATTGGTTCTTGACTTCGCCGCTGGTTCTTCTATGGATATTACGTACTGTGTCGAGCCCCGCAGGAGCATCGCGCTTGTCCGCAACAAATCCTTAGAGCATGCAAAGGGTGATGCGATCGCCTTTATCGATGATGACGAATTTCCTTGCCAAGACTGGCTTTTTTGCCTGTTAAAGGCCCGCATCGATTACAACGCCGCAGGCGTCTTCGGCCCAGTCAGGCCGCACTTCGATATAAAACCGCCAACATGGTTGATCAAGAGCCGTTTGTGCGAGCGGCCCGAACACCGCATGGGCTTTGTCATGCCGTGGACGGAGAGTAGGACAGGCAATGCTTTGATCGAGAAAAAAATCATATCGGGGATGGGGACGGTCTTTCGGCCCCAGTTTGGAGCCAGTGGCAGCGACACAGACCTGTTCCGCAGGTTGATGGAGGCCGGTCATAAATTTATTTGGTGTAACGAGGCGGTCGTTTACGAGGTCGTTCCTCCATACCGTTGGAAACGCAGCTTCATTATTAAACGTGCTTTGCTTCGTGGGAGAATGTCCTTGCTACACCCTGAGGGGCGCTGGTTTAGTGTTATGAAATCACTGGTGTCAATTCCCGCCTATGCCCTCGCGTTGCCCTTCCTCCAGCTTTTTGGCCACCATTTTTTTATGCAGTACCTAGTCAAGTTTTGCGATCATGCAGGCAAGCTGCTTGCTTTAATAGGGCTCAACCCGGTTCGAGAGCGGGAAATATAATGCAAACGTGCCCACACGTGGTAATTCTGACATTTTTCAGTATGACCACAAATGAAATCAGGCTTGAAGTTCCTGTTCGAGTCTTTTTTATGGTTAATTGTAGATGGCGCAAACTTGCCCGTATTGTACCTGGATATTTTGTTAATTACCTTATCCAGTACGCCATCTCCCAGCAGTTAAGCAGCATAAACCCAGTGCTTCTACCCTAGACAAGCAGTCTTTATCTCCTGGTGTCGATGGCATGATGATTCATGCTGATGTTCAGTTGGAATCCAAACCGACGGACATGTGATCGATGTAGTAAGCTTTTTTTTACAACGAACAATCGTGCCTAGGTGCATATTATTAAACTATCCAATTATAATACATTTTTCTAGAGGGATTTAAAATGAAAACCATCAATAAAATTACGAGAAAGATTGGACAATTAATTGAAATAGTCAAAAGAAGAATTATGCAAAACTTTCACCTTATAGAATTGGAAAAGAGTGGAGATGAAGAAATTTTCTTGTGTATTAAAGTTTTTAGGTTTTTCAAAAGTGGCAGGCAATGGCCAGAAGCTGAAAAAGCAGAAATCAACAAGATTAATAATTTAAGGCAAAGATTGTCAGCCGAACAAAAAACAGTTCTTGTCCAAGATTATGGTGCCGGCTCTCACGCAACAGATATAAACAATGAACATCAAGATAAAGGGCTTCAAAATATACGGACTATTTCAGAGGTTTACCAAAGTGCAGCATGCCCTTCGAAATGGGGTGAATTGTTTTATAAAATTATACTTGAATTTAAATCTAAAAGTTGTCTTGAGCTTGGTACAAACTTAGGTGTATCCGGATGTTACCAAATTGCAGCACAAAAATTAAACAAAGAGGGAAAATTTATCACAATTGAGGGTTCTGATGAATTGGCTAAAATCGCTAAGAATAATTTTAAATCATTGGATTATACAAACTACGAAATAGTTACAGGAAGATTTTCTGACACATTACCAAGTATTCTGTCTCAACATAATGAATTTGATTTTGTTTTTATTGATGGGCACCACGACAAAGACGCTACACTTCAATATTTTGAACAGATATACCCTTCCTTGAAAAATTTTGCAATTATATGTTTTGATGACATTAACTGGTCAGAAGGTATGCAGGCAGCGTGGTCAAAAATATATCAGGATCAAAGGATAAAAATATCCTTTGATTTATATAAGATGGGAATATGCCTTGTAAATAAGGAAGGGGGCCAACATGATTTTAAAAAGGTATACAACCTTTATATGTAAAGTTGGTGCATAAATATTATATATTAATTAACTGTCCTGACCTATGCTTGATGTTACAACAATTTTAAAATCTGGGATAGAGTTTCAAGGACAGCTTCTATTGTATCATTCCTGTTAAAGCCTCCTCAAAAGAAGCTGAGAGGCTTTAACAGAAACGATGTTTATCATTATTAATTATTGTTTTGATCATTGTCAGATAATTTTCGTTCACCGACAAATTAACGATTATGTCTTCACAACTTGCATTATTTTTTTGCACTGTCTTCGTGCTTTTTCTTTTGTGGATCGAGAGTAAACGGGCGATAGCGGTATCCCTATCTTTTTGGATACCGACCATTTGGATGCTCGTGATCGCCAGTAGGTCTATTGGCATTTGGTTTGGAATAAGTGCTCCAGACATTGAATCTGGCAGCCCAGTGGACCAAATCTTACAGATAGGACTCCTGTGCATAGGGCTGCTTATACTAGTTTCGAGAAAATTTAACTTGTTCCGCGCCATAAAAGAGAACCCCTGGGTGATGTTGCTGTTTGGCTACATGCTCGTCAGCATCTTCTGGTCTGACATCCCATTCATATCCTTTAAACGATGGACAAAAGAGCTGGTTGCGGTCGTTATGGCCTTTATTGTTTTAACGGAACGGTCACCGCGGCAGGCCATGGAAAGCCTCTTGAGGAGACTTGCATACATACTCATACCTTTCTCAATACTTCTCATTAAATACTTTCCTCAATATGGTGTCAGGTATAGTAAATGGGAGGGCGTACAAATGTGGGTGGGCGTCACCACGCACAAGAACAGTCTTGGCCTGCTGTGTATCATCGCTTCTTTTTTCCTCATATGGTCTCTCGTCAGAACATTGAAGGGTAGCGATATCCCCGTTTGCAAGTATCGGATCTATGCTGATGTATTTATCCTCATCATAACACTCGGGCTTCTGAATGGACCATTAGAATCATCAAAAGCATACTCGGCGACCGCGATTGGCGCGTTGATAATGGGATTGTTTTTTTTTGTCGGACTTTTATGGATGAAAAAGCGCCGAATAAACTTGAGAGCTAATACATTGGTGGCGATAATGGCTCTCATCATTGGATATGGAATTGTAACACCTATGTTGGGGGGAGCAACTGTGGCAGGCTTTACCTCGGGTTTTGGGAGAACCACGACACTGACAGGGCGAACTGAGATTTGGAGAGATATTATTAATTATGCGGTGCAGCGCCCCATTTTGGGTTATGGCTTTGGCGGCTTTTGGACCTCAAAGACCAATGAGGTAATCATGACAAATGAAGCCCACAATGGTTATCTATCGGTTTGGGTGGAACTTGGATTTATGGGTCTTCTGCTTCTCTTGCTATTCCTGCTGTCCTGCGTCCGGAAGGCCCGCCAAGAAATGGCTCATAACTTTGATTGGGGTGTGTTGTGGTTTTGCTTCCTAGTAATGGTTATAATTCACAATATAACAGAAGCTACTATTGATTCATTCTCGCGCCAATCAACAGCAGTCATTCTTTTCTTGGCGTTCTCTAATAAGAGGGACGATCCGTACAACAGGCGCATTTCATAAATGGCACAGGGTTAATGCATTGTTGATTGCTCAAATTTTCTGCGAGGAGGCAATGGGCTGAGATTGTGTTTGAGAATGATTTTGCAGTCCCTGCCATAAATACCGTGATGAGGTAAGGGGAGAACTATGTTTTACATCAACTGAGGAGTCATGTCTGAATAGATGTTACTTACCGCCAAACAAATATGCCTGACTTGACTACAACGCTTACAATATAACCTATTTGAGAAGCACAAGTTAATATATTAACATTTTTGGAACAAGTCCTTATCAAGCGGGTAGAAATGAGCTAATTTGCTCACAGTAACCACACTATGAAAGGGTTTCCTGATAGTACTAATGCCAGGAAATATGTTATGAATCGTGCATGCGAAAAAAGAAAACACTCTGCGACTCATATCATTTCCCTGGTTTCACACCGCAGCGCAGCATTATCGGCATTTTCGGTGACCCAGCCGCCCGCGTCATCAAGCTCGACCGGCGGGGGAAAAAACAATATGTGGTGTGTGTGGCTCGGTTCACCGGTCTTTTTACGACCATAAGATCCGCCTGGTCCGCGACCTTTCCTGCGGTGACGCCCGCATCTATCTGGAACTACCGATACGGCGCGTCTTGTGCCGGAGCTGTGGCACGGTGAAGCAAGAAAAGCTCGCATTCCTTGCCGACAACCCGTTTTATACGAAGCGCTTTGCGGTTTATGTAGGCAAGCGGTGCAGCACCTCCACGATTAAGGATGTTGCCAAAGAGCTTCATCTTGACCGCAAGACAGTCAAGGAATTGGAAAAACACTACCTGCGGGAGAAATTGCGCCGCGCTGGGACGCCGAAACCAAACGTCATTGGTATCGACGAACTTTCAATCCGCAAAGGCCATACCTACCGGATCGTAGTAAGCGACCTGGAGCGGAAACGGCCGATCTGGTTTGGGGGCGCCGACCGCAAAGAAGAGAGCCTGAATCTCTTCTACCAGCAGCTGGGCGCCGCAAAGACCAAGAGAATACGCCTTGCGGTGATGGATATGTGGAAGCCCTTTGAGAACTCCACATGCCAGAACGCACCCCAGGCAGCTATCCTCTACGACAAGTTCATATCCTACGGCACCTCAACGAGGCGCTGGACAAGATTAGAAAGAGCGAATATGCCCGGCTCTCCGGCAAGGATCGTCGGTTTGTTAAAGGACAACAATACACGCTTCTCTCGCACCGTGAGAATCTTACGACTGAGGGAAGGCATGCTTTAATAACGCTCTTGGCTGCTAACAAGCGGATCAATACTGCTTACGTCCTTAAAGAGGCGTTCGGGCGGCTTTGGGATTACCGGCACGAGGCTTGGGCCAGAAAGTTTTTAGATAACTGGAAAGCCTCGCTAAAATGGCAACGCCTCAAACCTTATGAGAAATTTGCCAAGATGATCGAGCGTCACTGGGATGGCATTGCTGCCTTCTGTAAACCGGAAAATAAGGTTTCTCTTGGTTTTGTCGAAGGCTTAAACAATAAAATTCGGGTTATTCAGCGTCGGGCCTATGGTCTACGAGATGAAGAATATCTTCGCCTCAAGGTCTTGACCTGCATGCTCCCGGATATTTTATTAAAATCAGCTTAAATCTACCCACTCAGTTGGGACTTGAACCACATTTTTTTTGTCAGCCTGCAAACTGGCAGTCTCTTTAAGGGTGTGCCATAAACCAATGAAATGCTTCGCAATGTTAGCCATAATATGAATGATCCCTGCTGTAGTCAGAAGGTGAAAAAATCATGGAACCTTTTAAACTGAAAACAGTGTTGAGACAATTAAAACAACGTTGGGGGCCAAGGATTGGCACCTTAGTTCCTCTGAATTTAGGGCATTGGCTGCTGGGGGTGGAAATCGTGCTGCCCTACTACCATGTGGTAAGCGACCAGGAACTGGCGCATATTAGCGGGTTGTATAAGTTTCGAAGCCTGCGGCAATTCAAATCGGACCTGGAGTTCTTCCTCCGGTTTTACACCCCGGTCAGTCTTCATGATGTCATACACCATTTGGCTGGCGCCTGCCGATTGCCCAAGCGGTGCTTTCTCCTGACCTTCGATGACGGATTTCGCGAGATCTACGATATTATAGCACCCATTCTTTATGCACAAGGCATTCCCGCAGTCTTCTTTTTGATGACATCAGCTATTGATAATCACAACCTGTGCTATCCTCAAAAGAAGAGCCTGCTCATTCGTGCCTTGGCCTCTATAGGAGATTCGCCTATCACGCGGGAGGTTTCGCGACATCTCTTTAATGCGCATGTCAAGGGCTCCGATCTGCTCTCACAGATTCGGAACATTTACTATCGTCAGAGGCATGTGCTGGACGAACTGGAGCCTATTTTAGGGTGCGACTATGCCGCATATGTAGCTTCAGAGCAACCGTACTTGACATCCGATCAGATAAGGGCCCTTATGAAAAGGGGATTTGACATCGGAGCACACAGTCTCGATCATCCACTTTATTCCGAATTGAGCCTGGAGGAGCAATTACTACAAACGCGGGAGAGCATTATTACCCTCTCAAGTCGCTATCAATATGAATGTCAATCCTTTGCATTTCCATACACAGATAATGGAGTGTCACGCAATTTTTTCGAAAAGTCCTTCGCCGATGGATGCTTAAAAATCTCCTTTGGAACCGGAGGCATTATCCCTCATTTTTATCCGAGAAACCTACCGCGATTCACCATGGAAAGAACCGATCTGCCAGCGGCACAGATTTTGGGACGCCAGTTTGGGAGGACTCTCTTTCGCAGACCATGGAGAGCCGTGACCAAAACTTAGAAGAAGCGCTACTTGGTATACAGAATTTGATCTTATCCATGATATTTCCAAAACTTCCATTAAGTCATAAGTTTTCAAAATGATAAAGTCTTCATTTGTCAGGAATGTTCTGGTCGTGATGTCAGGCTCGGCCGTGGCCCAGATCATTGGATTCTCCCTGTCTCCAATTATTAGCCGCCTTTTTTCTCCATCAGATTTCGGGGTGTTTGGTTCAGTCGATGCAATTATTGGCGTAATTGCCGCTGGGGTGACCATGGACTATTCCCAGGCTATCATGCTGCCCAAGGAAAAGGAAGACGCAATTAATCTCTTCATCATTTCGTGCTTATCCGCCGTCTTAATAACTGCTTGTGCCCTAGTGATTTGCATTTTAGCTCCCAGCTTTGTTCAGGGCTTTATAAAAACACCAAACACCTTGATATTGGTGTTGATGGTTGTGGCTATTTTAATTGCGGGACTTAACCAGGCATGCTCAGCATGGTGTGTGCGAGTAAAAGCATTCAAGGATACCGCGGCTTCACAGGTCATTCGAAGTCTCTCGTCCAATGGAACACAGATTGGGTTCGGCTATCTCAAAGGAGGGGCACCAGGACTTATCATCAGCAGTGTTCTGGCCGATCTGTTGGCAACACTGAATCTGGTTCGTGCTCTTCTTCCCGACCTTTTAGCTTTGCGGAGCTACATTCTGTGGGACCGGATAAAGCAACTGGCGAAGGATTACAAGGATTTTCCGATGTATTCCGCCTCTATGAACGTCATGAATGCTTTATCCCGAGGCTTGCCAGTTTTACTGTTGACACACTATTACGGAATTGCGGTGGCGGGCTCCTATGCCTTCGGTGTGCGTATCCTGCAGGTGCCGTTGGGTTTCATAACGGGGGCACTTAGACAGGTGCTTTTTCAAAAGGCAGCCGAAAAACAGCATCAGGGCGGTAGTTTGATGCCTCTTTACGTGAAGATTACCTTGGGACTGTTTGCTGTCGCCTTTTTCCCCTCAATAATTTTGTTTATATGGGCCCCGTTAATCTTTGCATGGATATTTGGCTCTCAGTGGTACACAGCCGGCGAGTTTGCGCGAAGTCTTATATTGTGGCTGATGTTCATGTTCTGTAACCTGCCTTCTGTTCTTTTTGCTCGAATAATTCGTATTCAACGCATGATGTTTTTTTACGACGTGGTCTTGCTCGTTTTAAGAACCATGGTGCTGATTGCAGGGGGCATATATATGTCTGCATCATACACAATCATGGTTTTTTCCTTGCTCGGGGCTGTTATGAATATCATCTACATCACCATTGTCGGCTATGCGCTCATGAGGAAGGACGGCGCTACCGGCTGGAAGGACATTCCCGGTAGTATGCTGGATGGGATGGAAAAATAGGAGGAATGCTTTATGGTTCGCATCGTTTTTGGCGGTGATGTATGTCCGATGGGCAAGATTAAAAACGCATTTGTTGACGGAAATGCGCATGAAATATTTCACGATTTGTTAGAGGAAATCGCCAGCGCTGATTTTTCCGTTGTCAATCTTGAGTGTCCTTTAGTTTCCCGGGAAACTCCAATCACTAAAACTGGACCGGTGTTGGGTGCGAGCATCAGATGCGTTCAGGGATTTAAAGCCGCCAAATGGAACGTTTTGAATCTTGCGAACAATCACAGTTTCGACCATGGTGCGAGTGGTTTACGAGAGACTATTGATACAATCAAGGGAGCGGAACTGAGTGTTGTTGGTGCTGGATCGAATATTGAGGAAGCCCAATTACCATTAGTCAAAGAGATAAACGGTAAGAGAATTGTCATTTACTCAATGGCGGAACGAGAATTTTCAATTGCTGATGAAAATAGCCCCGGAGCTAATCCGTTAGATATAATCAATTTCGTAAATGCAATTCGTCTGTATAAGCAACAGGGCATTTTTATTGTACTCATCCACAGTGGCAAAGAATATTATCCATATCCAACCCCGGAGATGGTCAGGAGATGCCGTTTTATGGTGGACATGGGAGCAGACGCAATTATCTGTTCCCACACGCATTGCCCACTTCCATGGGAAATCTATGCTGATAAACCAATCATTTACGGTCTGGGGAACCTAATTTTTGAACCCTTACGGGAAGTTCAGGGGTCGTGGTATGAAGGCTACTTGGCACGACTGATTATCGAAGAAAATAAAATTCATTTCGAGACTGTTCCTTACTTCCAATCCCGCGGGCGCATCGGTGCTCAAAAAATGGACAAAAACACCCAAAAGCGTTTCATTAATGAAATGCAGAAAAAGAGCACGCTCATCAATAATAGTGAATTTCTTAAAGAACGATGGGTTACGTATTGTCGCCAGCAGAAAGACATATATTTGGCAGGGCTTTTCGGCTACAATCGCATAATGAATAAAATACGAAGTATAGTACTTAAGAGACTACATTCTAAAAAAGAAGTGCTCCGAGCGCTGCATCTGGTGCAATGTGAAACACATCAGGAAATACTAAACTCGATATTCAAAGATGAAAGAGAGGGAGGATGATTTGGAATGAACCTTAAATCAACGTTATATGATCTGCTGTATTTACGACCCTGCCGGGCTTATGCACGGCATTTTGTGGGAGACAGGCCGGCTGACTCTATATATAGATGCTTGTGCAGCCTGCAGTTCTGGAGGACACATTGTTTTTGGCCTAACTTCGTGCACCCTCGCCGTTTTACAGAGAAAGTGTGGGGTGGCATGCTCCATGACCGGAATCCATTGTTGACTTTACTTAATGATAAATTACGTGTAAGAGACTACGTTGCGGCAAAAATTGGGAGTGATTATTTGATCCCACTTTTGTGGAGTGGAGAAAATGCTGAAGAAATACCCTTTGACCAATTGCCATCGAAATTCGTGATAAAGGCAAATCACGGGTGTGAGTACAACATCCTTGTGAAGGATAAGGAGCATATTAATCCTGGGGAGGTAAAGCTGCAGTTAGCGCAGTGGCTTAAGGAAAACTACTGCTTGGACAAAAATCTCGGAATAGAATGGGGCTATAAGAATATTAAACCTTCCATTATGATTGAGTCATTCATAGAAGAGAATGGTGGTGAACCGCCGATCGATTACAAGTTCTTTTGTTTTTTTGGGCACGTGGAGTTCCTCACTATACATTTCGACAGGTTTAAAAATCACAAGACAAAGACGGTTGATAGAAATTTCGAACCACATGAGTTTCGATACCAATTTGACCAGTATAGTGGTGAATATCAGCGCCCACCAAACTTTGAAGCAATGATTAAAGTAGCAGAATCTTTGGCAGTGGGATTTAATTTCATGCGGGTGGATATATACAGTGTAAAAAAAAATATATATTTTAGTGAGTTTACTCCCTACCCTGGGGGAGTATCAATAAAGTTTCTCCCACCGAGGCAGGATTACGTCCTTGGGAAAAAATGGGAAGAGGAATGAAAGCTGATGTCCCTTCCTGGATTGATTCGCTGATTTGTCTCTGGGAGGTGTGCAAACACCAGCCAGCAGGAACCAATTGTAATTCGTGCCGCGCACATCTTGAAACCAAACCAACCCACGGCCTAATCCCTTTGCTGGGGCTTCAATGATTGATATCAATCCATAAGAAATTTTTAGCAAATTATTCAATTTTGATAAACCATTCAGTTTAAATGGAGACTGGTTTTGAGAGATTATTTCATTACAATAGATATCCTAAGAGTTATAGCATTATGTTTCATTATACTGGTGCGTCATATCGATGACTATGCTAATGAAATGTATCAATGCCAACTTGTTACAGATTTGTCTGTTATTTCTCTTGGAATATTTACTTATATATCTGGATACCTGCTCGCTAGCACTAACACTATTTTTAATTCGATTACTGACATTAAGAGATTTTTAATAAAAAGGGTATTACGGATTTATCCTCTTTATGCATTGGCTTTGCTGATATTTTATCTGCTGTCTATTGTCAACTCTCAGCAATTGTATTCTGGCTTATTATTATATAATGTTTTCACTGGTGACACGATACTAACGCTTTGGTTTATCTCTATGATAATGTTCTATTACATACTATTTGTAGCATTGAATTATAAATATAACTCTATGAGATTTTTGTTTATTTCGACGTTTATTCTTTTACTACTGTTAATAGAAAAAATAATAGTAAAAAAATCTGATGGCAGCTTACTATTATATTTCCCTTCATTTACCTGCGGAATATTAGCTCAAAGATATTCTAATTACTTAAAATTATCTATCAAGAAAACAATCTTTATCCTTGGTATTTTTTTAGGCATTCTATGTCTAAGCCTCAACGATTTAATACCATCAAAAGCAAGCATTATGACATATAATATGATGATTATTAGCATTACAAGCATTTCTATGTTTTTTTTAAATAAGGCATATTATAATAATATAATTACTAATTATATAATTAATTTAAGTTATGCATCTTTTTGTATGTATTTAACTCATAGAATTATATTTAAAATATCACTAATTATCTATAAACCAAGAGATGACATTGCAACGCTGGTGTATTTATATTTAGTAGCAATACCAATTATCTTTGTTGTATCTTTTTTCATACAAAGATTTTATGATAAATTAATTAATGTTTATTTTACTAATAGATCCCTGCAGCCAAATTCCCCTTAAAGATGGATGACAAACTAATTTAATCTAATTACCTTCTTCGTAATTCGCAAATAAAATTTTATTGGCACTAAATTTGTATTATTAAGGTGAAGAGGATGGGCGTAAATCAGTGGTTGAATGAAAGAGATAAAAATTAAAATCAAATCAAATTCAAAATTTTGCGGTCGTTAGTTTGTGAGTATCTTCTATGTTATGGAAGATTCTTTATAAATTAATTTATTAACAAAATAATCTTCATTAGCTAACTGAATACATAGATTAGAATCTACCATAGTTTAATTAAATAGGAGGAATGACATATGGCAACAACCAGGAATATTTTTGTTTTGTTTTTAGTTTTTTTATTTCTTTTCTGCTCATTTGTTGCAGAAAGCTATGCAGAAACTTACACGGCAGCAAGTGCATCATATGCAGAGGTTAGCGCAAAAGTTTCTGCTGCATCGGCTGGAGACACGGTTATCGTGCCATCTGGTTCTGCTACATGGACAAAATCACTTGGTATAACCAAAGGAATAATATTAAAGGCGGGAACTGAAGGTGGTGGAGCAGGTGCTACTACAATTACCGCTGGTACTCTTACAAGTCCTTCGGGAACCAGCAGTGAACTTGAAGCACAGAATTATTTGATAGCATATACACCGGACAATACAAACATAACAAATAATACTCCCTGTAGGATTACGGGTTTTACCTTGGATTGTGCGAGTAAAAGTGCTGGTATTATAGTTAAAAATGGCAATGCATCAGCAAAAATCATAACTAAGATTCGCATCGACCACAATACTATAAGCAATGCAAGAGGAAACATTGGTGGTGGAAGGGGAATAACTGTTTATGGGTTCGTATATGGTGTAGCAGATAACAACACCGTGGATAACTGTGGTGAATCATTTGATGTGAAAGGATATGCTCCTGCCTCATGGAATAATTTAACTGTTTCCAGGGGTAGCGCAAACGCTTTTTATTTTGAAGATAACACTGTTACAAATCTTCCTAATCAGGCGATGGATCAGGATAACGGGTCTTTAGCTGTATTGCGTTATAACACCTTTACAACTGTGGCTGATTTAATTCCATGGATTGTGGTTCATGGCAACACAGGTAGTGGTGGTGATTATTCTGCTATGGGTGTTGAGATGTATGGAAATATTATCACTGACCCTACCAATAATCATAACATACAACCTATAGCTATTCGTGGTGGTATAGCAACTGTATTTTACAATAAAGTATTAGCTACCGCAGCCAGTTCAGATTTAGGAATACGGGAAGACTGTGATGATGTGTCAAATGCTACCAACAACGGTAGTGCCGGGCCTTCAGGTCAACCACAGCACGTTTCAGATACTTATTTGTGGAACAACCGAAGGGGCACAACACTGTATGCTACAAATGGATATATTGCCGGAAGGCTTGATAATTGCTGCCCTCCGACACAAACCGGTTGTACTCCTGCTTGCAGTGTAAATAACAATGGGTATGTAATTGCTGAAAATGCAAATTATTGGATGCAGAAAACTGCCTCTTTTAACGGAACAACAGGGGTTGGCTGCGGAGAACTCGAAAACAGACCAGATACCTGCACACAGGGTGTTGCTTATTGGGCTACAGACCAACCTTGCGATACTGTTGATTCTGCAAATATAGGTGTAAACCCTACTACGCCTATTAGCGGAAAATTATATAGGTGTTTAGCAAACGGTACTTGGGAAACAAGTGCAACAGCATATACACCATACACCTATCCGCATCCATTGAGAATATCTTCAAATCCTCCAAAATCCCCGGATTTGTTTTTCGTAACTACAACGACAACGGTACCCTGATGATTTATAATAAAGACGGCAGGGGCCCAAACTTCGATGAAGGGTGAGGGAAAAACGGTTTAAAAAAAAGGGGGGTTAATAAGTCGTTTGGGGGAGAGAAGATGTAAAAAGCGCTGGCACTAATAGCTGGCAGAGCCATTTTCTGTCTTGACAACCCAGACCACCTCATTCAAGAGGTCGAGGATTCAAGCTAAACGCTTAACAAACCATCCTCCTGCTGTTCAATAAAAAAGCTTGGGGCAAGGAAAAAAGAAAAAATAAGGTTGATGATGGTTTTGTTCTGCTCATTAGTTCGATTTTTCAAATTGGATTTGCTGAGATACTTATCAATAAACGACACTACATCACCTTTTTAAAGCAAGCTTTTAGGATCGCTCAATTAAGTGTAGGATGAAAGAATAAAATGCAAAAACATAATTTCTTTCTACGAGGAATTACTTAAGTGCAGTCTGATTCTCCATTTAATTTAATAAATATTCTAAAATAATTAAGCTACTAATAAGTACGTGAATTACAGGACACGAAAACAAGAATAACCATAACCTATCAATGAAATTGCCGATGGCTATGTCCTGTAGGATATGTGCTCCTTAATATCTCAGATATAATGGGATAATCAAGAACAGCTTTGGGAACAAAAACATTAAAAAGTTGTCATGAAAAAGTTGTCTTGAGATTCAATTCAGGTTCTTGTTGTTAGCAACCATTGATACCTACACTTTTAAACAAGATTACTGAATTATATTAATTACACAGCTACACGAATTATTTTACACTGTTTACCTACCCACATCAAGTAAGAAGTAAGTGCGACGTGATCAATCCCAGTGCGGGGTTGAAAAGAATCCATTAGAAATGGTGGCACAAAAATGAATGAAAAGATTTTTACGCTGAAGGCTACTTTGCTGGTCATCCTCGTATTCACACTAGCCAGTCCGCTGCATGCACAGGCAATTGATTATTACGTGGATCAAAACAATGCAAGTGCTAATGATCAAAATTCAGGCACAATGGATCGGCCATGGAAAACGATAACTAAAGCAAATCTGACCTTAACTGCTGGTAATACTTTATATATAAAAGCCGGAACATACACCAATCAATATATTGCACCAATTAATTCTGGTACATCTTCCAACCCTATAATCTATCGGAACTTTGGAACTGATACAGTTACTATACAGGATGCCACTGAGGGTATTTATTTGAGTGGGAAATCGCATATCTCAATTACAGGCATTAAATTCTACAACCTTGACCGATTTATGGTAATTGCTAATAGTTCAAACTACAATATCATTGCCTACTGCAGTTTTGCCCAGCAGCGTAACCGAAGTGATTGGGTAGGTTCAACAATTGCTGGAAATTCTAAATATAATTGGATTCATCATTGTCAATTTTCAAAATATGGTGAATGTAGGTCCGGGGGCGGTTCAGGCAGCGATAGGGGCGGTGTTTTCGATATAGGAAATGAAGAAAGTGGAACGGATGCATCTACTTATAATGTAATTGAAAATTGTGTTTTATTTCATGGCGGTCATCATGTGCTGGCAGTTTACAGCAGGTATAATACGATTAGGAATAATTATTTTCATAATGAGAATTGGTCGCTTGACCATGGTCATAGAAATATTATTATGGGAGGCAACACTGTAGCTACTGGATACACGCTTTTTGAAGGCAATCGCTTTGGGTATTCTGGTAATCCCTGTGCCTTCGAAACAACGTCTAATGTAAAAATGACAACTAGTTATAATATTTTTAGGTATAATAGCATCTATCACAGCCTTGCTGCTGGTCTAGAACTATATAGTTATTACCCCCAGGGAAATCAATACGACCTTGGTTCATACAACAAGATTTACAACAACACAATTTTTAATTCTGGATATAATATCCCTTCAGGATATGAAGGAGGTTCTGAAGATTCTGCTATCTGGGTCGGCAATTCTGTGCCTACGGGAAACCAAGTGAAAAACAATCTATACTCTGCAAACTTTAAAGTTCATACTGGTAACACTTCTCCTCAGACCTTTGCTAATAACTGGAATGGTGACGCTCAAGGTGCCCCAAACTTTGTGAATGCTAATACTACTCCACCATCAGATAAGACCGACTCAACTTTGCCTAATTTAAGTTTACAAAGTAATAGCCCTGCTATAGACAAAGCTGGTCCTTTAACAACAGTTACATCAGCAACTGGTTCTGGCACATCTATTAATGTAGCAAATGCAAGTTACTTTCAGGATGGCGCCTATGGTCCCGCTGGTGTACTTCAAGCTGATTGGATAGCAGTAGGGACAGTTACCAATGTGGTACAGATATCATCAATCTCAGGGAATGCCATTACTCTCGCTAACTCCATAAGCTGGACAAATGGTGACCCCGTTTGGCTCTATAAAAAGTCTGATGGATTAAGAGTGCTATATGGAACTGCTCCAGATGCAGGAGCATATGAGTTTTTCCAAGCGCAAGCACCATCATCTCCCCAAAACCTGAGGGTCATATTTCCTTAAAACTACAGATGCTCGAAGTTCTCAGGACAGAAGACAGGGAATTACAAGTGGAAAACGGCTCTGGGTTCATAACTCAACCTATCTCTGTGGGGTTGTGCGGAAGTAAACCAAAGCCGGAGTCTTCCCAAGGCTTTGGTGCCACCGCTTCTGGTTGTAGAACGCGAATAAGCTGTCTTGAATAAAAGTTAGAATTAAAATATTTTTAATATAGCCATTCATTCTGACCCCAAGTGGCAGGGTATTCAGGGTGATTTTGATAAATTAAGCGAGCACATCTTGAAGTATCCAGACACCCAATTTCTGCGAGCGCTTGCGATCATTATAATTCTTAATTCCCACCTGGACCGGTACTATCCAATCCCCCATATTGGAACTGGCGGAGCTATCGGTAATTCGATCTTCTTCTTTCTATCTTCCTTCGGTATTTTTTTAAGTCAACAGAAACAAAACAATCCTTTCTTGGAGTGGTATGCGGGAAAAATTGGACGTATTTATCCGTCATTATGGATTGTATTATTGTCACTGGCAATGCCTATTATGATTATGGATGGGAAATTATCTCCCAGTACGATAACACTTTTTACAGGCTATTTTTTTAATCCGCCCTTTTGGTTTCTTCAGGCGCTATTAGTTTATTATTTAATTTCATTCCCTTTACTCAAAGATGACGGCAAGAATAATGCCTTGGTTGTTTTTACTGTTTTGATCATAATTTATACGGTGATCTATATCACTTGGGTTGATCTTTCGGTGTTTTCCATAGAAAAAACTCCATTTGATAGAATACACTATTTCATGATTTTTGTATTTGGTATCTACATCGCTAAAAAGCGCAAAGATATCGAATACTTTGGCCCGAGTAATTATTTTTTTCTCATATTCCTTGTTGTCCTGGTTTATTTACATAAGTTTCTTATGACAAAAGGACTGTATCCCGAGTACCAGTTTTTACAGCAGGCAGCCATGTATCCGATAGTTTATTATCTGCTAAAAATCAGCAGATCTCCATTTATTGTTTTCAAATTGATGCGTCAAAAATTGTTGTCACGTATAGTACAGTTTCTCTCTAATAACACACTGGAAATATACATGGTTCATGAAACTATCAGCTCTCCCATCCTCAAGCTGCAAATGCCCTTCCCAATCAATCTTATTGTTTTTCTCGTTGTAACATTTTGTCTTTCCGCAATAGTGAACAGACTGGCAAACAAAATGCGAGAGTGTTTAGCATAAAAAGGGGCCAAAGGGGGCGAGGGGAAAATGTTAACAGTTAGCAGTTGACGGTTGAAAAGCAGTTAATAGACACATTGTATTCTCCTTCGATATTCAACATTTTTTTTTGACATTCGATATTTGGTTTTAGAAAAAGGATTCAAGGAGGCGAGTGAAACAAAGTTTCGGGTTATCCATCTTTGGCTTCATAGTCTGGCTATGCGGCTTTATTTATTTGATTAACTGCTGTCCTGCTTACCTGCCAGCTGATAAGGCCCTGCTGTTGAGTGATTTCGAATCAAAGGTGCAAACAAGTCTTAATGCCGATTTGATGCCCCTGTATAAATGGGATAAGTCCGAGCAGGGTGTTGCCTGGGAATCAATCAGCGGCTTTTCGGGAAGCGCATGCATTAAACTTACTGCGCATGATGATAAAGAATCCTATATAAAATGGGCCCTTGCAAATCCACAGGATTACCCATTTCTGCAGGTGCGGGCCAAAATGCGCACCGAGAGTATTGTGCCGGGAGCAAGCAGCTGGAATGCTGCACGATTATTGCTGTACTTCACCGATAAAAACGGCAAAACCAACTGGGACTACCCTCACGCGGCAGGGTCTTTAACCGGGACCTCCTCGTGGAAGGAATTCGAAAAAGTTTTTCCTGTTCCTGAGTTTGCAGCAACTGCAACCGTTGTTGTGCAAAACAGCAGCAAATCAGGCATTGTCTGGTGCGATGATATTTCACTCTGGCCGGCCTATAAAAACAACAGCTATTTTTTACTGAGAGGCATACTGTTTGTCGCGGGTATCTTCCTGGCAATCAGCGCGATAGGTTCGTTTGGCTTATTTAAAAACAGGGGCTGGATACCACTTGTAATTACAGCAATTATACTTGTCGGAGTCCTTAGCTCTCAATACTTTCTGGAAATGCTTGCCGGCGCTTTTGGAATTAAAGTATTTTTACTTAAGAAATTCGGGCATTTATTTTTATTTTTTATGCTGGGTTTGGTTTCAACCTCATGGGCGAATGCAACAAAAAAGGCATCTGGCAGGCCTACCCTGTCATTAAAGCAGCTTGTGTTTATCTTTACAGGGTTACTATCTTTTGCAGTCTTGACGGAGTTGTTGCAGTTCGCAACATTTGATCGGGGCCCAGGTATATTTGATTTTTTCATTAATATGACGGGCATTATTGGCGGGATAGCAATTGCGCACTTTGTTTCCCGGATTAAGGGAAAAAGGGGTTGAGGGACCCAGAAAAAGGGTTCGAGGGGTCGAGGATTCAAGGGTTCAAGGTTAAAACGAAACTTTTTCTTGTAGTTAGCGGTTAATAATTTAAGGATTCGAGGGAACGGGGTAAGGGATGTTTTTATTGCTTGCAATAAGGACGGCCAGAAATTATAATATGTAATAATATAATACTGATAAATAATGTTTGGCTATTACATAATAAAGGATTTGCTTTTGTTTAAAACAATAAAATATAACCTCATACTGTTTTGTTGTTTTACGGGATTTATTTTCTACCCTCCTGCAGCCTATTGTGCGAGCATTACCCTGGCATGGGAGGCAAGTGATCCCGGGCTTGCAGACGTGGCAGGGTATAAAATTTATTATGGCACGGAATCCGGCAGATACTCATACCCACCTGTTGATGCCGGCAACATGACAAGATATACTATCAATGATCTTGATGAAACCCGGACATATTATTTTGCAGTCACTGCGTATGCCAGTGCTGGTGAAGAAAGTAAATTTTCCCCAGAAGCTGCAACATTTAATGAATTCACCGGAACTGCTCAAATATTTCCCCGAGAACTAAAATGGAATGCCTGCGAAATGCAGGCTGAACCTTCTGAAACTGTTGAAGTTTACCTGTCGTTTAATTTTTCAAGCGCGCAGTTTATTTATGAACCGGAAGATACGCAACTTACTTGTGATCCCGGTACGTTTGTTCAGAATGAAGATAACACAATAGAGGCAACGTGTGTTAAGAAAGGCCCTCTGAATATAGTTACACGCTACAGGTTTATATTCGATGGCTCTGGCAATGCCTCACAGAAGGCTCCGCTTGCACTAAGCGCTGAGGTGTTTAGTGTTTTTAATCAGGCCTGCCCAGTGTATGTTATTAAGATGGAAGCCTTGCTGCCGGTGCAGGAATAAGTGTTGGAACCAGATTTAGGCTGCCTTACGGTTTTTATTATAAACACTTAATTGTTTGCTCCGCAACCCTGAAAATCTTCAAACATTCATGGAACAGTTGGAGAGCATTCTTACCTGTCGTTAGACAAGAAAATAATGAATCAACTGATTTTAGTTTTTCTTGTCTATATTATAGTAATAATAATTATGTGGCTGGTGTGCCGCCCGGTTAAAAACCAACCCAAAGAGCTTTCCTGCATCTGTCTTACTCAGAGCATCTTTAACAAGGGTTTTATCAGTTTTGTCCGCTTGAATAACGTAAATAAAACCGTCAGCATGCTCAATAAGTATGGCAGGTTCAGTGGTACTGATAACCGGTGGTGAGTCAATAATCAGCCAGCAGGTACTGAAATGAGTTTTAATGCTATTTAAAAGAAGCTTCAAGCGGTCTGAAGCGATTAGTTCTGCAGGATTGTGTGGGATATCTCCTGAAGGTATTACGTATAATTCAGCGACATCTGTTGCGTGGACAATTTCGTCGAAGTTTGCATTGCATGCTAAATAATCAGCAAGCCCCTTTACGACTGTCAATCCGAACAATTTGTGAATATTCGGCCTTCTGAGATCTCCATCCATAAGCACTACCGGGCTTTTGCCCACCTGGGCTATGCTTATAGCAAGATTAGAGGCTATAAACGACTTCCCCTCCTGGGGGCAGGTACCCAGCACCAGGAGTGTTTTGAACTGCTTATCCTGGACAAATTTTCTTAATCGTGAGCGAAGTATTCTGAATTGCTCAGCGGATTTTGAACGCGGTTCATAAAAAGTAATCATGTGAGGGTCTATACCACTATCCTCGGGCGGAATCTGTTTCGGTTCTATGGATAACATTGACCGAACAGAAGAGGAATCAGCTATATTTTGAGCCGGTGGAATGTTTGCGCTGGATTCTTCCTGTAGAGATTTATTACCGGGTAACGGCTCGCTGTTCTTCTGAAAAAGCCTATTTAAAAAATCTCTATCAGTGTGTTTTGAATTTTCCGGCTGCTCGCGGCGCGAACGAACTATCGTGTCATAGATTTTACCCATAAATTCTGGTTATCCTTCCGTCATTAATCTGAATTTTTCTCATCCGGCAATTTGGGGAAAACGATCTTCTCTCCTGGCCGTATAATATTGAGATTTTTGATTTGGGGGTTATATTCTGCAACTTTTTCTAACCTGCCATAAGCATACTGCCCGTAATAATTTTCAATAAGACTGACAAGGGTGTCACCCTGCTTCACTGTTATCGTTTCCATCTCGGGCGATACCGGAGCCTGGGGAGATAGTGCGGCTTGCGAGCTTTCACGGGTGGGCTGCTGAACAGGCAGAGTCTGATTCTTCGTAGTTATCTCTGGCAAAGGCTGCTGTTCAGGTTTCTTTGGTTCTTCTGGTTCAAGAGTAATGCTTGAAGTCACGGTATTTACCGTCTGATTGTTATCAGACCCTTCATTCTGTTGAATAATTTTATCTGGAGCCTCTATGTCTGTGTGTAAAGACTTATCGCTATCAGAGGGACTGATGCCTGCATCTTTTTGTTGCGGAGGAAGAAAAACTGGAGAAATATTTGTTGTATATCTGATGGAATTCTTAACATCGTTCCCTATCCCTTCAATAACAAAAAGTATAGCTATTACAATAACGATTATCAATAGGATAGCAGCCAGGCTGCGGGCATCAAATGATGTTCTTCGCGAAATCAATTTATTCGGACTTTTATGCCGGTCTGATGCCTTAAACTGGCTGAACCCATCTGCGTTTAATTCCTTAATGGTCTCTTCCACAACACCCGACTGAATCTGACGCACATTTTGTGCAAAGCCGGTTATAAGCACCTGGTCGCAAAGGGTGTTAATAAGCCGGGGTATACCTCTTGTGTAGTGGAAAATTGCATCCAGGGCATCTTTATTATAGACAGACCGGTAATTGTTGCAACCGGCAACCCGCAACCTGTTGTGTATGTATGCCTCTGTTTCAATTCGATCCATTGGCCGTAGTTCACAGCGCATTCCTATCCTTTGATCAAGCGATTCAAACTCCTGCTGGGACAGTCGTTCCCTCAGTTCAGGCTGGCCAACGAAAAATATCTGTATAATAGAGGTGCTTATATTTGAAAGAAGCCGTATTTCTTCAAGGAGATCCCGGTTAATAGCTTGCGCTTCATCAAAGATCAACAGTGTATGGAGTGTTTTTTTAACCGTATCGTCACATATCGTTTCCAAACGATCAAGCAAACGGGCCTTGTGCAGACTGTCGCCTTCAATCCCGAACCTGCGTGCCAGGATATAATAGAATTCATCGGATGAAAGTGTGGGATTGGCAAGAAGAATTACTTTTACATCTTTATCAACATTGGCCCTGAAGCTTTCCAGTACAATGGTTTTCCCGGTACCCACCTTGCCGGTCAACAGAAGAAATGTATGACCTTCCTCCAGGCCGTATACCAGTGCCGCAAGAGCTTCCCTGTGGGTTTCACTCAAAAAGAGAAATCGGGGATCAGGTGTTATTTTAAATGCGTTTTCTTTAAGGCCGTAAAAAGAGTAGTACATAACACAGAAGGTGAAAAGGTTAATGGGTGTTGTTTTCCGGTTTATTTAAGATAGAATTTTCTGTTTGAGTTAGACTTTTTCAAATTAACTGACTTCATGAGCAGTCATAAAAGAGCGATTGAGGCATTATGGATATCCTGTTGTATT
>Ga0172371_10000817_pt1 | contig 49231 bp, 51 predicted proteins | sample Lak12m_FD_114543 | JGI IMG/M metagenome (GOLD analysis project Ga0172371, IMG submission 114543) | Freshwater microbial communities from Kabuno Bay, South-Kivu, Congo - kab_022012_12m | ecosystem: Environmental > Aquatic > Freshwater > Lake | place: Democratic Republic of the Congo: South-Kivu... | reverse complement strand
TTTTTTGAGGGACAGGGGGAATTTCAACAATCTTTTTTGCAATAAAAATAACCCGCAAGCCGGCTTTTCTTTTTCTATAAACCCTGCGCGAGAATAAAACAAAATCGTCTGCCCCCCCCCTCTACGACCACTTTAATTTTTTTATTAAAAAATGGCATACATCTACTTATTATATTTTACCTCTTTTAAATTAAAAAAGATAGTCAAGTAAAAATTGACCTACGAAAAATTCCGCGGCGGCGAGGGCCACGCGCAAACGGGCGAGGGCGCAAAAAATTTCCTTTTGCCCCACACCCCAAAAGAATTTTTTGCGCCCGAGCCCTGCCTGCCGGCAGGCAGGCGACGAGTTTGTGTTTCTGCCCCGCCCCCGCTTAGCGGGGGCGGGGCAATTGTTTTTCCTAAGAATTTTTGATAAAATGAGTTCGAGCAGAATTGTATATATGCTCCATTGACACCTTGGCTAAATTAAGCTAAGATAAAGCCACTTTATTAATAAATATTTAAACTTTACTTATGTTAACAATCAGACTAGCCAGAATCGGTAAGAAGAACAAACCTCTCTATCGCCTGGTTATATCAGAAAAGAAAAAGGATCTCTATGGCGATTCTTTGGAAATTTTAGGCTCATACAATCCTCATGCTAAGGAGCTGCAGGTTGATAATGACAAAATTAAGTATTGGCTGTCTAAGGGAGCGCAGATGTCCCCAACCGTCAACAACCTATTGATTGAAAAGAAAATTATTGATGGTAAAAAGGTTAAAGCTTCAAAAAGCAAGAAGGCTAAAAAGGCCGAAGCTGAAAGCAAACCGGCGGAGACGGAAGCCAAGCCGGCCGAAGCTAAACCAGACGAGGTAAAAACTGCTCCAGCGGCCAAGGAAGCCGCTCCTGAAGCAACCGCAACGCCAGAAACACCGGCGCCGGCCGCTAAAGCTTAGGACTGCCTGAACGTTGACAAGCAGATAATTTCTGCTATAATAATATAATCCCAATAATCCGCTAAAGTAGCGGAGGGAATTAATAATTAAGAGAGCTTTCACTTCTGACCGAAAAGTCAGCTTTGAAAGAAACAAACACTATGGCTGCTAAAGCAACCGATCAAGAATTTTTGGAGATCATCGCCAAAACCGTCGTTTCTAACCCAGATGCGGTAGCGGTAGAAAGAACGGTAGATGAAATGGGCGTTTTACTCACCCTGAAAGTCGATCCGGCTGATATGGGCTATATCATCGGCCGCAAAGGTCAAACCGCTCAAGCCATTCGAACCTTATTAAAAATCGTTGGCGCAAAGAATAACGCTCGCGTTAACCTAAAGATATACGAACCGGAAGGATCCCAGAGACCGGCCAGAGGTGAAAGACGCGAAAGCGCTGGTATCGATACCTCATCTGTTGACGATTTGAAGATCTAACTTTAAAACAATTAGATACGCAAAAAACCACACACTCTGTGGTTTTTTGTTTATAATATTTATTACGCTTAGGGAAAGTTTGGTATGGGTTTAGTTTTGAGCGCATACGAAATTGTTTGTGTTTTTCTTTTAAAGAAAAACACCCAAATTTCGTCTAAGTGAAAAACTAAACCCATGCCAAACGACCTCGGCCAAATATATGACTTTCCATATCATCACAATTTTTCCTAAAATTTTTGACTCCTATTTTAACGAGTCCATTCTTAAGCGCGCGCAAACCAATAAATTAATCAACATAAAGATTCATAATCTGCGCAATTGGACAACCGATAAACATCAGACCGTGGACGACGCGCCTTTCGGCGGCGGCGCCGGCATGGTCATGAAAATTGAGCCGCTTTACAAATCTCTGCGAGCCATAAAGAAGACTAAAAAACAAAAAACCATACTACTCTCGGCTAAAGGCCAAACCTGGAATCAGCAGTTGGCCAAAAAATATTCAAAATTAAAAGACATAATTCTAATCTGCGGCCGCTACGAAGGCGTTGACGAAAGAATTACTAAATTTATTGACGAAGAAATCTCTATCGGCGACTATATCTTAACCGGCGGCGAGATCGGCGCCCTAACTATCGTCGATTCCATTACCAGATTATTGCCCGGCGCTCTAGGCAACGCGGACAGTTCCAAAAACGAGTCCCATACCATTCCCGGCGTCCTGGAGCATCCTCAATATACTCGTCCAAAGGTTTTTCAGATCAACAAAAAAAAGTTAAGAGTGCCAAAAATACTATTATCAGGTAATCATAAAAACATTGAAGAATGGCGTAAAAAACATAGTAAAATCAGAAAATAGTCTAATTATTTTACCTAATTTTAGCTATAAAAAAAGCCAATCTTTTAAAAATGATTGACTTTTTTTTAATTTTATGCTATTATATTAAATCGTACCTTTTGATATTCCTGTACGAAAGGTAGCAAAAATTGAGCCCTTTTCCCTCCCTCTTGGTCTGCTTATTATTAAGCAAGACCAAGGGCGAGGAATAAGGGTTCAATAAATGGATTGAACCTTGAAAACTCAACAACGATAAACAACCAAACCAACAGAAAGAAACACATGAAGACAGAAATACTCGAAATTGTAAAAGAGGTAGCAATCGCATTGGGTGTGATGAAATTCGTCCACCCCAATAAAGGGGCGGAAGCGACCGGAGCTAGCGCTGCTGGAGCAAGCCAAGACGACAGCAAAACCGCCAAGGTCAGATTCGGTGGATTCTGGGATTACACCGATGAAGAGGGCTACGCCGGATTGATAGGCCAAATGAAGGCGGCCAAGGCAATAACGGTAGCGGAGTTCCTGAACAAGAACTTGTCGCCAATGCAACGACAAAAGTTTCGCGCCATTGTCGCGAACTTAAGCCGCGTGGCCGGAGAAAAACCCGCGCCGCCTCCCAGCGCTACACCTGCCGCTGGCGCTCAACCTGCAAAACCAGCACCTACCGCGGCTACTGCGCCAGCCAAGCAAAAACCGAGCCTAGGGCTCAAATTCATGAATTGCCTGGCCGACTGCGCTGATGACAATGACAGAATGGCAATTTGCCAATCTGCCGGAGTCATGGAATCGCTGGTTGACAATCTAAGCGATACCGTCGCTCACATAAGCGACCAGATGGGCAAAGCTGCCCTGGCGATTGAACAAAACCCGATCGCACAAACTGTCATGGTCGGCTTGGCGGATCTAATGCGAGCCGACATCGATCGCCTCAACAACAAACCATAACCACAGAAACCGAACGAGATTATGACTACCAAAGAATTCCTGCAATTGACATGGGTATGGCTCATCACCCAATACAAGAAGGGTGAGCTCGATGACGCAATAGCAAAAATGCGACGCGTCATCAGACTAAGCAGGGAGGGAGCAAAGCAGTGGTGGGGCTGGGCCAAGTTTTTGGCGCTTTGGGGCGTTCTTGCCTCAATTTTACTCATGATCATCGGAATAGGATTGGGCTGGTTGATAGATACTGGCTATCCGAATGCCATAGCCGGCTTATTGGTCGCCCCTTTGCTCTTCATTCTGCTAGTTTGGTGGACGCCGTTGGCGGCAATTATTGCGGTAATTCACGAACTTGCCGAATTCAGGTACAAAGGACTGCCTGGAGTGGCGGTCGCAAAAGCCAAATTCTGGCTTGGGCTAACCTGCGGAATTCTGCTCTGGCAAGTGATCGCCTCGCTAGCACTCACTTTTATCCCTTACTGGAACGCCATTGTGTGCTTGCCGATATTGATGCTCTTGGCACTGGCCATGGCGCTAATCGGCATACGCTGGGGCAACCTACCGAACTACCGCAAAATCATCAAATCCCTGGTAATCGGCGCCTTCGTTACTCAGGTCGCAGTGTGCTTCTTCCCACACACCGCCACCGCCCTCCATAACTGGATGGGCAAAGCCGACCAGCGAGTAGCTATCAATATCGAAACCAAAGGCCTAACACCCAAACTATCCAGGCCAAGCGCTCCACTTCCACGCGACTTAGGTTGGCAAAGATGGGAAGTAAAACCAACGGCTAACACTGTCGTTCGGGTCTATAGCGGCGACGAATTCGTATATAAGTCGCCACAAGCCTTCTCCATCGTGGAGGTGGAAGGTGCCAACAGCTTCACGCACCTTCATAACTCCTCCGCAACTCCGGGGGAAATACGAAGCTTCAAATTCTACAGTCTCCCGGCTGAAGGCCGAGAGATTAAAATCTTGCCAGCGGACGGAACATCCGTTTTCTGGTTTGATTTCAGGATTGGAGCCGGACGAACCTGACGGTTTGCCGCTTCACCTGCCAACTCGAGAGGAGAGAGCCAGCCCTGCTAGTTCTCTCCTTTTTTAATTATCTTTAATATGATATAATTCAATTAGTTATTAAATAATTAATAAATATGAAAAAAATATTCGTTCTTTTTTTTATAATGGCTATAGCTTTTATATTTTCAACTAATTTTATTCTGGCCGCGGAGACTGAGGATTCGCCAGTTACAAACACGTCTAATAACACCGTCCAACTAACCAACCCCCTAACCGGCAACGCTTCCTCTAAATCCATTCCTGAATTCTTGGGCCAGATTATCAGCTACGCTATGGGCATTATCGGCTCGCTGGCCCTGGTTATGTTTATTTACGGCGGCGCCACCTGGATGCTGTCCGGCGGCAATGAGGAAAAGGTTACTAAGGGTAAAAACACAGCCATGTGGGCGGCCTTCGGCATCGGTTTAATCTTCGCCTCCTATGCTCTAGTCAAATTCGTTATTAGCGCCATTAGTGGAGCGACCTAATTTACAATCCGCATCTTAAACATAAAAAACCTCCTTTAAGGAGGTTTTTAAATTGTTTGTTCCCTTGTTGGCAGGGCAAAGGTTTTAGTTTTTCGCTTAGATGAAATTTGGGTATTTTTCTTGAAAGAAAAATACAAACAATTTCATATGCGCTCAAAACTAAAACCTTTGCCCTGCCTATCTTCTATATTAAACCCTTAACTTACCAACAGCGCCGCGCCGATCGCTCCGGCATTAGCTCCTAATTTGCCTTTGACTATCCTGATCTTTCTGGTCTCCTCATGTTTAATATATTGGCGCATGATCTTCTTGGTGGTGGAAATAAATAAATTGCTGGACTCAACCACGCCGCCGCCAATAATGATCAACTCCGGATCAATAATATTGACGATGTTGGCTAGAGTCACGCCTAAGTAATGGCCGAATTCCTGATAGGATTTCTCGGCCAAAATATCGCCGCGGTAAGCTTCTTCGGCTAAGCTGGCCGGATTGTTCTGCGCTAATTTATGATAGGCCTCTTCTAACCTGATGCCGGCCTTATAATCAACGATGGACCAGCCCGGCCCGCGAGTCCCTCTGTGGCTGCCTAAATAAATCTGGTCATTAAGCCACCAAGCGCCGCCGATGCCGGTGCCGATAGTTACCCCTAAAACATTGGTTATTTTTTTTCCGGCGCCTAATTTCATTTCTCCCAATAAAAAACAATGGGTGTCGTTCTCCATCTTTATTTCTCCCACGCCTAATTTGCCGGCTAAATTAGCCGGCAATTTCTGCCCATTTAAAAATGGGATATTAGGCGCTTCTAAAATTTTATTCTCCTGATAATCTAACTCCGCGGCCACGCCGACGCCGATGCCCTTGATCGTGGCTCCGTCTTTTTCGGCTCGGCTTTGCAAAGGTTCAATTAAGGCCTTAAGCATAATCATGAAATGCTCTAAATTATCCTTGGGCGTGGCTAAAAGGTAATCAGCCACGACTTTAGCGCCGTCGAATAAAACCGCGCTCATCTTAGTGCCGCCGATATCCACGCCAATAGTATAGGTTTTATTTGTTTTATTCATATAAATTGGTTAAATTGACTATCAACTAATTTCCTAATTCCTTCTTAAACCACTCCACCCAGGGAATCTCTACCGGATTAACTTTATTTAACATGGCTAAATAATAAGTCAGCCAGCAGCCAAACTGCAGCATCTGGAAAGCCTGTCCTAGTTTAGAATTCTCGGATAACTTGTGCTCAAAATATTTAATTTTATTCTTTTTAACGACTTGCTTGGTCAAAAGCGATCGCTTTAAAACGCGCGGATGATAAAATGAAGAGTCAATAAACAAAAAGGCTAAATTATCTTTATTGCTCTTAGGCTCGGTTAAGCCCTCTAAGGCGAAATGATTCATGTCCGGTAATTCCAAAAAGCAGGCGAAGTTCTTACTGGTTTCATTAAACTGATTTCTTAAAATTTTTAAATTACCGGCCAAAAATTCCGCGCCCACAATCACCGGTATTTTACCGAACAGTTCAAGGGCCATCCGCTTAGCCGGATTAATCTTAGCCGGTTCGGCTGGCCTTAATTTAAGATCCGATAACTCCAAACTACCGATTATACCCTCTACCTCTTTTTCTCTAAGTTCTATCAATCCAGCTCGAGCCAAGAGAACGGCCACGCCTAGAACCGAATAGCCTAAGCCAAGTCTGGGCTGACCGCAGGGATTATGTTCGGCTTTAAAATTATAGCCAGGCAGATTATCTTTTTGCATCAGCCGCGCTAATCGATTCTCGCCCTGCTCGCAGATAGCCATAATCTTAGCTCCCCGCTTTTTTACTTCCCCGTAAACGCTTAAAACCTCTTCGGTGTTGCCGGAATAAGAGGATAATAAATATAGAGTATGCTCATCAACCGAAGCCGGAACCTCATAGCCGGGAGTAATAATAAATGGTACTTTTATTTTATCGCTTAAAGCCGCGCTAATCAGGCTGACGCCGATATTTGACCCGCCCATGCCGTTAACCACCACCTGCCTAACCTGGCGGTAATCATCCGGAATCTTTATTGAGCCCGCTCGATCAAGAACTTGCCTCATCTGCCTGGTTAAAGACTCAATAGACTCGGCTACCTTGCCTAAATCAAATTTTTTATATACTTTCTGATCATCTAAATTCATAATAATAAGCTAAGATTTAATAATTATTATTATACCATATTTTTAGCTAACGTCCTATTTTCTCAGCCGCTTTTCTTTTATAATTTACCGGTTTAAAATTTTTAATTAAACTTGATTTTTACCTTCATTTATGTTAAATTTTAAGTGTCAGCGAAGCGCTGACTTTAATTAAAAACAACTAAACCAGAACCTATGTCCGGACATTCTAAATGGGCGACAACTAAAAGACAAAAAGCCATAGTCGACGCTAAAAAAGGAGCTATTTTTACCAAATACGGCAACTTAATTACCATCGCGGCTAAAAAGGGCGGCGATCCGGCGATTAATTTCAATTTACGCATGGCGATTGATAAGGCTAAAGAAGCCAACATGCCTAAGGAAAATATTGAGCGCGCCATTAAGCGCGGCACCGGCGAACTGGCCGGAGCGCAGATTGAAGAATTAACTTACGAGGGTATCGGCCCGGTTAAATCGCAATTTATTATTAAGTGCCTAACCGACAATAAAAATCGGACTGCCGCGGAGGTTAGACATCTCTTGGCCGACGCCGGCGGCTCTCTAGGTTCGGTACTCTGGAATTTTGAATTAAAAGGCATAATTTTAATCTCCGCCGAAGAGCTAGCGAGCAAAAATTTAGTCGATAACGATGATTTTGAATTAGAGCTGATTGACGCCGGCACGGAAAATTTTATAAAAGAAAAAGAAGGGGCGACGATTTATACTAAAGCGGAAGATCTGCAAAAAGTTAAACAGTTTTTAGACGCGAAAAATATAAAAACTGAATCCGCTGAAATTGAATACGTGGCTAAAGACCGCCTGGAAGTAAGCGGCGAAGAAAAAGATAAAATTCAAAAGTTTACCGAAGCGCTGGAGAATAATGAAGATGTAGCCGATTACTATACCAATGTAAATTTATAAATTTACCAAAGGGGCCGGGCAAAAATTTTATTTTTGAGCGCATATGATACAAAGGATTTCCAACCTTATTCTAGGTATTGACCCCGGGATCGCCGATACCGGTTTTGGCCTGGTTGAAAATAAAAACAATAAATTAACCTGCTTAACTTACGGCTCAATCAAAACTTCCCCTAAACTACTCTTGCCGGATCGTTTAGAAATAATCAGCCTAGAACTTAATAAACTGATCAAAAAATACCAGCCGAATTTAATCTCGGTTGAAGAATTATTTTTTTGCAATAACGCCAAAACCGCTTTAATCGTCGGCCAAGCCAGAGGCGTGATTATCCTTACCGCTAAACAAAATAAAATCCCGCTGGTAGAATTTACTCCTTTAGAAGTAAAACAAGCGGTCTCCTCCTATGGCCAAGCTGATAAAAAACAAGTGCAAAGAATGGTCAAACTCATTTTAAATCTTAAAAAATTACCTAAGCCCGATGATGCGGCCGATGCCCTAGCCATCGCTATTTGCGCCAGTAATAGCTTAAAAAATAGCAATCTATGACGAAGAAATTAAAAATCGTTTCTATCGCCGCTGAAGTCGCCCCCTTTTCTAAAACCGGCGGCTTGGCTGACGTAGCTAAGAGCCTGCCTAAAGCTTTAAAACGCCTAGGCCATGATATCATAGCTATCACGCCGCTCTATGGGCAGACGATTGATCCTAAGGCTCATAACCTGAAACTAATTTACGAAAATGTTGAAGTTTATTTAAATCAAACCGATAAAGTGCAGGTCAATTACTGGCAGGGCTATTTAATGAAAGATCTGCCGGTTTATTTTATTGAAAACAAAAAATATTTTTCTGTTAAAAAAGAGCTTTACGGCTCGACGCGGGAAAATGTGCGTTTTTTAATCTTTGATGTCGCGGCTTTGAAGCTTATTTCTTTACTGAAATATCAAGCCGACATTATCCATTGCCATGATTGGCACACCGGTTTAATACCATATTTTTTAAAAACTGACTTTAAAGATTCCGATTCATTGCGTAAAGCCAAAACCGTTTTTACCATCCATAATCTAGCTTTTCAGTTCGGCCATAATTGGTGGGCGGTGCCGGCGGAAAAGAAAGATTACGGTAAACACAGGCTTCCCCAGATTACCGATCCGGACATTGAAAACATTAATTTTGCCAAACGCGCTATCCAAAACGCTGACATAATCAATACGGTCAGCGAGCAATACCGCGAAGAAATCATGACGCCGAAGTTCGGGCAAGACTTGCATCAAATCCTTAAAAACCGCCAGGATAAACTATTCGGCATAGTTAACGGCATTGATTATTCAACCTATAATCCGCAGAATGATCCCGGCTTATTTAAAAATTACGATTATAATAAAATTGGCAATAAAAAATTAAACAAAGAGCACTTACAAAAATTATTGAAACTAAGAGTCGACCCAGAGCTGCCGGTCATTACTTTGACTTCTCGAGTAACTTTTCAAAAGGGATTTGAATTAATTCTGGAAATCCTGGAGCCATTGCTCCGCCTTGATATAGAGTTGATTTTCATGGGCGATGGCGATAAGCAATATATCAATGTAATCAAAAAAAGCGTCAAACGCTATCCTAAAAAAATAATTTGGCTGCCTTTCGCCGAAAATAAAAACTTGGAAACCCTGCTTTATGCCGGATCAGATATCTTCTTACTGCCATCGCATCACGAACCTTGCGGCATTAATCAGCTAATCGCCATGCGTTATGGCTGCATCCCGATCGTCCGGCGCGTCGGCGGCCTGATGGACACGGTAACGAATTATAATCCGCGGACCAATCGAGGCAACGGTTTTAACTTCTTCTCGTTCAACCCTTACTCTCTATATGCTACAATTATCCGAGCCTTGGAAAATTATCGTTTTCAGGCCAACTGGCATAAATTAATCGTCCGAGTGATGCAAGAATCAAACAGCTGGGAAATACCGGCCAGAAAATACATAACACTCTATCGGCGAGCCATAAAGAACAACGGATAGCGCCTATCTTCGAACAATTAATAAATTTATGAATAAAATTACTTGGGTTAATTTACTCCATTTTTATCAACCGCCTACTGCCGACAACAGAACGGTTGCTGAGGCCGTGGAAAAAAGCTACAAAAAGATTATTAACGCCCTGAAAGACAACCCGCAAATTAGGTTTACTCTAAATTTAACCGGCTGCTTATTAAAAAAAATGGATCAGCTGGGCTTTAAAGATGTAATCGCCGACTTAAAATTGCTTAAGGATAAAAAACAAATCGAACTAACCGGCACGGCAGCTTATCATCCAATCCTGCCGCTTTTGCCGAAAGAAGAAATTAAAAAAAACATTGAAGCTAACCAAATAATTTTAAAAGAATACTTCGGTGAAAGCTTTTATCCTCGAGGCTTCTTCCTGCCAGAGCTAGCCTATAGCGCTGAAACCGCCAAAATAATTTCTGATTTGGGCTATGGCTGGATTACTTTAGACGAAATTTCGGCTTTTGGCAAACTAAATCAATTAGATTACAACAAACTATATTTAGATAAGACCAACGGGATGAAAATATTCTTCCGCTCCAGGAAATTATCAAAAAGTTATGTGCCTGAAACAATCTGCAATTTAATAGACCGCAATTATCAGGGCCTAGCTCTAACCGGCACCGATGCCGAACTTTATGGCTTAAGGCACATCGACTTTGCCGCTAATTTTGAAAAGTTGCTTAAACGTCCGGAGATAGAAACCTTAACGGTTAGTGAATTTCTCTCGAGCCTAAAGGACCAAATTGCCATTGTTCCGCTGACCTCTTCGTGGGAAACAACCGTCAGCGAGCTAAAGCGCGGCCAGCCTTTTGTCCTCTGGCAAAATAACAAAAATAAGATCCAAAAATTATTGTGGCAACTAACTAATTTGGCTATAGCCACGGTGAATCAATATCCGAGCGACACCAACCACGATTGGGCCAGAACTCATTTAAATCGAGGCCTAGCTAGCTGTACTTTTTGGTGGGCCTCGGCGCGCGATTTTAAATTATTCAGCTCCATCTCTTGGAATCCGGATGAAATAGAAAAGGGCACTAACGAACTAATAAAAAGCATCCGCTCCTTGACTGATCCAAAAACTAAGGAGGCTAAAATAGCCGGAGAAAAACTCTATATCAAAATCAAGCAATCAATCTGGCAGAAACATTGGTATAATTATTGGCAAAAATAAAATCATATGAATAAAATACTCGATCTCTTTAATCAAAGCTATATTGCGGATCTATTTAATCAAAAGATTCTGCCTCTCTATCCTGATTTTAAAGCTGTAAAGCAAATTGAAATTATCCCGATTAAAAAGAATATTTGGGCCACCACCTATCATGTAGTCATAGAGTTCGCCACCACTTTTATGGCTCGCGACGGCCAAGAAATTAACCTGTCAATTTACTGTACGGCTCATTCCAGCGAACCGAGGCAGAGTTCTTTTGCGGCCTTGCAATTTCTCTGGCAACTTGGTTTTAGCCAAGGCGATTTAGTTATCCCTCACCCCCTATTCTTCTCCGATTATTTTAATGGTTATTTTTATCGCGGCGTGCCTGGCCAAACTCTCTATGATTATTTCTGCCAAAAAGACTACGCCGCGATTGAAGATGTGGTCGCTAAGGCCGCCGCTTGGTTTGCTAAACTCCACGGCACACCGACGGCCGGAGCCGAAAATTTTAATCCGGAAAATTCTCGGGTTGAAACCGTCTTCCCCGGCTTGACTCATGTCTTAAAAAAAATCAACCAAATTTATCCTAACCTATACGAGGCTTATAAGAAAATCTACGAAATAATCAATCGTCAAGAAAAAGATTATTTTCTTAATAATAATCAACGCTATTTAATTCACGGCGACGCCCATCCTAAGAATGTCGTTAAAATGAGCGAAAATAAAATCGCCGTGATTGATTTTACCGATATCTGTTTAGCCGACTTCACCCGCGATCTCGGCTCTTTTTTGCAGCAGCTTAGTTTTATGGGCTGGGAAAAACTTGATGATCAGCCCTATGTTGAAAAAATTAAAAAAATATTTTTTGACAATTATCTGCTTAATTCTAAAATTACTCTTGATGACTACGCTAAAGAAAGAATTGATAATTACTATAACTGGACAGCCTTGCGCACCACTACCTTCTTCTTGCTTAAAGACCAGGCCGAGCCGGAACGAGCCCGCCGGCCGTTAACTGAGGTTTGCCAAAATCTTAAAATAAAAATTGATTTTTAGGTCATTATGCTTAATCATCATATAATTTTTGAAGGCGCCGAATTAGCCGGCAAAAGCTGGCTTATGTCGCAAATCTATAATTATCTTGAACCTAAATACAATAGCGGCGGCTACCTTTTAGACGGCTGCCATTGGTTTAACTGCGATGTCGGCGTCTATGGCACTAAGCACGGGCGGCCGATTATAAAATCGTACTTAAAAATCTTTAAAGAATTGAAAAACAGTAATCTTTTAATAGAAAATTCCATCTGTCTGACATTGTTTATAGCCGCATGTACCAAAAGAAAGAAATTGATTATCGAAAAATTGAACTTGAGTTAAAGAAATTGCGTTGTCGTATCGTTCTAATAACCCTGCCGGCGGACAAAAAAATAATTCAAAATAGAATTAATGACCGCTTGAGGCTTTATCCGCACTATAAAAAAATCTTGCATCAGCCCGACTGGTATATCAAGCAGCAAAAAGAGTATCTTAAAGAAATCAAAAAAACCTCTCTGCCTTATTTAATTGTAGAAACCAATAAGCTGCCCGACGATACTTTAACTAATAAAATAATCAACTGGATAAATGATAAAAAAAATAAATAAAATTAAAGTTTTATTTCTCTCCGCCGAAGCTACGCCGTTGGCTAAGGTCGGCGGCCTAGGCGATGTAGCCGGGGCGCTGCCTAAAGCCCTGGCTAAATTAGACGTTGATATCCGAATCTGCCTGCCCTTTTATGGTTTTATCGACCAAAAAAAATATTCAATTAAAAAAATCGCCAGCGGTTTAGTCGTGCCTATGGGTCATGGGAAGGAAACAGCTGACGTTTGGCAAACCTGGCTGCCGGGAAGCAAAGTTCCGGTTTATCTAATAAAGCACCGATTCTTTAACTCAAAGAAAATTTACTCAGGAAAACGTTTGATCTTGAATAAAAAATATACTAGGCAAGCCGATGACTTAAAAAGGTTTGCTTTCTTCACTAGCGCCGCCCTAGCCGCGGCCAAAGAAATAAATTTTCCAGCCGACATAGTCCAGGCCAATGATTGGCACGCGGCCTTAACCGCTGATTTTCTAAAAACTTTTAATCAGAAAGACGACTTCTTTGCTAAAACCAAAACTCTTTATACTATTCATAATTTGGCTAACCAGGGCATAGCTAAGCCAACCATAATCGGCTACGTCAAAATTGATCCTAATTTAGAAATTGTAAAAGTTGACGCTAGGGACGGTGATGTAAATTTCATGGTTCAAGGCATCTTGGGATCCAGCGCCGTAAATACGGTCAGCCCGACTTATGCTAAAGAAATCCTTAATCATTACCAAGGCGCCGGCCTAGATAATGTTCTTAAAAAACGAAAAAAACAGCTTTTCGGCATATTGAATGGCATTGATACTGACTTTTTTAACCCAGCCGCCGATAGATTAATCGAACAAATCTATGCGCCGCAAAGTCTTAAGAAAAGGTTAAACAACAAATATGCCTTACAAAAAAAAATAGGACTGCGGCCGGATAAAAATCTAGCCTTAGTCGGCTTAGTAACCCGTTTTGTCTGGCAAAAAGGCACGGAATTAATCAACGAAGAATTCTCTAAGCTAAACTGCCAATTTGTTTTTCTCGGTACCGGCGAAAAACGCTATGAAAAGGCCTTGCTAAATCTAGCTAAAAAATATCCTGACAAAATTAAAACTTTAATTAAGTTTGACGAGCAACTGGCTCATCAAATCTACGCCGGGTCGGATATCTTTTTAGTGCCATCTCGTTTTGAGCCGTGCGGACTGACGCAAATGATCGCTATGCGCTATGGCAATGTGCCGGTCGTACGCGCTACCGGCGGACTTAAGGATACGGTTAACAGCCAAGTGGGTTTTACTTTTAAAACATTCACTAGCAACGAATTCTATAAAACTATACAAAAAGCTCTAGCTATTTATTATCACCAGCCTAAGCAATGGCGCCGCCTCCAACTTAACGGTATGCAACGAGATTTTTCTTGGACTAAATCAGCTAAAGAATATTTAAAACTTTATAATAAATTGGTTAACGGCAAAGTATAATTTTTTCCACCTTGACAAACCGCTAAATTTTTGCTAGAATTATATTAGATAATACAAAATTATATTATCTAAAAAATAAAAATCAAAACAAAATGTTTTTCACAAAGAATCAAGCCGGTTATTTCAATCTGGAACAAACTGGCTGGAAATATTACAATAAAATAAGAAAAAAAGCAGTGGAGCAGGAGTTCAGCTGGTCTGGACTCTTTATTAGCCTGTCCATTGCTTTTTTTATTATTGCCGCCAGCGCCTCAACCCTGAGTTTTATCAATCATTCAATCACGGTCAACCCGATCAACCGAAACTCCATTAACCTAGCCAATCAATAAATATATTAAAAATATTGCGGTTAAAACAAATAAATACCGCGAAACTTGCACCTTCAAAAAACCAGCAGCCAAAGAATAAAAAACTAAAACACGCATATGTCATAAAAAACATATGAAGAAGCTGTGTTGATCAGAAGTAAAAAACCAAAAACAAAAACCAACCGACAAGCACCACAATCAAAAAATTGTCTAATTAACACAGCTCCCCTTCTTGCTTTATCATCAACCATGGTAAGGCAAGCATGGGGATAAAAACACCGCCAGAACTCTAGGGCGGTGTTTTTTGTTTTTAACAAAATAGTGTATAATATAATTGATAAATTAAACGAAAATTATCAGTTTTCATCTAAACTGTTATTTTTTATTATTATATCCCTTATGTATTTAGAAAAGCTGGAAATCCAGGGCTTTAAATCTTTCGCCAATAAAAATACCTTGATTTTCCCCGGCATGCTAGGGCATAATCAACGCGGCATCACTTCTATTGTCGGCCCCAACGGTTCGGGAAAATCCAATATTGCTGACGCTGTGCGCTGGGCTCTGGGCGAGCAAAGCATGAAAACCCTGCGCGGCAAAAAAAGCGAAGATATTATTTTCTCCGGCTCGGATAAAAAGGGCAAGCTTAGCATGGCCGAAGTTTCGCTTTTTCTAAACAACGAAGACCAGCAGGCAAAAATAGATTACTCCCAAGTTGTTTTGACCCGCCGACTTTACCGAGATGGCGAAAGCGAATATTTAATCAATCAAGCCCGGGTACGCTTAAGCGATGTGCAAATAATGCTGGCTAAAGCCAATTTCGGCCAAAAAACCTACAGTGTCATCGGCCAAGGCATGGTAGAGGGCTTCCTTAATACCACTCTGGCCGAAAGAAAAGAATTCTTTGATGAAGCTACCGGTGTTAAACAATTCCAAATCAAGCGGGACGACTCGCTCAATAAATTAATTCATAGCTATGAGAATCTAAACCAAGTCTCGATGCTCTTGTCGGAAATTGAGCCGCGCCTAAAAAGCTTAACCCGACAAGTTAAAAAACTAGAGAAACGCGAAGAGATTGAAATTGAATTAAAAAAACTGCAAATTGATTACTACGGCAAACTTTGGCATGAGATTAATGGAAAATTTAAAGATTATAACAAACAATTTCTAGAAATAGAAAAGGCTAAATTAGAAAAAGAGAAAAAAAACGCCCAGATGAATCGAGAGCTTGGCCAGTTGGAAAAACAAAATCTAAATAGCAATGAATTTAGTTCCTGGCAGAAAGACTTAAATGAACTCTCCGGCCAAAGAGAAATTTTAACTAAACAACTAGCTAAATTAGAAGCCGAGCTGGAAGTAAAATTAGAAGCTAGCGGTAAATTTGATCTGTCATGGTTAATCAATAAAAATAACCAAATCAAAATAGAACTAAAAAATATCACCGAAGAAGCTCTGGGCTTAGAAAAAAATATTGATCAAGAAAAAAAGACTTTGCTTGGACTGGAAAAAGAAAAAAATACTATAAATACAGAAATCAACGAACTGAATAATCAATTGCTTAAGCATAGCGCCGATTCGCACGGCCAGGGCATAGGTAAAATAAACCAGGAATTAAAAGATTTAAACGGTTTTTTAACTGATTCCGTTAATACGGATAATTTAGCTAATATTAAAGAAATAATAACCGAAATACGTCAAAAAATAAAATCCATTTTAAACCTTTCCACCATCGCTTTGGAGCGAGAAAATCTGGAGCAAGCGCAAAAAAAATTAATGTCCTTAATGCAGCATAAAGAAACGGCTATGACGAAAATTAACGAAAGTAATTTTCGTATTTCCGCGCGCACGGAACGAGTTAAATTAATAAAGGATAGAGAAACGCAGCTAAAAAAAGAGTCTCAAGACATAGAAAACAAATTAAAATCTAATCAAAGTATAATTAATTCAGCCGATAATAAAACCAACCAAACTGAAATAAAAAAAAGCTTAACCGAGCTTGACGCCAAAATTGACGCTTTAAAAGAAAAATTAAATTCATTTAACGCCAAAGAGAACGAACAAAAAACTAAGATTTTCTCTTTGCAAAAAAACCTGCAAGATTTGCAAAGTAAAATCAACGAATTGAATAATCAGCTAAACGAAATAAAAATTAATGCCACGAGATTTGAAACAAGACTGGAGGATTTGGAAATTGAAATCAGGAATAACTACGGCAACCTAAAAGATATTATGGACAAACCGGCGCAAAAAAATCTTGATGCCGAAACGACCTTAAAAAAAATAAATTCTCTAAAAAGGCAAATTGACCAAATTGGCGGCATCGATCCGGAAATAGCTAAAGAATACGCCCTGACTAAAGAAAGATTTGACTATCTAAACGGTCAAACTCATGATTTAAACGGCGCTATTGCATCGCTGGAAAAGATTATTAAAGAGCTGGACGATATTATAAAAACACGGTTTGATAAAGGATTAAAAAATATCACCACTAAATTTGAAGAATATTTCAAAATTTTATTTAACGGCGGCCAGGCCAAAATAGTCAAAGTGACGACCGAAGAGTTGAATAATAATAAACCTGAAGAAAAAACTAAAAATCAGGCCGCCGAACCGACGAGCGAGCCGCAAACAACCGAAGATAAGTGCGCCGATAATTTAAAAAGGATTAAGCATTTGCAAAAATATAATTCTACCGGCTTGGCCGGCATCGAAATTCTGGCCACACCGCCAGGGAAAAAAATAAAATCAATCACTATGCTATCCGGCGGCGAACGGGCTTTAACCGCTATCGGCCTAATTTGCGCTATTATTAGCTGCAACCCTTCGCCATTTGTGGTCCTGGATGAGGTTGACGCCTCGCTTGATGAAGCCAATTCAGAACGCCTGGCAAAAATTCTTGATGACTTATCTCATAAAACTCAATTTATTATCATCACCCATAATCGCGCTTCCATGCGCCGCGCCAATATTCTCTACGGCGTTACTATGGAAGAAAGCGGAGTTTCTAAACTATTGAGTATTAAACTTGACGAAGCCAAAGCGGTAATAAAAAAATAATCTGCTTTACTATATTTATGTCTTCGAAAATAATTTCGGCGGCCATCGTTGGACTTGACGCCGAATTAGTTGAAGTTGAAGCCGATATTTCTAATAATCCTCTGGGCACTTTTATTATTGTCGGCCTGCCGGACGCGGCGGTCTCCGAATCTCGCGAACGAGTTAGAAGCGCCATAAAAAATTCCGGCTTTAATTTTCCAAAAAGAAAAGTCACGGTCAATCTAGCTCCGGCCGATCTAAAAAAACAGGGGCCAAGCTATGATCTGCCAATCGCTATCAGTATCTTAACCACGACTAAAAAGATTAACCCAGCTAATCTTAATAGCTCATTATTCATCGGCGAATTGGCCTTAAGCGGAGAGCTTAGGCCGGTTAACGGACTCTTGCCAATCGCCATTAAAGCAAAACTAAGAGGCCTGACCACGCTGTTCGTGCCGGCCGCCAATGCGGCCGAAGCTAAATTAGTAAAAGAAATCGAGGTCATACCTATCAACAGTCTGCCGGAACTAGTTAACCATTTAGAGGGACATAAACTAATCGCCGGGGCGCCAGAATCTGATTTTAATTTTTCTAATTTCCAGATTGATTTTGATATGGCGCACATCAAGGGCCAAGAGCATGTTAAGCGCGCTATGGAAATTTCGGCGGCCGGCGCCCATAATATGCTTATGTTTGGGCCGCCCGGCTCGGGCAAGACCTTGATTGCCCGCACCCTGCCCTCGATCTTGCCTAATCTGTCTTTAAAAGAAGCCCTGGAAATAACAAAAATCTACAGCGTAGCCGGAGAACTGCCGCCCCAAACTCCGCTAATGACTTCGCGCCCCTTTAGGTCGCCGCATCATACCGCCTCGGGCGCGGCCTTAGTCGGCGGCGGCACTTGGCCGCGGCCGGGGGAAATTTCTCTGGCTCACCGCGGCGTCTTATTTCTAGACGAATTCGCCGAATTCACCCGCCAGGTTTTAGAAAACTTAAGACAGCCTTTAGAAGACGGAGTAATTCATGTAAGCCGCGCCGCTTCTAATTTGAGTTTTCCGGCTAAATTTGTCCTAATCGCGGCCACTAACCCCTGCCCCTGCGGTTATTACGGCGATCGGGAAAAAAATTGCGTTTGTTCCGCTTCGCAAATTATTAATTACAAAAAGAAAATTTCCGGGCCGATTCTAGACCGCATTGATCTGCACATCGAGGTGCCAAGATTAAAATTTGATAAGCTGACCTCGCTAGCCGACGGCGAAAGCTCAAGGGCTATTAAAACCCGAATCGAGAATGCCCGCCTTAAACAAAGTGAACGCTTTAAAAATACCAACTTTATCACTAACTCGGAAATGTCATCCGAAGCGGTTAAACGTTTCTGCCAAGTTGACAATGCTTCGATAAATTTACTGCACCAAGCCGTTGATCAAATGCATTTATCGGCCAGAGGCTATTTTCGCGTGCTAAAATTAGCCCGGACGATCGCTGATCTGGCTAACGAAAAAAGTATTTTAACCGCCCATATCGCTGAAGCGCTGCAGTACCGGCCCCGGCTTGAATAAAAATAAACTATTTTTTTAAAAGCCTAAATTGTGTTATAATAAAATCATATGAAAAGAAAAATAATAGTTCTATCTTTAATTTTCACTTTTGTCCTAACCTCCGGCTTCGGCTGCAAACTAGTAAATCAGGAGACTCAAGAAGCCATGAAACCAATCACTTTAAATTACTGGCGGGTTTGGGATGGCTCCGACTCCTTTGATGAAATTTTCAACGCCTATAAAGCGCTCCATCCCTTTATTACCATAAATTACCGTAAACTGCGCTACGATGAATATGAAAAAGAGCTCTTAAACGCCCTGGCTGAAGATCGCGCGCCGGATATTTTTTCTATTCATAATACCTGGATGAAAAAGTATAAAAACAAAATTACTCCTATGCCGCCGAGCACTACTTTAGCTTATCCCATCACCCAAGGCACAATAAAAAAAGAGGTCATTCCGGAGTTAAGAACTACCAAGAGCTTAAGCTTAAAAGAAATAAAAGATAATTTCGTTGATGTTGTTTATCGTGATATAGCTATCCCGACTTTTAACCAAGAAACCAAAAAATACGAAGAAAAAATTTATGGACTGCCTTTATCCGTGGATACGCTAGCTATGTACTATAACAAAGATCTATTTAATAATGCCGGGCTGATTCAGCCGCCGACCTACTGGAATAATGAATTTCAACAGACCGTTAAAAAAACCACTAAGCAAAGCAGCGGAGGAGAAATTATTCAATCAGGCGCGGCTCTAGGCGGGGCTGAAAATATTGAACGTTATAGCGATATTTTATCGGTTCTGATGATGCAAAATGGAGCCATTATGTCTGATAGCAATGGCCAAGTTCTATTTAATAAAATACCATCAACCTTTAAAGACCAATCTTATAATCCCGGCCTGGAAGCGCTCCGCTTTTATACCGATTTTGCCAATCCGGCCAAAGAAGTTTATTCCTGGAACAGAAATCTTGACAGCTCCCTTAATTTATTTGCTCAGGGCAAACTAGCAATCATGTTCGGCTACTCTTATCATCTGCCAACCATCCGAGCGCAAGCGCCTAAGCTAAATTTTTCTGTTACAAAATTACCTCAGATTGAAGGCAACGCGCCAATTAATTTTGCTAATTACTGGATAGAAACTGTTTCTAGCAAGAGCAAATATTTAAATGAGGCCTGGGATTTTGTCCAATTTGCCACTAGAGCCGAACAGGCTAAAACTTATCTGGCTAAAACTAAACGGCCAACGGCCCTGCGCGCCCTAATCAACGAACAGCTTGACGATGAAGACGTCGGCGTCTTCGCCGAGCAGGTTCTAACCGCCAAGAGCTGGTATAATGGCGTTGACTCAGCGGCCGCGGAAGAGATGTTCGCCAACATGATTGATGCCGTGGCCTTAGGCCAGGATAAAATTGAAAATATTATTAATTTAACAGCCGAAAAAATTCAACAGACCATGAATCCTAAAAACTAATAAATGATATGACAAAGCTAATAAAATTGTCGCTAATCTGCCTATTAATTTTAAACATTTTTTCAGCCTTGGCTCTAACTGCGTCGGCTGAAGAGCCGGCTACGGAATCGGTTTCAGCTAGCGGATTAGTGCCCGTTCCGTCCGGAGCGCAACCAAGCGGCTGTCCGGCCGGCACTACCAACTGCGGCAACTATACCTTAAACGAGATGCTAAGCATAGTGGTTATAGTCTCTAATTTTATTTTAGGTATTGTCGGCTCCTTGGCCCTAATAGCTTTTATCGCCGGCGGAATTATGTGGCTTGTTTCCGGCGGCAAGGCTGAACTAGTGGAACGAGGCAAACAAACCATCATCGGCGCCGTCATCGGATTAGCCATAGTCTTTACCAGCTATATGATTATCCAACTAGTCTTCACTGCTCTAGGCGTTGAAGGAGCCGGGTCCGGCCAATGGTCAGTTGCCAATTGGTTTATTAAATAGATATAATGAACTTATTCAAAGCCAATAAAATCTCATTCGATAACGAACCGGTAGCTAAGCAGTTACGCTCTAAAAGGCAAGCCAGCAATCTAGGACTTAAGGAAATCTCGGCTAAACTGAATATTAATGAAAAATATTTAATCGCTTTAGAAGAGGGCCGATATGATCAGCTACCGCACGGCATTTATGAAAAAAATTTTTTGCGCGAATACGCGCTTTTTTTAAGATTGGACTATAACCAGCTAGCTAAGGATTACGCCGCTGAAACGAATCTTGCTGAGCCGAAAAAATCAAAAAGAATATTCTCCCAGCAAGTCGTAAAAGGGCGCTATCTCTGGATTCTACCTAAAATTTTTAAAAACATCGTCATCTTTTTGATTATCGCCGCTTGCTTTGTTTATTTAGTTTATCGGACCAACGAGATAATCTCGCCGCCGCTCTTAATTATTAATCAGCCGGAAATAAATTTAATTACCGAAGAAACCTCGGTCGTAGTTTCCGGCCAAACCGAAGCCGAAGCTAATCTGACGATCAACGGCGAAAGCGTTTTAAGCGATAAAAACGGCAATTTCTCCCAACTAATTAATTTAAAAAACGGCCTTAATAAAATCGTCATTATCGCCAGCCGGAAATACAGCCGGAGCAATATTATCTATCGGGAAATTCTGGTAAAAAACGAGTAAAATGGCCCAGTTGCCAACTGGACAAAAATGATTTATTATAAAGGTAAGAGAGGGTTAAATTACCCTCTTTTAAATTCACTAATTTAATCAAATATGGATCATAAAATTAAAGACCAGGGCGATGAGGCCGGCGAAAAAAACCAAGCGGTCATATCGGCGGTCGAGCAAATCAAAAGTAAGTTCGGCGACGGCGCTATCATGAAATTCGGCGATACGGTAAAAGCGGATGTTGACGCCGTGCCCACCGGCTGCCTGTCGCTGGATATCGCTCTAGGCATCAACGGCGTGCCGCGCGGCCGAATTATTGAAATTTTCGGTCCCGAAGCTTCGGGCAAAACTACTCTAGCCCAGCATATCATCTCCGAAGTGCAAAAACTCGGCGGCGTAGCGGCTTTTATAGACGCGGAACACGCTCTAGACCCTGAATACGCTTCTAAAATCGGCATTAATATTAAAGACCTTTTAATCAGCCAGCCGGATACGGGCGAACAGGCTTTGGAAATTTTGGAAACTTTAGTGCGCTCCAACGCCGTTGACGTAGTGGTAGTTGATTCAGTGGCGGCGCTAGTACCGCAAAAAGAAATTGAGGGCGACATGGGCGACTCGCATATGGGCTTGCAGGCGCGTCTGATGAGCCAAGCTTTGCGCAAACTGGCCGGCATAATCGCCAAGACTAAAACCGTGGTTATTTTCATCAACCAAATCCGCATGAAGATCGGCGTCTTCTTCGGCAATCCGGAGACCACTACCGGCGGCATGGCCTTAAAATTCTATGCTTCGGTAAGAATTGAAGTTAGGCGAGCGGCGCAAATCAAACAGGCCGATAGAATTATCGGCAACCGGGTAAAGTGCAAAATCGTTAAAAATAAAGTGGCCGCGCCCTTCCGCGCTTGTGAATTTGATATCATGTATAACGAAGGCATCTCTATCGCCGGCGATCTACTAGACACGGGCACAAGCTTCAACGTAGTGCAAAAATCAGGCAACTCCTATAGCTACGGCGAGATCAAATTAGGCACCGGTCGGGAAAACGCCAAGAGCTTCTTAAAAGCCGATAAAAAATTAATGAAAGAAATCAGAAAGAAAGTTCTAAGCCAAGCCGGGAGCAAAGAAATGGCGGATTAGAAACATCTATTTTTTAATAATAGAAAGAGCCGGCTTTAAGCCGGCTCTTTCTATAACATAAACTATTCAATAAACGATAGCTTTACTCCCGTCCGACATATTCTCCGCTATCGGTATTAATAATGATGGTCTCGCCCTCGTCAATGAACATGGGCACATTAATTTTGGCGCCGGTCTCCAGTTCCACCGTCTTAGTAACGCTGCCGGCCGAATTACCTCTGACGCCAGGCGGAGCGCTAATAACTTTCAGCGCCATTTTAATCGGCAGCCTTAAAGAAACCGGTTGATTCTGAAAATACAAAATATCTACGTCTGTGCCTTCTTTTAAATATTTTATCTTATCGCCGATTTGCTCAAGCAGTAAGCTAGATTGCTCGAAAGTTTTATTATCCATAAATAGAGCTTCAGTTTCTGTTTTATACTGATAATTAGCCACCTTGGTTTCGGTCTCCGCTTCTTCAATTTTTTCACCCTGCTGAAAAGATTTTTCTAAAATATTGCCATTAACCAAATTTTTTAATTTTGTTTTTAAAACCGCCCGACGCTGCGCCGTCTTATTATGATCGGTTTTTATCACCATATAAGGCTCATCATTAATTTGGACTAATACGCCAACCTTTATTTCACCTTGATTTAACATCATAACATTAAACTTTTTCCGGCCTGGCCTCGCGGCCAAGCTCTTTATTATATTTCTAAGACAACCGACTAATTACTTATTAACAAACGGTATAATCGCCATAACGCGAGCGCGCTTTATAGCTACGGCCAGTTTGCGTTGATGCTTAGCGCAAGTTCCGGTTCTCTTCTTCGGCAAAATTTTACCGTAAGAATTAATGAAGCGGCGTAAAAAACCGGCGTCTTTATAATCAACCTCTTTAAGGTTGTTAACGCAAAAATAGCATTTTTTTTCTTTTTTGATTGTTTCTTCCATAGATTACTAAATTCATTCTAACGGCTTACTAGCCGCTAGATTGGTATTATTAAAATGGTATGTTCTCTACCTTGATTTCTTCTTCGCTCTGGCCTTCTTCCATAGTCGTAGCCGTTTCATCAACATTAATTACCGGCTCGCTAGGCATGGGCGGTTCGTCGGCGCGATCAACCGGACCGCGAGCGCCGGAACGATCCAACATAATCATGTTCTCGGCGATAATTTCCGTGCGATAGCGCTTAACGCTATCCTGACCGACCCAATCTCTGGTCTGCAGCCTGCCTTCAAGATAAACTTTAGAGCCTTTTTTTAAATACTGCCCAACAATTTCCGCCAAACGCCTCCAGGCAACAACATTATGATATTCAGCTCTGTCGCGTTTTTGACCTGATTGATCAGTCCAAACAAAATTAGTGGCCACAGAGAACGAAGCAACCGTCTGCCCGGTTGGCGTAGTTCTAATTTCCGGATCCCGGGTTAAATTGCCGATGAGCATGGCTTTGTTTAAATTCATAAAGTTGATTTTACTGCCATTCGGCGCAGAGCGAAATGGCAACAAATTTATTATTAAAAATTTATAATAAATTATCAGTTTCTAAAATCTTATCCAGCTTTTCATCCAAATCCTTTAAATCAACTTTATCTTTAGCGCTCTTTTGCGCGGTCTGATCGGAAGCAGCTTGGCGCGCCAAAACTTTTTCTTTGGCTAATTTTTCTGCCTTGATATTTCTAGCCTCTATCTTAGCAGCAATTTCTTTATCTTTATTAATTTGCTCCTCGGTCTTTAACTCCTTAATAACGATCTGCTGCCTTAAAATTTCACTGGTTAAACGCAGAGCCTGGCCGACATTAATTAAATTAACGCCCGGCATATCAAACTCAACTAAAATATAGTAGCCGAAATGAAAACCCTTGATCGGATAAGCTAGTCTTTTTTTACCTAAACTCGCGCTTGAAGTAATCTTGCCTTGATTGTTGGTAATTAAACTATCCACTTTAGCCATAATCGGCTTGATTTCTTCCTCGCTGAATTTATTGGAGATTAAATAAAGCAATTCATAATGGGGCATCTCCCCTGATTTGATTTTTGACATAATAATAAAAATCCCAGATATTCTCTAATACCCCGAAAAATCGGGGCGAATCTGGGATTCGAGAATACCTTTGGTTCTGCCTTAACAGAGCCGCTCCTCCCCTCGTAAAGGAGCCTGGAAAAGGTTATAAATTAATTGTGTCCTTACTTTATCATAAGCTCTTAAAAATTGCAAGGGCCGGATTCTTGTGCTAAAGTCTAATTAAAAGCCAAACCCGGATACAGATGTTAAGTTTGAGCGCATACAAAATTGTAGCAATTTTTTCTTAAAATTATTCAATCTCTCCGGTCTCTACTTCGGTCTTTAACCGATTGAATAATTTTAAGAAAAAATGCCCAAATTTTGTCTAAGCGAAAATTTAACATCTGTATCCGGCCATATCTAGCCATTCCAATAACTATATGAAATACTTTTTTATCTTAGGCACAAACCCTACCTTGTCATTAGCCGAATTAGCGGCTGTTTTTAATAATATTGGCCGGTTATCTCTAATCCAAACTAATATCGCTACTTTAGAAACTGACCAGGACATAGCGGCCAATATTATGAACAATATCGGCGGAACCATAAAATTCGGTCTGATTCATAATGAAATAAGTTCTACCAACACGAATGCAATATTAAAAGCTATTAATTTTATAAAACCGAATTCCAGCGACGGTAAATTCAGATTCGGAATTTCCAGCTACGGCCGGCAAAAAATCAACCTTAAAGTCCTGGCCATGGAATTTAAAAAATCTCTTAAGCAATCTGAAATAAACAGCCGCTGGGTAACGAGCCGCGAGCCTACTTTGTCCAGCGTCGTGGTGGAACAAAATAAACTCACTACCGGCCGGGGCGCGGAAATTGTCATGATCCAATTCAATAAAAAACTGCTTCTCGGTAAAACTTTAGCCGTTCAGCCGTTTAAAGAACTGTCTTTCCGCGATTACGGCCGCCCGGCGCGAGACGACCGCTCCGGCATGCTGCCGCCAAAACTGGCGCAGATTATGATTAATCTGTCCGGCGCCAATCCGGAAGAGACTATTCTAGATCCTTTTTGCGGTTCAGGCACGATTGTTACCGAAGCTCTACTCTTAGGCTACCAGAAAATTATTGGAACGGACATTTCGGACAAAGCCATTGCCGATACTAAAAAAAATATAGACTGGACAAAGAATAATTTTAAATTACCAACTGCCGATTGCCGATTGTATAAAACAGATGCTAAAGAAATCGCTAAACAACTCGCGCCTAATTCGGTTGACGCCATTATTACCGAGCCCTACCTAGGTCCGCAGCGCGGATTGTTTAATATTGAAAAAATTGCTAAAGAGTTGGAACAACTATACGCCAAGTGCTTAACTGAATTTAAAAAAAATCTTAAACCAAACGGCAAAATAATTATGGTCTGGCCGTCGTTCTACGACAAACGAAAAAATATTTTTCTTCATCCGGATTTAGCCGGTCTGAAAATCATAAATCCCATTCCGGAAAATTTGCGAACTAACATCTTCATTAAATTAACTAACCGCCGAACCATCATCTACGGCCGCGAGCAACAAAAAGTCTGGCGGGAAATTGTCGTGCTAGAAAAATAAAATTTATATTACAAAAATACCATCATTGCTGATGGCGTTTTTTGTATTTCAATTTCCTGCGAGCATAGAAAAATTTAGGATCAGATTTGGCCTAAAATTTACTTACAAACATTTTCTTTCGGTCGTTTCCGATGAAAATTTGGTTGGAAATTTTAGGCCAAATCCCTAAATTTTTCTCTAGCGAGCGACTTTTTGGTTACTTTTTCTAGAAAAAGTAACCCTAGCGGAGCGTTAATTATTTATCAAAAAATTACAAACATCTCCGTCTTGAATGACGTACTCTTTGCCCTCGGTCCGAATAAGACCAAGCTCGCGCGCCTTAGCTTCACCCTTAGCCTCAACAAACTTATCCCAAGCGATTACTTCGGCGCGAACAAAGCCTTTAGTAAAATCCGTATGGATGACGCCGGCGGCTTCCGGCGCTTTAGTCCCGCGCTTAACCGTCCAGGCGCGGGTTTCATCCGGTCCGGTGGTTAAAAAAGTTATCAAACCTAAAATTTCATAAGAAGCTTTAATCAACTTATCCAAACCGCTCTCGTTTAAGCCTAACTCTTTGATATATTCAGCCTGCTCGGCTTCGGGTAGACTGGCAATCTCGGCTTCAATTTTAGCATCAATTTTTATAACCTTGCCATCCCATTTCTTTTCCGCCTGATCAGTGTTAGCCGTAGCCGCGTTCAAAACATAAATTATCGGTTTAACGGTTAAAAGGCCTAAATTCTTAACTTCTTTTTTTTCTTCTTCATTAAATTCCAGCTCGCGCGCCGCCTTGCCGCTCTCGAGATGGGCTTTTAATTTTTCCAGCAAATTTTTTAGAGCCAGCGCCTCTTTATTGCCGCTCTTAGATTCTTTAACCGCCTTGTCTAGCCGCTTATCTACTGTGGCTAAGTCGGCTAAAACTAATTCTAGGCCGATAGTTTCGCGATCGCCTTCCGGGTCAATCTTACCGTTAACATGAATAATATTATCATCCTTAAATTCTCGCACCACTTCTAAAATAGCGTCGCACTCGCGGATATGCGATAAAAATTTATTGCCTAAGCCTTCGCCGGCCGACGCGCCCTTAACCAAGCCGGCAATATCCACGAATTCAATAAAAGTCGGGATAATCTTTTTCGGTTTGGAGATCTCCGCCAATTTAGCCAAGCGTTCATCCGGAACCTTAACCACGCCCACGTTTGGATCAATGGTGCAAAAAGGATAGTTAGAGGCTTCCACGTTTTTTTTAGTCAAAGCGTTGAATAAAGTTGACTTGCCGACATTAGGCAAGCCGACGATGCCGATTTGTAATGACATAATTAAATATTAATAAGTATATCTAGAACTTAACAGAGATTCAATAATTTTACAAATAAACCAACTTGACTTTACGACCATTTTCTTCTAATATTACCGCACGGAGGGTAAAGATTGAACATTAAAATCCAACCCTAATTACGTCACTTCAACCTCAACAGCAAACGAATCATGAATAAAATACAACGAGCACTCCTATCAGTATCGGACAAAACCGGGATAGTCGCCTTAGCCAAAGTCCTGGCCGCCGCGGGCGTGGAACTCATTTCCACCGGCGGCACGGCCAAAGCCCTGCGTGAGGTCGGCCTAGTCGTCAGTGACATTTCCGAATACACCGGTTTTCCGGAAATGCTGGATGGCCGCGTTAAGACCCTGCACCCGAAAGTGCACGGCGGTCTGCTCTACATTCGCGGCAACGCCGTTCATGAAGCTACCGTAGCCGAACACGGCATCGCGCCGATTGATCTGGTTGTCGTCAACCTCTATCCGTTTGATCAGACGGTGGCCAAACCCAATGCTTCACTTCATGATGCCATTGAAAACATCGACATCGGCGGCCCGAGCATGCTTCGCTCTGCGGCCAAGAATCATGACAGTGTCACGGTCGTGGTAGACCCGGCCGACTACACCGAAGTGGCGAAACAAATCCGAACTACTGGCGAAACCACGCTGGCTCTGCGCCGTCAACTGGCCGCTAAGGTCTTCACGCGTACTGCGGCTTACGACCATAAGATCGCCAATTACCTTCACACTGTGTTCGAGACCAAAACTGGCGAATAACCACATAGACTGGCAACCAGCTGGTCGCGCCACCACCTCCTCCATAGGTCGGTGGCTCTTTTTTATGATATAATGAGACTGCGATAAATTATCTTTATCACTATAAACTAAAAACTTAAATAAATTCGCTAATCTTAGAAATGTTTATGATTAAACAATTGTTTTTGGCTAAAGTCAAAGAAGGTGAAGAAGTAGAAATAGTTTCCATAAAGGCCGGCGCTAAAACCGCTAAAAGACTGGCCGACCTAGGACTAACTTCCGGAACTAAAATTAAAGTTCTGCGCAAAGCCATCTCCGGACCCATAGAAATAAAAGTCAGAGGCTCAAGGCTAGCCCTGGGCCGCGGACTGGCTAATAAAATAGTTATCAAAAGGGATCTTATATGCAAAATAAAAAATTAAACATTGTTTTAGCCGGCCAGGCTAATGTCGGTAAGAGCGTTACTTTCAATTATTTGACCGGCCTGCATCAGCATATCGGCAATTGGGCGGGTAAAACCATTGCCAAAGCCGAAGGCACTTTATTCTATAAGGGCTATGTTATTGATATTCTAGATTTGCCCGGCATCTACTCTCTGGCGACTTACTCAATTGAAGAAATCATTGCCCGGGAGCACATCACTAAAGAAAAACCTGACTTCATTATTAACATCGTGGACGCGACGCGCCTGGAAAAAAACCTGCTCTTTACTTTACAGCTTTTAGAAATGAACCGGCCGCTGGTCGTAAGCTTGAACATGTCTAACCTCCTGGAAAAAAGAGGCATGGAAATCAATCTGGCCAAACTGGAAAAAATCTTGGGCGTGCCGGTAGTTCTTACCGTCGCTACCCAGGGCAAAGGCTTAACTACGGTTTTAGACCGGGGCATAGACTTAGTAAGAAAAACCGAAAATATTAAACCCATAAAATACGGCGAAGAGGTTGAGGAAAGAATAGAAAAATTGATCGTTGATCTTAAAAAAGCCGATTTCCCCTATGAACCAAGATGGCTGGCCATAAAACTCTTGGAAAAAGATCAAGAAATTATTAAAGACATTGGTAAAAAACATCCGGAGCTAACGGCCAAGGCGGCCGGCCTATGCCGAGAACTTGAAGAAATACATGGTCATGACGCTTCGGTCATTATCGCCGGCGAAAGATGCTTACTGGCCACGCAAATCATTGATCAAGTCTTAAAAACCAACAAAGAAAAAAAAGTCAGCTTAAATGAGAAAATTGATCGCATCGCCTGCCATAAAATTTGGGGTTATCCGACCATGGCCGGTATGCTGGGTCTGGTCTTTTATATAATCTTTCTATTCGGCAACTGGTTTTCTTCGCTCCTGGCGCAAATTACTTCCGGCTGGCGCCCGGCCTGGGAGAATCTATTCGGTTTGTCAGTCCTAAGCTCTCTGGGCTGGTCGGCTATCGAATCGGCTCTAGCCCTATTCGACCTAGCCCTGCCTTTTATTATTCCTTTTTACTTACTCCTTTTTCTCCTGGAAAGTTCCGGCTATCTGGCCCGGGTAACTTTTTTAATGGATAATTTAATGCATAGAATGGGCGTGCACGGTAAAGCCTGCATACCGCTAATCATGGGTTTTGGCTGCAATGTTCCGGCCTGCCTCTCTTGCCGGATTATGGAAACCGAAAGAGAAAGATTTATTACCGGCTTTTTAACTACCTTAATACCCTGCTCGGCTAAAACCATCGTGGTTTTCGGCTTGGTTGGTAAATTCGTCGGCCTGAGCTGGGTTTTCGGCTTATATGCTTTCATGGCTCTATTAATTATCTCTCTGGGGCGGCTGGCTTCAAAAAAAGTTAAAGGCGAAGCGGTTGAACTAATCATGGAAATGCCTGAATACAGAATACCCAGCCTTAAAACCATTCTTTTACAAACTTGGTTCGGCGTCAAAGATTTTATTTTTGTGGCCGCGCCCTTAGTTATCGGTCTGGGCATTATCATTAAAGCCGTATCTCTGGCCGGCTGGCTACCGCTGATTGTCGGCTTCTTAAGCCCGATAACGGTTAGCTGGCTCGGTCTGCCGGCCATTACCGGCATCCTATTAATCTTCGGCGTCTTAAGAAAAGAATTAATCTTGGTCATGCTGGCCGGTCTCTTGGGCACGACTAACTTCGCTCAAATCTTAACTCCGGCCCAGATGATCGTCCTGGCTTTAGTAAGTTTAATCTACTTTCCCTGCGTGGCCACTTTAGCCGTTTTCTGGCGAGAATTCGGCTGGAAAAGAACGATCATAGTCGTTATCACAGAATTATTCTTAGCCGTCTTGCTCGGCGGCCTGGCTTACAGAATATTAAATTTCTTCATATAACACTGATTCATAGGGGGCTTTACTTCTTCCTATTTATTTGCTAAGTTAAGTCCAACGGTAACTTCAACAACAACAAACCGAAGGAGTAATCATGATCATTGTAGTAACCCACAATGGCTTACTGCCATCACAAGGAGGCAAACGAATCGGCTACCAGATTGGCGACTGGTTCTTCCACCTGCTGACCCAAAAGTGGTACTCGGTCTCTGCCGTCTTAGCGCAGGCCCGGAGCGCCAAGAAGCCCCAAACAACCGCGGCCGCGGAAACGGCCGGAGCAACAATCGTCTACTTCAGTCTGCCCACCTGTAACTGTTTTGGAGACTGTGCATTCTGCGACCGACAGGACAACCGCAGCCGAGCCGTACAAACTGACGTTGGCTTGATGGAAGTCGTAACCTGCAAAGGTTGCGGACGCAAAATGCGTTATCGGCCCTAGAGCCACGTAAATCCGCAATAATTTCAACAACGCCCCGACACACTGTGCCGGGGCTCATTTTTTAATACAAACTAATTTCAAAATATTACTTCGATGAATTACGAAAGTGTTAAATTAACAAAAAAATAAAACAAAAACAGAGCCGAAGCTCTGTTAATGTATTTTGCGGGATGGACGGGACTCGAACCCGCGACCTCTGCCGTGACAGGGCAGCGCTCTAACCAATTGAGCTACCACCCCAACTTTTGGTTGGGATAATTTTATAACAAAAAGCCTCTCTCGAGACTAAAAACATACTAACAAAATAACTTCTAAGAGTCAACTTATCTTCATCCCCGCCTCTGCCTTACCGCTTCAAACAAGACTACGGCCGCGCTTACCGAAACGTTTAGAGAATCAATCTTACCACGCATGCTTATTTTAATCTTTTCATCAGCCGCTTTAAGCCATTTAGCGCTTAAACCCTTATCTTCGGTTCCCATAACGACGGCAGAACCTTTCCCGTAATCAACCTCTGTATATTCCTTATTCGCTTCCGGCGTAGTGGCTAATATTTTTAGATCATTTTTCCGGCAGAACTCAACCGTCTCCTCAGCCGAACTTAAAATTACTTTGACCGTAAAAATCGTGCCCTGGCTGGCGCGAATAACATTAGGATTATAGAGATCGGTTTTAAGATCATTGATTATTACCGCATCTAACCCGGCCGCGTCGGCCGTTCTTAGAACCGCGCCTAAGTTGCCGGGCTTTTCTACGGCCTCTAAAACTACTACTAGCGGTTTAGTCTTTAATTTAAGATCGGCTAACACCGCTTCCGACCGCTTAGCTACGGCTAAGAATCCGTCCGGGTTTTCCCGATAGGAAATTTTAGAAAAAACTTTTTTAGAAACTTCAATAATTTTTTCCTCTTCAATCGCCAGCTCTTTTTTAATGTATTCCGGGGAGTAAATTAAATTAATAATTTCTATTCCCGCTTTTAGGGCTAAACTAATTTCCCGATGACCCTCAATTAAAAATAACCCCTGCTCCTTTCGCTCGCGGCTGGACTCACGCAACTTAACAATATTTTTTATCTTGGGATTAACTAAGCTATCAATTTTTATAGTCATATTGATATACCTTTAGCAGTCGGTCGGATTATTTATTTTTTGAAGCGAGGACTGTTTGAGGGCGGCGAAAGCCGGCCGAGTTCCACAGCGAAAAAAATAAATAATCCGACCGGCTGCATCTATGCCACTAAATAATATTAATTAAATTTATCGGCTGGCGGATTATTTTTCTTCTCCTTTAAGTAGGCAACATATGAATAACCGATCGTGCCGAAGAGCAAAACTATAATCATGGTAATAAATACCGGCAGCTTCCAGCTTAACGGTAAAAATATTTCCGCGATCATTAAAAAGCCGGCCAGAATAAACATCTTACCGCCGAAACGGTGAGTCTTGTTCCAAACTTCTTCACTAGATAGAGTCCAGGGCGTGCGGATACCCATAAACCAATTCATTTTTATCTTGCCGAAATAATTGCCTAAAATAATAAAGGCTAAGCCGATAAGCGCGGGTATAATCACGCCCACCGGCAGATTATAACCTAATCCATTTAAACCGACAATCAAATAAATGACAACCATTAAAGCTAAAATTATGCTTTTAAAAATACTATAGACCTGGCTAAATTGCGCGTAACGCTCTCTCTTCGGATCTAAGTAAGGAATAAAGGAAAATAATAAATAGATACCAATTATTAAAAGAGGAAAGAAAATAGCCTGGGCCCGGCCCGAACCATAGCCGTCAACCTCGCCGGCGAAATTCCAATGAGTGGCGATCCGCTCCGGCAGGTTGTTATAAAAGAAAATCGAGACGGAAATCGTTAAAATAATTAACAGTAAGGGGATAAATTCTGTCTTAATGGTTGGCTTAGTTGGATTAGCCATAAATTTAAAATTATTTTTTAAAAAATTTAATTAATTTTTCCGCCATTTCTTCAAAAACGCTTAAGTTAAGAGAGTAGATTATTTCCTGGCCCTGCCTAACGCTAGTTACCAGATCGGCCTGCTTTAAAACGTTTAAATGATGCGATAACGACGGCAGGGTGATAGAAAAATTTCTGCCTAATTCACCGGCCGCCGAATCTTTTTTCTTTAATAATTCCAAAATTCTGCGCCTGGTCGGGTCGGATAGAGCTTGTAAGGTTGCATTTAACGTCATATTTATAATTAGATATTTAGGAAACTATCTAAATTATATCATATCCATGGCATTTGTCAAGCCGTCCGAATAAGGCAACGCCCCTCCTCGGTCTATTAAACCAAAGAGGGGCGAAAAAAGGGGCCCGTTCCGGGTACTGTTTATCCTTATCTCAAGCAATGGGTTACGTTAAAATAATTTATTATCTCGGCCTCGGCCCGGCTGAAAAGCTTCGTCGTTTTTTTCTCCGCTTTCGGCCTGCGCTCGCCGCTCCTTAATTAGCTCCCGGTTCACCCAGAACAGCCAAACGACTACGCCGAGAAGGAGCAAAATAAATAAAATTAAATCTAATTTTAATCGGCCCTGATTCTCTTCGCCTTCATTAATCATGCCGCGGTCAGATTCAGTTGGTTCCGTTTCGGCGCCAATCAAACCTTTAACTTTTTCTAAAGCGGCATTTTCCTTATCTTTTAATTCCTGCTTGATCGCTTTCTCCCTTTCCGTAAGCTCCGCATCCGCCGGCGCGGTCGCGGCCTTATCTATAACCGTGCCGGAAGCTTCGGAAATGACAACCGGCTCTGAAGTAATTTCGGCTGGCTGGGACGGCTCCTTGATTTCCGCTACGGCTTCCTGCCTTTCTTCAACCGCGGACTGGGCGATGGCCGCACTCTTCGTTAAAAAATCTATAACATTTGAATGACTACTGGCTTTACCGCGCTGATCTAGGGCTACAGTATAAACTGAGTGCTGTCCCCGAGCTAGGGCCAGAGATGGTTTATAAGCAAAATTGGCCGTACCGCTTTCGTGATTATTGACTAGCAGCTCGCCGTCATATTTTCCGTCAATATAAATTTTCACTGTAGAATTATTCTTCGCTAAACCGACGATAAAAGGACGATTAAAAGAAGTCGCCTGATTAACCACTGGCTCCAACATAGTCGGCGCCGGCATAGGCAATTCAGTTTGAGGCGCGATTATTTCCACGACCGACTCGGCCGGAATAACAAATCTCTTTTCTTCGGTCGGTGAAGATAAAACCAAGGAAGTCTTGTCTTGAGCCACCGCTATGATCAAGTGCTCGCCGTCAGCCAGCTTCTGGCTTGGTTGATATTGAAAACTCCAATCAAACTGACATTCTGTCCCTAAACTATAGCAACCAGCCGCGGCGCCTACTCCTGCCTGGCCGATAAAACTATTATCCAGATAAATCAAAACCTGGCTATTGGCTGGCGCTGTTCCGGATAAACTTAAAAACTCTGATGCAGTTAATTTAATAATTTCCGGCGTATTGACTGCCGCTCGCGCTTCGGCCGAAAAAAATAATATAAAAAATACAGCTAGGCCAATGGGCAATAAAGTCTTTAAGGCTTTAATCATGTGATTAGTTACCCGCCCCCCCCTGGTAAATTAATTTTTCTTTAGTAGGGCTCCTGGGGATTAGATCAGCTAAAAGCCAATATGACCCCAGAAGCCCTATAAGAAAATTTTTAAAAATCACTCGCTTTTAATAGAGTGATTTTAGTTTAACCGCTCGACTTAAATATCGTCAAGTGGGCAAGCAGTTAACAGCCTGTGGCTAAGGACTGATAATTTGTGAATAAGTCTGTGCAAAGAAAGTGCCAAAATTTATATAATATCTTTAAAATGTTTTATTTTAACCGTTTTTCTAAGCCGATCAATATCCAGAGTAATTAAATCGGCCCGAATATTATCCGCGGATAACTTATGATTTTTAATAAACATCTCAATCCCCCGCCTAAACCGTTCTGATTTAGTAAAAGCAAAAGCGCCATCAGCCGAACCATAAGCCTGGCTAAGCCTGGTTTTTACTTCAACAAAAACAGTTAAACCATGCTGGCGCGCCACAATATCAAGCTCTTGATAGCTAAGTTTTACATTAGAATCTATAATCTCATAGCCATGCCTGATTAAATAATTTTTGGCTAAAGTTTCACCAAATTTTCCGATTAATTGATTATGGCTCATAAAAAATAATGGGCACCAAGGCCCATTATAGTGCTTATCCAGATAATTTATTAGCTATTTATGGAACATACTTATTAAACTCTTTTTCTTTCTCTAGCCGCGCTTTTCTTTGCGGTATCTTAACCATCACTCGATAAACGAAAAATAACCAAACTAAAGCGCTAATGCCCCAAAGCAAGAACCAAAAACGGGCGGATAAAAAAGGCACCATCTCATAGTTAAAAAAGACTAAAACCAAACCGATAATTGCATTGGTCAGAAAAAAATAATACAAACTCTGCCAGAGCTCGGCATATAAGCTCTTAGCCCATCTCTTTTTACCGATACCGGCCACAACCGCTAAAATAATCAAAGCCAAAATAAGGCCCAAAATTACTTTAAGGCTAAGACCTAAAAACAGTCCGGGCCTTAAGTTAAACCAAAAATCAAATCTTAGAAAATTTCCCATAAATTAAAGCTTTACATAAATTAAACCGTAATGATACTGGCCGGCGCCAAACTCTGACTCCGGTTTTAAACCAAATTTTTTCGCTCCATTATCGACAAATTCCTTGCTAACTCTAAGTTCCAGCGGCGGACCGAACGGCGCCGCGACGTTTTTCCATTCCACTACTACTAAACGACCGTTTTTTTTAAGCAACCGAACCGACTCCCTTAAAATTTCCAGGCGCTTGCGAGATTGATGCAAGGTATTAATTAACATAGCGACGTCTAAGCTGCCGGCCTCTATTCTAGTCGCGCCGAAAATCTCTAAATTAGTCCAAACTGTTTTAATATTAGCTAAATTTTCCAAACGGGCCCGTTTATTAATAGTCTCTAAAGTGGTCCGTAAAATATCTACCGCGTAAACCAACCCCTTCTTACCCACTCGCTTGGCCGCGGGAAAAACAAAGTGGCCGGATGAACCGCAGCCCAAATCGGCTACTTTTAATTTTTCTTCAATCCGCGCCTCGCCTAAAATTAAATTAGCATTAATCAAACTGCTGCCGCCAATTAATCCTGACATATATAAAAATTATTCCTGGTGACTGTCGCCGGATACTCTTTCGCTGATAAATTTTTAGATTTTAAGGAAATTTTGTAAAAAATTATTGAGGCAATATGATCTATATTGGCGAAATAATTTTTTACAAAATTTACCAAAAAATAAAAATTTAGCGCGAATATGGTATTCGGTGACAGTCACCTTATGACTTCATTATAAAATATTTCCTATTTTTAAACAAGATAGATCGATAATTATATATGCTAAACCCTATCTTACCCGATTAAAACTTAAGCGATGAATCGGACAAGGACCGTATTGTTTTATTTTATCTAAATGATCCTTGGTGCCATACCCCTTATGCTTAATAAATCCATACTGCGGATATGTTTTATCAAACTCGAGCATCAACCTGTCCCTAACAACTTTAGCCATAATGGAAGCTGCGGCGATAGAAAGAATCTTAGCGTCTCCGCCGATATAGGTTTGCTGCGGCGTGGAACAGTTAGGTATTTTAATTGATCCGTCCACCATTAAAAAATTCGGTTTGCTTTTTAGAGAACTAATAGCCTTTTTCATGGCTAAAAACGTGGCCTGCAGGATATTTATGCGATCAATAGTTCTATGGTCAGACAGGCCGATGCCGACTTCAATAAAATTCTTTTTAATTAAATCAAAGAGTAATTCGCGCTTTTTTGCTGTTAACTTTTTTGAATCATTAATTTCTTCTAGTTCACTATTTAGGCTAATATTAGTGTTAATAATTACGCAAGCCGCTACGACCGGGCCGGCTAGGGGTCCGCGTCCGGCCTCGTCCAAAGCGCCGATAACTTTATAGCCTTGATCAAATATCTTTTTCTCCTCTGCTAAACCGAGCATATTTGATTATAATTTTTTATCCGAAGTTATTTCTTGTTTTGCAGATATTTATAGGCAGACAAGGCTGCTACCGCTCCTTGGCCGGCACCGGTAACAATTTGCTTAAATTCGCTTTGGGTAACGTCGCCGGCCGCGAAAACGCCATCCAGGCTAGTTTTGCCGTTTAAGTCCACGATAATCTGCCCTTTATCATCCCGCTTAACCAAATCAGCTACTAAGTCAGTTTCTGGCTCATGGCCAATTTCCACAAACAACCCATCAACGGCCAACTCTTTAACCGACTGGTCAACCCTGTTTATCACTTTTATCTTTTCTAATCTTTCTTTGCCTAATATTTCAATAATTTCACTATCCATAATAACTTTAATGTTGTCTTTTTCTTTAACTCTGGCCGCTAGAATTTCGAAGCCTCTAAACTTGGATTTTCTGTAAATCAGATAAACCTGACTGGCAATTTTAGACATAACCGCGCCCGCGTCTAAAGCCGCATTACCGCCGCCCACTACAGCCACAGTTTTACCCTTAAAAAATAAACCGTCGCAGTTAGCACAATAACTAATACCTTGCCCGATCAATTCTTTCTCATTAGGCAAATTTAACATTCTAGGGGCCAGGCCCATAGCAATAATTACCGTCTTAGCTTCATATTGCCCTTTATTTGTAGTAATAGAAAAACTGCCATCATCTTTCTTTTCAATCTTATTAGCCTCGGCCGAACGTATTTCCACACCAAAACTCTCAGCCTGTTCTAGCATAATATTAGCCAAATCCGGACCTTTAATAGACTTTACACCCGGATAATTTTCTATTTCCGACGTCCACATAACCTGGCCACCGACATTTTTAGAGATAACCAAGGTTTTCATCATGCGTCTTGACGCATAGATAGCGGCGGCCAAACCTGTCGGGCCGGCGCCGATAATTATAGTATCAAACATATAGTTATATAAAATTAATTAAAAATACAGTATTTATCCCCAATCTTTACACTTGGAGATTATTTGCTAATATTAGATAAACATCATTAGATAAGTCCACAATATTGTGGACTTATCTACTTTTGCTTCAAATAAAGTAAAGTCTAGAAAAACGTAGACTTAAGTTACTTATTTCTGTTTATCATTTGCACGAGTTCTTCTTTATCGCAATATCCTAATTTCTTATCAACTGCCTTACCGGCCTTAAAGACCAGGAAAGTCGGAATACTCATAACACCGTATTTAGATGCGATCTCTTGGTTTTCATCAATGTTTAGTTTAGCAACCTTAACATCCTGGCCATTATACTCTTTTATCATCTCATCAATAACCGGTGACATTATCTGACAAGGACCACACCAAGGAGCAAAAAAATCAACCAATATCAAACCGGCATTATCTTCAACCTCCTGCTTAAAATTATCTTTATTTAACATCATATTGTTTTAGTTCTAAGTAGAACTTTTATTGAATTAAAATGTTCTTGATGGAACTATAGTTCTGGATAGAACTATGAAAGTGCTCATCAAAAATATTGGTGGACCTACGGGGAGTCGAACCCCGACCTGTTCCATGCCATGGAACCGTTCTACCGCTATACTATAGGCCCGCTATGTAAAAAAATACTTATCAATAAGTTTTATTATCTTTAACGCAGGAGGTGATGGGGGACGAATGAGGCTGACTCACTCGCCATGGAACATGTAGCTGGCGCCAATTAATCGAAACTGATTAAGCGCGCCATCATCGCCCATCATCTCAGGCGTAAAATGTTATTGATCTTTATTTTTTATTTAATATTAGCCAAAATATAATTATTTTATCTAATATTAGCTAATAAACAATGTTCTATAAAATACTCTACAAAACTGGAAGACTTTAGTGCCCTCGAGAAGAATCGAACTTCTGTCTAGGGCTTAGGAGTCCCTTGTTCTATCCACTGAACTACGAGGGCTAAACCGCCGCCATCAATTATTGGCCTGCGGTTAATAATAGCATTAAATTGCTTATAATCAAATTGTTGGCATGCCTTAAATCGCCATTGCCACACCCTTAAAAAAACACCCTCACGCTTTTATAGATATTATCCAGAGATGCGTGAGGATAAACGCCAATTTCCAGCGTTCCTGTTCCGCACTAAAAATCAACTCCTGTTTTCCATCTACATAATAACTTAATTATTTTATTTTGACAAACCCCCCGGACTCGCTTAAGATTAAGGTAGCTAAATTTTATAACACTTAATATATATCCTATGTTCAACAAGCAAGATCAAGGAGGAGCAAACAACGAATTTGAAACCGTTATTGGACCTTCCGTTAAAGTCAAAGGCGATTTTAACGCCCAAGGCAATATCATTGTCGAGGGCATTGTTGAGGGCAGCTTAAAAACCGCCGGCAGCTTAGAAGTGGGGGAGAAAGCCAAGGTGGTAGCTAACGTTGATGCCAGAGAAGCGAAAATCGGCGGGGAAATCAAAGGCAACGTTAAAATCAAGGGCTTTCTCGAAATTACGGCCGCGGCTAAAATTTTTGGCGATATTGACGCCGCCTCAATTTCCATCGAACGCGGCGCAACTTTTAACGGCAAATGCACTATGCCGACCGGCCTAGAAGATATTAAAAAAATAAACAAAGATAAAGCCAACTAATTATCCTAAATTACGGTTTGCCAAATGATCATTTAAATCTATTTCAACATGAATGTTTTTATTTACGATTCTTTCTTGAATCAAAAAAAATACGACCGCCTCTTAGCCAAAATAGAGACCAGAATTACCGACTTAGGGCTAAATGGTAAAATTTCCCGCTTAAGCTTAATGCGCAATATTAATGACACGGTAAAAAATGAGCTTAAGCGAGGCGCTAAAACGATTATCGCCGTAGGCAACAACGCTACCATCAATCAAATAATCAACGCTTTAACCGGCAGCGCCGTGCCTCTAGGCATTATTCCGATCGGAGAAGAAAATAATAGTATCGCCCGCGGTTTAGGCATTGCTTCGGTTGATCAGGCTTGCGACACTTTATCGGCCAGGCTCTTGGCCAGATTAGATTTAGGGTTAGCCAATCAAACTTACTTTTTAAGCGACGCCACCATAGCCAACCAAGGCACGGTTATCGATATGAGTGACGACTACACTATTGAAGCCACTAAAACCGGATTAACTCATGTCTTAAACCTAGCTGATCCGATCAACAAACTGCCAACCAAGGTTAAAATTTCACCCGACGATGGCGTCCTAGAATTAGTCATTAGTGCCCAAAGCAAAAAAAATATTTTTTCAAAATCGGACGATCAGTCAATTTTTAAAATTAAAAAAGTCATCATCAATAATCCAAAAACTAAATTAATCTTAGATGGCTCCGTCGCCCTGGACACGCCGGCGGTTATCACGATAGCCAAACAGGCCCTAAACGTTATCGTGGGCAAAAATAGAAATTTTTAAAAATTAAAATAAAGGGGTCTTAATTATATTGTTCACTTAAGAAAAGTTTCGGGATTTAGTTTAAAATTTCCAACAAAATTTTGATGTCAAACAACCGAACAAAATGTTTGTAAAGAAATTTTAAACTAAATCTAATCCTAAATTTTTCTATGCTCTCAATATAATTAAGACCCCTTTATTTTATTTACTAGCTTCTTTTTTCTTAAATAAATATAGCTGCTGCAAAGCGGTTAAAACCGTAGTTACCAGCCAATACAGGGCCAAACCGCCTGGAAAAGTCATGCCGATAATTACGGTTAAAATCGGCATCATATAAATCATCTGCTTATTCATCATAGCCATCATGTCCTCATCTTTGGAGCCGGGGCTCTTGATTTCCGGCCGCTTAGTCGACATCATTTTCGCCTGCCAAAACTGCGCCGCACCGGCCAAAACGGCTAAAACCACATTAGCTTTTGATAAATCAACCAAGCCAAAAGAGATTGGATTAATTACTCCCGGATTGCTTATAAAAGAATAAATATTATCTAAAGCCTGCCCGCTTAAACCGTTGCGAAAAACTATGAAAACCGCCCAAAGAAAAGGCAGTTGAATTAATAACGGCAGACAGGAAGAAAAAGGATTTACTTTTTCTTGCTTATAAAGCTGCATCATGGCTCGACCCTGCTCTTCTTTATTATTAGCGTATTTCCTTTTAATCTCATTTAGCTGGGGCTGCAGGTTTTGCAGAGATTTCTGCGATTTGATTGACTGTTTTGATAAGGGCAGTAAAATCAATTTAATAATGACTGTCATGGCGATAATCGCTAAACCAATATCATGGCCGGGGATGACGTTATACAAAAAAACCAGCAGATTCAAAATGGGCTGATAAAAAATAACGTGGAAAATGTTAGACATAATCGTAATAATTTTTTTATAAAACATTTAATTGCCGAGTGAGCATAGAAAAATTTAGGGTTAGATTCAGCTTAAAATTTCCTTACAAACATTTTGTTCGGTCGTTTGACATCAAAATTTTGTTGGAAATTTTAAGCTGAATCCCTAAATTTTTCGTGGCGAGCGAGGTGATTAAATGTTTTATAAATATTTATTTCAACGGGTCAAAGCCGCCCGAATTAAAAGGATTGCACCGCAAAACTCGCCAAACAGCTTTAATTCCGCCTCTGAAGAAGCCGTATTTAGTAATCGCCTGGACAGCATACTCCGAACAAGTAGGGGAGAAGCGGCAAAAGCCATGGGGATAGAAAAATTTAAAGATGCCATGATCAAAAGATAATGTCTTTTGATAAATTTTTATGATTTTTACCGCTAAATAGCGCGGATAAAGTCTAAACATAGAAGAGTAGGTTCGGCCGTTACTTTTTAACTAACTTCAATTTAACGAAAAGTCCGGCCAAGTCACTCTCAATAACGCTATAGGGCTGGCCCAGGAGCCTAGGCGAAGCTATAATGATTAAGTCAAAACCGGAAATTAAGCCTTTATTTAGCTTATTTAAGGCTTGCCTGATTTGCCTTTTCAGCTTATTTCTAGCCACGGCCTTCTTACTAACCCGATTGCTAACGACCACAGCTAAACGATTAAGCTTTAATTGATTAGCCAGGCTTTTCACGCTTAAACATTTACCATAATGAGATCGGCCTTGTTTAAAAACCAAAGCAAAATCTTTTTGTTTGGTTAAGCGTTGCGGTCTGGCCAGCATATTATTTACTTAACTTTTTTCTGCCTTTAACCATTCTCCGCTTAATAACCGCCCGGCCGTTTTTAGATAGCATTCGTTTTCTAAAACCATGCTTTCGCTTAGCTCTTTTCTTGTTCGGCTGATAAGTTCTCTTGGGCATAAATAATAATTAAAAATTAAAAAATAAATTTTTATCTCTCTAAAACATAACATTTAAATCAGCTTAAGTCAATTCAAAATCTTTTCCACCGCTTATTCACAGCTTGTAAACTTTATCATCTGTTTTATATTTTTTTCTTTACTGTTATAATTGCCCTAGCCGGTTTAAAAATACGCCGCGCGGTTTGACTTTAAACAAGAATATTATATTATTAAATAAATTCCCATGCTGACTTTGGCCTAAAAGCAAAACGTCTTTTTTGACTGTTGGCATTTAAGTCATAATTTCCCCAATCTATGAATAATGAACAACTTTGGCAAGCAATTTTAGGTGAAATTGAGCTAAGCCTGTCTAAAGCCAATTTTACTACCTGGTTTAAAAACACTTTTATCGCCTCTTTAGAAAACGGCCGAGTCATTATCTGCGTGCCCAACACTTTTACCAAGGCTTGGCTGGAAAAAAAATATCATAAAGAAATCGCCAACGCTTTTAAAAACGTCGGCTCCGGAGAAATTAAAGAAATTTTATACAAAGTCGAAACCAGAAAAGAGCCGCCGGCCGATAATTTTATCAAAAAAACCAAAGTTGAAGATATTGTTGATAGTAAGCCAAAAACCATCAACCGTTTTGGCCTGAACAACCGTTATATTTTCGATACTTTCATTGTCGGTAAAAACAATGAGCTGGCCCACGCGGCTTGCCAAGCGGTTTCGGCCAACCCCGGCCACGCCTACAACCCGCTCTTTATCTACGGCGGCGTGGGACTGGGAAAAACCCATCTCTTGCAAGCTATCGGCCACGAATTATCTAAAAAAACCGATAAAATTCTTTATGTTTCCTGTGAAAAATTCACTAACGACTATATCCAAGCGGTTAGAAGCGGACAAGCCAAGGATTTTAAAGACCGCTACCGTAATGTCGACCTGCTATTAATTGATGACATCCATTTTATGGGCGGCAAAGACGGCACTCAGGAAGAATTTTTTCATACTTTTAATGATTTACACCAAACTAATCGACAAATCGTTATTTCTTCAGATCGCCCGCCCAAAGCCATTCCGGCATTAGAAAAACGGCTATTATCGCGCTTTGAGTGGGGTATGATCGCCGATATCGGCGCTCCGGACGTGGAAACCAGAATTGCTATTTTAGAAACCAAGTGCCGGGAAAAGAATTATAAGCTGGATAAAGAAATTTTATCCTATATCGCCAACAATATTACCTCTAATATTCGCGAATTAGAAGGCGCTTTAAATCGCTTAATCGCTTATTACGAGTTTAATAATTCTTTACCATCAATTCAATCCACTAAGAACATTTTGGCCGGCATTATCTCTAATTTTCAGTCTAAATCAACCACCTCCAAAACCATTATTGAAGCTGTGGCCAAGTTCTTTGATATTAATTTAAAAGATATAGTCGGCCAGAGCCGCAAAAAAGAGCTGGTTGTACCAAGACAAATCGCTATGTTCCTAATGCGCCAAGAAATAAACTCTTCATATCCATCAATCGGCCAAGAACTGGGCGGGCGCGATCATACCACTGCTATGCATGCTTGCAATAAAGTGGCCAAAGAATATCAAGAAGACGATCAAATAAAACAGAAGGTTGATTCTATTAAACAGTTAATTTACAGCAGTTAATAATTTGCTGAAGATTTGTGTTTAGATGGTTAATAAATTAATAGTGGTTTTTTATCTTTTATTTTTTATACACAGACAGTTAGACGATCCGGTTAATTTATTAACACCGTTAACACATTTCATTAAAGCCAAATTCCTTCTAGTCTTAAACGTTTTTTCCTTAAAACCAAACTTATCAACCGACTAATTATTGTTATTATTTCTTATTATCTATTATTAATTAATAATCTCCTTAAGTGGAAAAGCTTATATGAAAATTTTTAGCCTGCAAGAAAATTTAAAACAAGGCTTAGCTTTAGTCGGTCATGTGGCGGGCAAAAATATAAACCTGCCAATCCTTAATAATATTTTAATTAAAGCTGATGCGGGCAAGATACGTTTAATCGCCACTAACTTAGAAGTGGGGATTGTTAGCGCGGTTAGAGGGAAAATTGAAACCGAGGGTTCTTTTACGGTTAACGCTAAAATAATTTCCGATTGTGTCGGGCTCTTGCCCAACAAAAAGGTAGAACTTAGCCAAACCGGAGATGATTTAGCCGTTGGCTGCGATAATTATCAGGCTAAAATTAAGGGTCAGTCAGCCGAAGAGTTTCCTTTAATACCGGAAGTTGATAGGAAAAAATATTTTAGCGCCGACGCGGAGGAGGTTAAAAACGCCATTTCTCAAGTAATCTTCGCTACTTTATTGAGCGAAACCAGGCTAGAGCTTTCCGGCGTTCTTTTTGTTTTTTCCGCCGACTCACTAACCGTTGCCGCAACCGACAGCTATCGATTAGCGGAAAAAAAGATTAAAGTTAAAACCAATAACGAAGAAGAAAAAAGAATTATCGTGCCGGCTAAAACTTTACAAGAACTTTTAAGAGTTCTATCGGCCGGTCCGGATAACGAGGTTGAAGAAAACGATAAGGAGATAAGGTTTTACCTTTCCGATAACCAGATTCTTTTTACTCATGGTTCAACCGAACTGGTTTCTCGCTTGATTGAAGGCCAATATCCTGATTATCAACAGATTATTCCGACAGCCAGCAAAACAACAATTATTATTGATCGGCAAGAACTAATTCGCGCCGTGAAGATGGCCTCGCTGTTTTCTAAAACCGGCATTAATGATGTTAATTTAGATTTTCCTTTGGGTAAGAATCAAGTAGTGGTTTCTTCGGTCTCCGGCCAGACCGGAGAAAATATAACTAACTTGGCGGCTAAGGTAGTCGGCGAGGAAAATAGCATTGTAGTCAACTATCGCTATTTATTAGAAGGCTTGAGTAACGTTGAGCAAGAAACGGTTAAAATGGAAATAATCGACGGCAATACGCCCTGTCTTATCCGGCCGGAGCGGGACAATGGTTATCTGTATATTATTATGCCGATAAAGCAATAAAACGATAAATTGTTTAAAATTAAAACGAGATCGGCTTGATCTCGTTTTAATTTTTCGTTTTATTTTATTGGGCGGTTTCGGGAATGACCATAGTAGCCGCCGGCATTTCTTTAATAGTAATACTGACTTCGTTGCTTTTAGCCGTTTGTTCTTGCCAGCCGCGGGCTTCAGCGAAAATTTTATATGATCCTGGCGTTAAAACAGTGCTTAACTGGCCGACAGCGGTTTTATCTTGAATTTGGCCTTGGCCGATTTTCTGGCTATTGCCGGCTGAATCTTTATAATAGAAGGTAACGCCGGCGGTTTGTCCCGGGTTAGTTAATTCCGCTTTAAGCGTTAGGGGGAAGTCATATTTAATGAAATTGGCGCTGGCTGTCGGCTGGCTTAAACTAATTTTTATGGTAGCTGTTTCCGGTTCAGTGGCTAGCGCTAAATTGAAATCAATTTTTTGCTGGCTGCAATTATCAATCGCGTCGCAAATTCTAACAGTTAAGCTATGAAAGCCGTTTTTAATATAATTAATTGGCTGTTTGAGGTTAAAGGGGCTGGTTAGGACAGTGGCGAAAAGATAGCCGTCTATATAATATTCGGCCCGATTAACGCCGTTGGTTGCCGTGGCTTTAATGCCAACTTCTAAAAATGGGTTGGTGATAGTTTGATTGTTGGTCGGGTATTCTATGGACATGACTGGCTGATAGTTGGGCCGGTGGATATTATCGGATTCGCTGGGCGGCAGAGCATTAACTAAGCCCTGCTTTTTAGCCCAGGCCGTAATGGCTTCTTCCCAAGGGGCGAATTGTGGGTCGTTTTCCGGTTTAGTCGGCGCCGGTCCGGTCGGATCATCTTTGTCCAGGTAATAAAGGATGCTATGGATTTGCTTGAATTGTTTTTCAATAATAGCGCTCGGCGGCGTGAATTCATTGGCTAAGTAGCCGGAGAATTTATCAATTTTGACCGTCGTGGCGTTGTCAATAACGCCGTCTAAAACCGGCTTACCAGTTTTAACCGAATCGGGCGCGTTGAAATATTCAACCGGTGTATTGCCTAAGACTCGGTCCATGTAGTCGTGCCAAATCGGCGCCGCTACTACTGAACCATCGGCGCCGCGCTTCATTTCAGTGTTGTCGTTATTGCCTACCCAGACGCCGGTAACGATGGACGGCGTATAGCCGATGGTCCAGGCGTCGCGGTAGTCGTTAGTCGTGCCGGTTTTAGCCGCTACCGGGCGAGAGCCGAGAATTAGGGAATTGCTTTCGCCAAAAACGTAAGCTCGCGCCGCATTGTCTGATAAGACGCTGTTAATTAGGCGCGCCACATTGCTGCTTAATGATCTTTCTTCCTGGTCTTTAAATTCTTCTAAAATTTTACCGTCCTTGTCTTCTATTTTTAAGATAAAGGCCGGCGGCCGTTTTAAACCTTCGCGCGCGAAAGCGCTAAAAGCGTTAGTGTGTTCCAATAACTTTACTTCGCCGCCGCCCAAGACTAAGGATAGGCCGAAGCGATCTTTGTCGTTTAACGTGGTGTAGCCGAGGTTTTGCGCCAAGCCAAGCACATTGTCAATGCCGGTTAAATAGATGGCTTTTACCGCCGGAATATTTAAGGAGCCGGCTAGAGCCTGCCGGATAGTTACCGGACCATGCTCTTTTGAATCATAGTTATGCGGTTCGTACGGTTTAGCCGGGTCAGTAGAAAAATTTGTTACCACGTCATAAAGCACGGTCTCGGGCGTGTAGCCTTTGATAAACGAGGCCGCGTAGACAATGGGCTTAAAAGACGAGCCGGGCTGTCGGGGCTGGAGCGCGACGTTGACTTGGCCGTCAATTTCATCGCTGAAATAGTCTCGCGATCCGACCATGGCTAAAACCTGTCCGGTTTTAGGATCAAGCGAAACTAAGGCCGCGTTGGTAGCTTGGTAGTTTTTTTCGTTTAGCGCGGCTTTTTCTTTAATGACCTCTTCGGCAATCTTCTGTTTATATAGATCTAGGGTGGTATAGATTTTTAAGCCGCCCTGTTCAATGGTTTTTTCGCCGTATTTATCGGCTAAGAGCTCTTTAATATACATGACAAAGTGCGGTGCCAGCATGTTTTCCGACGGCGCCTTAAAGACTAGCTCGGTGTTTTTCGCCTCCTCGGCCTGATCTTTGGCAATATAGCCGTATTTAGCCATTAAATCCAGAATATATTTTTGCCGGGCAATCAGTAAATCTTTATTCGGCCCGTAAGGCGAATAGCGGCTGGGCGCTTGGGGAATAGCGGCTAAGATAGCCGACTCGGCCAAGTTTAAATCGCGCGCGCTTTTGCCAAAGAATCTTTGGCTGGCAGCTTCTACGCCATAAGCGGTTGAACCGTAAGGAATTTCATTAAAATACATCTGTAGGATTTCATCTTTAGAGAATTTTTTCTCCAGGCGGTAGGCCAAGATAACTTCTTTAAGTTTTCTGGTGTAGGTTTTTTCGGTTGTTAAGATGGAATTTTTTACAAATTGCTGGGTTAGAGTCGAGCCGCCGGCCGTTTTACCGAATAAAACATTAGTCACGACCGTGCGGAAGATCGCCCAGAGACTGAAGCCGCCATGTTTGTAAAAATCTTTATCTTCTATGGAAATAGTGGCATTCTTTAGATTTTCCGGTATATCTTTTAAATTGATGAGAGTGCGTTTTTCCGCGCCGTGGATATCATAGAGTATGGTTTGACCAGTGCGGTCATAAATCTTAGTGCTTTGGGCTATTTGGCGCTCGATTAAGCGGTTAGGGTCAGGCAGATCATGGGTTAATTGCAGATAAGCCAAGAAGCAGAGCAATAAGAAGGCCAGGAAACCATAGAATACGGCTTTGGCCAGCTTAACCCTGGAGAACGACCGCTTAGTCTTGCCGGCGTAGTCTTTTAATTTTTCCGGCTTGCTAAAACCGGTCGAAGTTTTTCTCCGTTTGTTTAAAAAATATTTCTTCTTGGCGTGGCGCCAGCCCTGGGGAGATTTTATGTTGCGCGAAGAATAGGAAATAACCATAAAGAGTTGAAATATAAAAAAATTATAACAGTAATCGGCGGAAAAATCAATTATTTTATTTGGCAATATTAGTCAGTGGCGGAATAAATTGTTTAATGATAAAATTAGAAAGCATTATGCTGGATAATCCAAGATTAATTGATAAATTTTTACAAAATTACCGCTTTCAGGCGGCTAAGCCGTTCTTAATCGGCGATGTTTTGGATTTCGGCGGCAATCGGGGAGAGTTAAAAAAGTTTGTCGCGGGAAAATATTTGGCGGTGAATTATAATCACTCGGTTATGGATAATGTTCATTGCGATACTATCGTTTGTTTAGCCGTGGTTGAGCACATTGATCAGCCGGAGGTTGTCGCCATTTTTAAAAAATTTAAAAATATCTTAAATCGTAACGGCAGGATTTTTCTGACTACTCCGGCCAGAATAGCTAAGCCGGTTCTGGAATTTATGGCGTTTTCGGGGTTGATTGATAAAACCGCCATAGCGGAGCACAAGCATTATTGGAATAAGAGAGAAATTTATGCTTTGGCGGAAAAGACCGGCTTTGCTGTTAAGCAATATAGAAAATTTCAGCTTGGCTTTAATCAATCGGCTGTTTTAGAGCATAATTAATTTTGGTAATTAGTTTGATTCGTAACCTAGAAATGTTAAAATATCACTAGGTTATGCTAAAAAACAAGGAACAAAGCTGTCTGACGAGTTTTTACCTAGGCAGAAAATGTGTTTTCTGCGGTCATCG
>Ga0172371_10000816_pt1 | contig 49246 bp, 51 predicted proteins | sample Lak12m_FD_114543 | JGI IMG/M metagenome (GOLD analysis project Ga0172371, IMG submission 114543) | Freshwater microbial communities from Kabuno Bay, South-Kivu, Congo - kab_022012_12m | ecosystem: Environmental > Aquatic > Freshwater > Lake | place: Democratic Republic of the Congo: South-Kivu... | reverse complement strand
TGACGATCCCTGCCGCCCGGACGGCGCCCGCCGCAGCGGAAGAATATGCCCGCACCAGCCCGCCCGCGCCCAGCAGCACGCCCCCGAAATACCGGGTGACCACCGCCAGCACATTGGCAAGGCCGTTTTGGGAAAGGACTTCCAGCATGGGCATGCCCGCCGTTCCCTGGGGTTCCCCGTCATCGGAAAACCGCCTGAACCGCCCGTCTTCCCCAATGATCATCGCACTGCAGTTATGAGCGGCGTCCCAGCAGTGCTTTTTTATCTCCGCGATTTTTTCGGCTGCCGCCTCCTGGCTGTCCGCCGGGCACACCGTGCCGATAAACCTTGATTTCTTGACGGCCAGCTCGCACGCCGCCTCTTTTTCCACGGTCAGATAAGGTTTCATTCTGCCAGTTTTACCTTATGGAAAACCTTTTTGCCCTTCTTTATCAGAATCTCGCCGCCGTCAAAATCATCCGGCCGTATCTCTTTGAACTCGTCCGTCACTTTTTCCCCGTTTATGCTCAGGCCGCCGCCCGCAATCAGCCGCCGGCCTTCTCCGCGGGATGCGGTCAGTCCGCAGAATATCAGCAGGTCGATCACTTTTTTGTTTTCATCCAGTCCGTCTTTCGTGATTTCGGTGGACGGAACGCCGTCTTCCTGCCCGCCCTGCCCGAACATCGCCTCCGCGGCCTGCTGCGCCGCCCTGGCTTCTTCTTCGCCGTGCACCTGCTTTGTCACCTCGAACGCGAGCACCTTTTTGGCCTCGTTGATGGCGCTGTCTTTCAGGGAAGCAAGGCGTTTTACCTCGTCCATGGGCATGAATGTCAAAAGGGAGAGGCAATTCCCTACGTCCGCGTCGGCCACGTTGCGCCAGTACTGGTAAAACTCATACGGCGATGTTTTTTCCGCATCCAGCCACAGCGCGCCGGTCTCTGTCTTTCCCATTTTCCTGCCGTCACTCGTAAGGAGCAGGGTAAAGGTCATCCCGTAGGCGGGTTTCCGTTCTTTTCGGCGGATGAGGTCCGCGCCCGCCAGTATATTGGACCACTGGTCGTCCCCGCCCAGCTGCAGCGCGCAGCCGTATTTGCGGTTCAAAACAAGAAAATCATACGCCTGCATCAGCATGTAGTTGAACTCCAGGAAGGTGAGGCCTTTCTCCAGTCTCCGTTTAAAGCAGTCGGCCGTAAGCATCTTGTTCACCGAAAACACAGCCCCGATCTCCCGCAGGAAGGAGATATAATTCAGGTCCAAAAGCCAGTCAGAATTGTCGGTCATGACGGCCTGCCCCTCCGTAAAATCAAGAAAGCGCCCCATCTGCTTCCTGAATTTTTCGGAATTACGGACGATCGTCTCCCGCGTCATCATCTTGCGCATGTCTGTCTTGCCGCTGGGGTCTCCCACCATGGCCGTGCCGCCGCCCACCAGCGCGATGGGCCGATGCCCCGCGCGCTGCATGTGCGCCATGGCCATCAGCTGGACAAAATGCCCCACATGCAGGCTGTCCGCCGTAGGGTCAAAGCCAATGTAAAACGTCACTTTTTCCTTCTCCAGCAGCTCGGGCAGCCCTTCGTGCGTCGTCTGTTTGATAAAACCCCTCTCGGTCAGTACGTCGAATACGTTCATTTATTTAAAAACTCTCCTTTAATCGTCTCTCCCATGATCCGGATGCCTTTTCTAATGTTCTCCCGGGACGGCATGGAAAAATTCAGCCGGAAGGTATTTTCCTTCGGGTTTTCCGCATAAAACGGCCCGCCCGGTACAAAGGCAACCTTTTTCTCCACGCATTTTGCAAAAAGGTCCTTTGCGCAGATCCCCCGGGGAAGAGATCCCCACATGAACAGCCCGCCGGCCGGGTGCAAAACCGTAACGTCCTTTGGGAACCCGGCGGCAATCGCCGTCTCCATCTCATCCCGCTGCGCCCGGTAGAGGCCGCATATCTCCTGAACATGCGGCTTGTAGTATCCCCGCTGCACGTATTCGCTTACGATATACTGCGAAAGGTTGGAGGTATGCACGTCCAGCCCCTGCTTGGCAAGGTTGAACTTATGAATGATCTTTTTATCCGCAATGGCCGCGCCCACCCGCAGCCCCGGCGATATGGTCTTGGAAAAACTCATCAGTTTGATGACCGTCCCGCCCGCATCATGGCTTTTGATGGGCGCAATCGCTTCCCCTTCATACCGCAGCTCGGCGTACGGGTCGTCCTCCAGTATAACGACGCCGTGCCCGGCGCACAGTTCATATATTATCCTGCGCTTTTCCGCGCTGGTCGTAATCCCGCTGGGGTTCTGGAAGGTGGGGATAATATAGAAGAACTTCGGGGCGTATTTTTTTATCTTGTCTTCCAGTTCGTTCAGGTCGGGTCCGTCTTCCTCCAGCCGCACACTTTTGATATCGGCCTGCGCCAGTTTAAACGTCTGGAGCGCGCCCAGAAAAGAGGGCGATTCCACCAGCATCGTGTCCCCCCGGTCAATCAGCGTACGGGCCGTCATCTCGATCCCCTGGGAAGAACCCGTCAGGATGATCGCCTCGTCGTCGTCCCGCATGATTTCCCTGTTCATTTCACGCACGGTCTGAAGCAGCGCTTCCGTTCCAAGCGTGTTACCGTACTGGAAGACAACGGCAGCCTGGTTCTGGATCAGGTCGGCCGTGATCTCGCCGATCTCCCCGGAAGGGAAACTCAGAGGCGAAGGATTCCCCCCCGCGAACGAGATCATTTCCGGATCAGACAGGAGTGAAAATATCCTGCGTATCTCACTGCCTTCCACGCCGTCGAACCGGCAGGAAAAATTTAATTCCATCCCAAATACCTCTTCGCAGATTAATCAATTCAGCCATAAAGACAGCAAATGCGGCAACCTGAAACAAACTTCTGAAATTTGTTCTGGAAGCCGTCGTCTTTTCTTTTCTCCTGTTCACCAAGCTTCTTTGAACACACAATTGCGCAGCGCGCTCTCTTACTTTATTTACCATTCATTCAAAAAAGCTTAAATATTATTATAAAGCCATTTTTTTAAAAAAACAACTGCAAATGCCCCAATTGTATGTTATAATAGCTCGTAATTTATGGATTTTAAATCATTCGCCCGCGAATCGCCGCGGCCCGACTGAGAGTAAATACAATATTTATATATAAGGAGGCAAAAATCCATGCAGTATTCCAAAGAAGTGGAAGAAATGGTATGCGTACAAAAAGGCCCTAAGCATGGCCCCGCCCCGATCCCCGAAGAAGGTAAATGGGTATACGCAAAAGAAATCAAAGACATCTCGGGTCTGACACACGGCGTAGGTTGGTGCGCGCCCCAGCAGGGCGCCTGCAAACTGACGCTGAATGTAAAGGACGGCATCATTGAAGAAGCGCTGGTCGAAACGCTGGGCTGTTCGGGAATGACGCATTCCGCGGCGATGGCCGCCGAAGTGCTGGCCGGCAAAACAGTCCTTGAAGCCCTCAATACCGACCTGGTATGCGACGCGATCAACACCGCCATGCGCGAACTGTTCCTGCAGATCGCCTACGGCCGTTCGCAGTCCGCGTTTTCGGAGGGCGGCCTGCCCATCGGCGCCGGCCTGGAAGATCTGGGCAAAGGGCTCCGTTCGCAGATCGGGACCATGTATTCCACCAATAAAAAGGGCGTCCGTTACCTGGAAATGGCGGAAGGCTATGTCATGAGCATCGGCCTGGATGAAAACGGAGAGGTGATCGGTTATAAATTCGTCCGTCTCGGCAAAATGATGGAAGACATCCGCAAGGGCAAAGACCCGAAGGATGCCCTGGCCGACAACACCGGTACCTACGGGCGTTACGACGAAGCGGCTAAAACCATAGACCCGCGCAAGGAATAGGAGGCGAATATCATGGCAAGTTTTGAAGGATATGAAAGAAGGATCGCACAGATCGAAAAATGCCTTGCGGAATACGGTTTAAAATCGCTGGACGAGGCAAAGAAATATACCCTGGACGCGGGCATAGACGTGGACAACATCGTCCGGGCCATCCAGCCCATCGCGTTCGAAAACGCCGTCTGGGCATATACCCTGGGCTGCGCAATCGCGCTTAAAAAAGGCTGCACCCGTGCCGCCGACGCGGCGGAGGCCATCGGCATCGGCCTGCAGGCATTCTGCATCCCCGGTTCTGTCGCCGACCAGCGGCAGGTGGGCCTCGGCCACGGCAACCTGGCTTCCATGCTGCTCCGCGAAGAAACAAGCTGTTTCTGCTTTTTGGCGGGCCATGAATCTTTCGCCGCGGCGGAAGGCGCCATCGGCATAGCCAAAACGGCAAACAAGGTGCGCCAAAAACCCCTGCAGGTCATACTGAACGGCCTGGGGAAGGACGCTGCGCAGATCATCTCCCGCATCAACGGGTTCACCCATGTGGAAACAAAATACGATTATTCCTGCGGCAAACTGGATGTGGTTTTTGAAAAAGCATACTCCAAGGGCGACCGCGCAAAGGTGAAATGCTACGGCGCGGACGACGTCATGGAAGGCGTCGCCATCATGCAGAAAGAATCGGTGGACGTTTCCATCACCGGCAACTCCACCAATCCCACCCGGTTCCAGCATCCCGTAGCCGGCACCTATAAAAAATGGTCGGTTGAAAACGGCAAGAAGTACTTCTCGGTCGCTTCGGGCGGCGGCACCGGCAGGACGCTGCACCCGGACAATATGGCGGCGGGCCCCGCTTCCTACGGAATGACGGATACCATGGGCCGCATGCACAGCGACGCGCAGTTCGCCGGCTCCTCCTCCGTTCCCGCGCACGTGGAAATGATGGGCCTCATCGGCATGGGCAACAACCCCATGGTGGGCGCGTCCGTCGCGGTCGCCGTTGCGGTAGAGGAATCAAAAAAATAATTTAAAGTTGAATGAGACTCTCCATTTTAAAGGAGAGTCTTTTTTTACCTTTCTTTCAGAAAAAGATAGGCCAAAAAGAGCAAATAGCAAACTGATATGACCACAGATAAAAGCTTAAACCAAGCTTCAAAGGAATGCCCGCGCCAGGGGCCGGCTTGAAGGGGGTTATGGAGGGTGTCGGGGGGATGTAAGGGGGGAGATGCGGAAATCCCCCCTCATCCCCCTGACAATCAAACTCAACTGTAATATGAAGAACTGTCTGCCGTTTGATCTTTTTAAAAACCATTGCTTAAAAACAGATAAAAAAGATGCTTTTGAAAATCAACCCATTTTTTAAACAGAACCCTTCTTAAAAAACAAATGAAAAAAGAGCATTTCTGCTCTTTTTAAATTAAAAGCCGTACACCAGGCTTCGCGTACTGTCTGCCCGAGGGATCCCTGCCGGGGGCTCAAAACAGGCGTGCCTGCGGCACACACAAAATTTTGCTTACTGCTGCTTCCGTCAGGATCTGACAGGGTTCACAACATTGTGTTGCACAGGACCCATCTCTCAACGTCCCCAAAACCGGTTCCATGCCGGACGGCAAATATTCTCGGTCTGGAATTCAGCCCCGCTATAGCGGATTGCGGGTTACAGGGCACCGCTGGCTCCCCGCCTAGTACGGCAAACTTTGATTCAAGGTTGGTTTCATTAGTTTAACACAACTTCAAATCCAGCGTCAATCATTTTCGGCGGAGTCCCTGCGGGTCCGGATAAAATAATACCTGCATGCGTCCGCAAAGCGTTCGTCTCCCGCCAGCGCGGAAACGGCAGGCCGAACGGCGGTGTCTTTCCGGTTCGCGGCAACGGTGATGGCCTGGTTTGTGATGCGCAAAAGCCGCGCCATGTTCCGCCCCACCAGCTCCTTCAGGGCGCCCATCGTCTCTCCCCGTATGGTTTCCGCCAGCCCGTAATCCGGGAGGGTTTCCCCCTCCGCGCCGTTCATCGGGCAGGCACTCTGGCATTTTTCACAGCCCAGCAGCTGGTATACAAAAGGCTTCATGTCGTCCGGGATCACGCCGTCCATATGGCTGCGCAGGCATCTGGCCGCATCCACGCCCGCGGCCGTAATTGCGCCGGTCGGGCAGGCGCGCGCGCAGGCGCCGCAGTCCCTGCATTTTTCTCCGGCCGCCTCCGCTTCCGCCTCCGCGCTGACCCCCAGCCGTATTGTCTGAATGTGCACGAGGGACCCGAAGGCCGGATGGTAGTAAAACCCGTTTTTTCCGATGCACCCGCCGGTCATCCGGGCAATCCTGCGCGCCGGAAGAGCGCTGTCCCGCAGGGCGGGTATCCCTTCCGCGCTCAGCCGTTCCGCCAGCAGGCCCGCCGCAAGGTAGGCCCGGTTGGATGCGGCATAGTATGCGGAAACGCCGATGCATCCGGCCCCGGCCCCGCCCCGGGCAGCGTATCGTGAAAACAAAACAAGTATGCTTTTTGTCTTGAAGGGCGCACCGTCCTTAGTTTTACAGCCGTCGTCCGTATACGGCACGATGCGCGCATCGTCAAAGCCGGCGGCGCGCGCCGCGCTGAGTATCTCTCCTGAATCGATCGTTTTCATAACGCTTTTATCATAATCAATTCCCTTGCATTAATCAAGCGCAGCCTTTATAATTAACAATTATAACAGTTCGAGGTGCTATACTGGTGAAGATCAAACGGCTGGCATTCATATTTGCGGTCCTGGCGGCCGCCGTCGCTCTGGCTGCATGCAGCAGCGCGCCCGCATTGACGGTCCAAAACGAAAAACTTACTTTTGTAAAGGCGGAAATTGTTGCCGCATATGAAGGAATAACGCCGCCGGAGGGCGGCCGGCTCCTTACCGTCCGTTTCGTACTGGATAACGCGGAAGCGGACCTTGCCCCGGTTGCGGACGCCTTTTTCAGTTCGGATCCCTGTGTCCTTTCCATCGGTGCGGACACCTACCCCTGCAAATCCATCGCCTTTGAGAATAGCAGCGGCCGCATCATCGCCGTTCCCGTCTTCGAGGTGCCGGCATCCTTGTCAAAAGGCGCCGTATGCACGCTTTCCGGAAACAGTTTTTCTCCCCTGCAGTTCACTGTTTAATATGATTTTTAAAAGCCGCCCCTTTCAGGGCGGCTTTTTTGTGTTCATATCTGTTTTTTACGGGCGGCTTTAAACATGGAACCGCTTTACCATTTCGCTTTTGAGTTGCCGGACGGCAAAAAGCCGCATCCCGATAAGGGTAAACGCAGCCATGAACGCGCAGATAACCGCCGGCCACCATACCACAATGACGCCGGCGAGCCAAAGCGCAAGGGGCGCGAACCCGATGAATATGGCGAAAACCGCATAGACCAGGTTTTCCCGCCAGCGGATCCGGTTTTCATAGGTATAGTATATTTCCATGATGATCGCGCTGATAATCAGGAAGGGTATCACATAATTATGGGCCCAGGTATGCGCGGGCGTGACCCGTTCAATGGCAATCAGCAGGGCGGCGATCCCCGCAAGCTGCATCAGCACTTTAGCGCCTTTCTGCCAGGGGGTCAGCAGGGTTCCCGCCACCAGAAGCCAGGCATAGAGCGCGGGGCCGACCACCAGCATGGACCATAAAACGCCCTGCCATATAACCAGGTTGACCAGCACGCAGACGCCCAGCGCAAAAATCGTAAGCGCAATCAATACCTTCATCCGTTTGGTTAGATGCTTTTTTTCATAAGTAGTGGCCTTCACCCTGGGATAAGGCAGGTCGCCTTCGGCCGGGCCAAGGTCCTTGTGGCACAGGGGGCAGCGCGCATATCCCGGATGAACGCTTACTTCACAATCATCACAGTACTTCATGCGTCCTCCCTCCAGCCGTTTCCGTAAAGTCCCACCTTTATCTTCAGCTCTTTGGTTATAAATCTGAAAAACTCTTTTATAATATCCGATTCCTCTATGCACCGTATAAAATTGATATCCAGTTTGCCGTTGTAGGTGCATGCGGTCATCTTGATGGGAAGCAAATCGGTCGCGCCGGTGGCGCATGATATTGATTTTACATAGGGCGTCATGGATTCGGGAAGGCGGACCACCGCAAGGTTGCTCACAATCGCGGTATAAAGGTTCTCTCCGTACCATTTGTACGCCGCCCGAAGCCCCATGTTTTTGGCATGCAGGGGCGCAAACTTTACGATGATGTTCTTGGCTACGTCTACGTTCGAGTTTATATACGCGCTCATCTCGGTTTTTGTGGCCACATGCTTCAGCTGTTCGGAAAGCTGGGCAATCACTTCCTCAAAAGTGACTTCGCCCTCAAAAAGGACCCCCACCAGGTAATGCGATATAAAATTGCGCAGCGTGCCCGAGGGGAACATCCTGCGCAGATTGACGGGCACCATGATGCGGACCGGCTTTTTCTCGCCCAGGTCCAGCCTATGGTCCCGGTAAATGGCGTAAATCATAATGGCGGAAAGAAAGGTGGTCAGCTTGACGCCGTAGCTGCGGGACGCGGCCAGTATCTCCTCCACATCCAGGACGCCGTGCAGCATATTCTGCTCGCCCCGCGGATAAGCGACACCTTCAATATGGTAGGCGCCTATGCCCGCATGCTTTCTCTTTTTGCCGCGGTCGTAATATTTTTCAAAACTGTCTTCTGTTTCGTAGGGCTTCGGATATTCGTCGCTCATTTTTATGAGCCCTTCCCCCTCAACCGGATACCCTTTCATTTTTAAATACTCAAAAACAAGGGTCTTAAAAAACTCCATCCCGCCGAGTCCGTCGGTTATGGAGTGGAAGACCTCCAGGGAGATCCTTTTTTTGTTGTACAATACCCTGAAAAGAAATTCATTGTTTTTATCCGGATAGATCCGGCTGCACGGGAATTCCGTCTCCGGCTCAATCGGGGGGGTGTTTTCGTTATATTCAAAATAATACCAAAAAAGACCTTCCTTCAATTTTACCTCAAAGGTTGGAAATCGTGGAAGAGTCTTCTCCAGCGCGCGCTGCAAAATCCCGGGGTCCACCTCTTCGTCAAGCTCCATGGTGAGCCTGAAAGTTGAGTCCCGCGTATCCAGTATGGCCGGATACAGCCGCGCCGTGGTGTCCAGCCTGTACCAGTTATATTCTTTTTCCTTCATTACATCTCCAGCAGGTCTTTCATTTTCATCAGCCGCGTCAGATTGCCGCGTTCGTTCTCATCCAGCTTCATGGTGATATATTTGATGGTCTCCTCCAGCTGGGGGAGAAGGACGTATTCCAGCGCGTTCACCCGCCGCCGCGTTTTTTCGATCTCGTCGGCCAGCATGTTGCAAGATTTTTCGACCTCTGCTAATTTTATCATCTTTGCCAGTACGCCTGCAAGTTTTTTTACGGAAGAATCAAGCGAACCGGAAGTTCCCAGAAAACCGTAGGGAAAATAGCGCATATCCCGGGGCAGTTCGGTAAACTCAATCCGGGGTACCATCACGCTCATGATGTTCTGAAGGGAGGTCTTGCATTCGAACCGGACGGAAGGGCTCATCAGCGCTTCCTCCACGGCCGGGCTGGTCATGGACATGGAAGCCATGGTGAACTCCCGCTGCGCGTCCTTAAGTTCGTCCTCCACCTGCATGCGCAGTTTCCTGTTCAGCTTGATGATCTGCATAAACTGCCGGATCATCTCATCCCGTTTATCTTTTAAAAGCTTATGCCCCCGGGCGGCAACCTTCAGCCTTTTTTTAAGGCGGGTCAGTTCCATCCGGGTGGGGTTCACTCTAAGCAATGCCATCGTTTTCCTCCGGCCCGGCGCCTTCCTCGGCAGCGGGCAGATACTTCTCAATGTATGCTTCCCGTATGCGCTTCAGTTCCGCTTTAGGCAGAATGGTCAAAAGTTCCCATCCGATTGTGAGCGTCTCCTCGATGCTCCGGTTGGCCTCATAGCCCTGGGACACATAACGCTCCTCAAACGCATCCGAAAACTTTGCGTACAGTTTGTCCGTTTCGGTGAGTGCGGCGTCGCCCAGTATGACGGACAGTTCCTTTGCTTCCTTGCCGCGCGCGTATGCGGAGAAAAGCTGGTTCATGGTGTCCGCATGGTCTTCCCTGGTCTTGCCGCGGCCGATGCCTTTGTCCTTCAGCCGGGAAAGGGAGGGCAGCACGTCGATGGGCGGTTTTAATCCCCTGCGGTGCAGGTCGCGGGATAAGATGATCTGCCCCTCTGTAATATACCCCGTCAGATCGGGGATGGGGTGCGTCTTATCGTCTTCGGGCATGGTCAGGATGGGTATCTGCGTAATGGAGCCTTCCTTGCCGCGGATTCTTCCTGCCCTTTCATAAATGGACGCAAGGTCGGTATACAGGTAACCGGGGTAGCCCCTCCGGCCCGGAACCTCCTTGCGCGCCGCGGATACTTCACGCAGTGCTTCCGCGTAGTTGGTCATATCGGTCAGGATCACCAGCACGTGCAGGCCCTTTTCGTACGCAAGGTACTCCGCGGCCGTCAGCGCCATCCTGGGAGTGGCGATACGCTCGATTGCCGGGTCGTTCGCAAGGTTTACGAACAGCACCGTGCGTTCGATCGCGCCCGTGCGCCTGAAATCGGATATGAAGAAGTTTGCCTCCTCATACGTGATTCCGATGGCGGCAAACACCACGGCGAAGTTTGATTCGCCGCCCAGCACCCTCGATTGGCGCGCAATCTGTGCGGCCAGCTGTGCGTGGGGCAGGCCCGATCCGGAAAACACCGGCAGTTTCTGCCCGCGGACCAGGGTGTTGAGTCCGTCGATTGCCGAAATCCCCGTCTGGATGAATTCGGACGGGTAATCCCGCGCCGTCGGGTTGATGGGCGATCCGTTGATATCCAGCCGTTGGTCGGGGATCACGGGGTCCCCGTCGTCCAGCGGCGCGCCCAGGCCGCCGAAAACCCGGCCCAGCATATCCATGGAAACCGCAAGTTCTATACCGCGGCCTAAAAACCGCGTCTTGCTGGTGGAAATCTTCAGGCCCTGTGAACTTTCAAACAGCTGTACCAGCGCCTTGTCGCCGTTCACTTCCAGCACCTTGCCGCGCCGGATCTCTCCGCCTTCCTGCTCTATCTCCACCAGTTCGTTATAGGTTGCGCCGCTCACGCCTTCCACCAGCATGAGGGGCCCCACCACTTCCCGTATGGTCTTATATTCTTTCAGCATCGATCTATACGCCTCCCCCGACCGCACCGGCAATCTGCGATTTCAAATTTTCCTGGATCTGCGCGATCCTGCCGTCCAGTTCTTTTTCAGGAATAAACTTCATCCTTCCGATTTCTTCCCGCACCGGCAGGGATTCGATGGCGGAAAAATCCGCTCCCTCCTCCAGCGCGCTCCTCGCAAGGTCGTAATACATAAACACAATGCCCAGCATCTTGGCCTGCTTGCCGCCGGACGCGTAGGTGTCCACTTCGTTGAAGGCGTCCTGCTGCAGGAAATCTTCCCGCAGGGAACGCGCCGCTTCTATCTTCAGCTTGTCCCCTATGGACAGCGCGTCCATACCAACCAGCCGTACGATCTCCTCCAGTTCGGCCTCCTCCTGCAGCAGCACCAGTGCGCGGCCGCGCAGATGCGTCCAGTCGGCCGATATGTTTTCGTCAAACCAATCGGAAAGCTGGTCGGAATACAGCGAATAGGAGGTCAGCCAGTCGATGGCCGGAAAATGCCGCCGGTATGCAAGGTTGGCTGAAAGCCCCCAGAACACCTTCACAATGCGGAGCGTGGCCTGGGAAACCGGCTCGGAAATGTCGCCGCCCGGCGGGGAAACAGCGCCGATCGCGCTGACCGCGCCCGTTCTGCCGCCGTTGCCGATGCACTCCACCGCGCCCGCGCGTTCGTAAAACTCGGCAAGGCGGGAGGAAAGGTAGGCCGGGTATCCTTCTTCGCCCGGCATCTCTTCCAGGCGGCCGGACATCTCGCGCAGCGCTTCCGCCCAGCGGGAGGTCGAGTCCGCCATGATGGCTACTTTATAACCCATGTCGCGGAAATATTCCGCAATGGTGATTCCAGTATATATGGAAGCTTCCCGCGCGGCCACCGGCATGTCGGACGTGTTTGCAATCAGCACGGTGCGCTTCATCAGCGGTTCGCCGCTCCTCGGGTCCTTCAGTTCGGGGAACTCCAGCAGCACGTCGGTCATTTCGTTTCCGCGCTCTCCGCAGCCCACGTATACGATGATCTCGGCGTCCGCCCATTTTGCCAGCTGATGCTGTACCACCGTTTTGCCGCTGCCGAAAGGCCCCGGGATGGCGGCCACGCCGCCTTTGGCCACGGGGAACAGCATGTCGATGATGCGCTGTCCGGTGAGCATGGGTTCGGTGGGGGGCGTTTTGGTCTTATAGGGCCTGCCCAGCCGCACCGGCCATTTCTGGAGCATGGAGATATCCTTTGTTTCGCCCGATGCCGTCTTGATCTTTGCAACCGTCTCCTCGATGGTATAGTCGCCTTCGGGCGCCAGCCATTCGAGCGTTCCGGAAAGGTTTGGCGGCACCATGATACTGTGCCGGACCAGCTTGGTTTCGTCCACGCTGCCCAGTATATCTCCCCCGTTCAGGCGGTCCCCCGCCTTTGCGGACGGTTCAAACCGCCATTTCTTGTCACGGCTCAGGGCGACGGATTCCACCCCGCGCTGTATGCGCGGGCCGGTCTGATCGTATATCTTGTCCAGCGGGCGCTGGATACCGTCGAATATGGACTCGATAAGTCCTGGTCCCAGTTCCACGCTTAGGGGATTGCCGGTTTCAAACACAACGTCCCCCGGGCCGATGCCGCTCGTCTCTTCGTACACCTGCACGGACGCGCGGTCCCCCCTCAGTTCGATGATTTCACCAATCAGGCGGTGCTTGGAAACGTGCACCACGTCAAACATCTTTGCGTCCGCCATTCCCTCCGCAACAATCAGCGGACCCGAAACCTTTATGATCCTGCCCTCCATACTTTTACCTTCCTTTTTCAATCATCTAAATAAAGCTGCGTCCCTACGGCCTTTTCAACGTTCTTCCGTATGCCTGCAAGCCCGATCCCCAGGCTTCCCGTTCCCGACGGGATGGGGATCACGGCCGGATAGGGCTGCGATTTATACTTTTCAATGGTCTCCTGCGCCTGGTCGTATGCCTGCTCGGTCACAAAGATCACCGCATATTTTTCCTTGGCCATGCGGTTGATCGTCCGCGCTACGTCGCGCGGTGTCTCCGGCTCGAACACGTCCAGCCCCAGCGTCCGAAAACAGCCAACGCTGTCTTTTTCTCCGATCACGCCGATCTTGCCTGCCATTTTTTATACCTCAACCAAAATTTTGCTCATCCATTCCTTTTCGATGTCGTTCAGCTTCGCCGTCATTACCATCCGCACCGCCTTTGCTTCCCTCTCTTTTTGAATCAGGTAGTATACGATGGGTGCAATGGAAAACAGATTGTTCTTGTCTTCTCCCGCCGTCCGCAGCAGCGCGTCGTCCCTGTATTTCTCCAGAAGCTTCAGGCTCCCCGTGGACAGGTACTCGTCCAGTCCGGCGGCGATGCCCCCCGCATGAGACCCGCGGGCAAACATGCCCTTCAGTTCCTCGTCCGGTAAATCAAAGGCCTTGTCCATCGCCGCGCGGCTTATATTCCCCTCGGGAAGGAGCGCACGCAGGAACAGGTCGCGGGCCAGTCCCGCATCCCGCGAACGGAGAAGCAAAAGGATGTTTTCCATATCAAAAAACATTCCGAAATACCGTTTTAAAAAGCTGCGCTTGTCCTTATCCTTAATACGGGCGGCCACTTCCTCGGCCCAGGCGCGGTCCAGCGTCACGTCGATCAGCGAAAGGTCAACTTCCACCGCAAACGCCCGTTCAATCGCAAGCAGCGCTTCCCGCATCTTGTTGGTTAGCGCGCCGTATTTTTTCTCCTGAACGGCCGAAAGAAGCGCGGCTATCTCAAACGTGCCCCCGCGCATCAGGTTGCGCTCGTTCGCGCCCATACCGGTCTGTACGGATTTTACGATCACCTTCAGGTTGTGATAGTCGTTCCTTAAGAAAAACAGGTCGGTGATCTCGGGCTCGGGTGAAATCTTGCGCAGGAGTTTATAGGTTTCGTCCATCTCCCGGGAAATCAGCTTTTCATATCCCGATGGGCTTTCGATCTCCATGCCGCCGTAGTCCCATTCCATTAAAAGGGCAGCCGCCTCCTGTGCGTTCTCGCTCGCGAGCAGCTTGGCAATATCCTCATTGCTGAGCAATTTGATTTCTTTGGATTTAATGACGATGGAAGCAAACGGATAGCTGTTTTTCGCCATATCAGTCGCCCCCGCCGAACAGAATGCGCGCAACGTCCCCTTCCAGCTTCTCCCGCGCCTGGTTGATCACAAAATCAACCGTGCAGTTAATCTGCGCATCGCCGCTGACCAAAACAAAGCCCGTATCGGCAGATTCATGCACGCCGCCCAGGGATAAGTCGGGGGAAATCTCCTTCTGCGCGCGTTTTATGAATGCATCCGTAAAAAACCGGCTGTCCTTACCGGAGGCCCAGACAACACCGCCTTCCCCTCCGCATTTCTTTAAAAGCGTAAACAGAAAAGCTGCGTATTCGTCGTCCTTCTGGCCCATAATCTTCTGCCTGGCAAGCGCGAACGCTTCTTCTATCGCCTTGCGTTTTTGGGCAAGCGCACCCTTGCGCGATTCCAAATCGGCAATCGCGCGGGCCCTGCGTTCCTCTTCCCGGCAGTCCAGTTCGGCCGCCTTCAATATTTCGGCTGTCTGCGCCCGTGTCTGCGCTTCCATCTTCTGCCCGTTTTCCTCTATCTGGCGCCGGGCTGTTTCCGCTATGCACTCCGCCTGGTTTTTGGCATCGTCCATGATCCGGTCAATTATCGCTTGTACACCAGCCACTTTTTTCTCCTTTTAGCCTAAAGGCAGCAGTAATATGGTCAACATGGAAATCAGAAGCGCGAACACGGCGTACGTTTCCACCATGATTGCAGCCGTGATGGCTTTGCCCATTTCCTCGGGCTTCTTGGCCAGCAGGCCGATACCCGCAACGGCCGTCTTTCCCTGGGATATGGCGGAAAGCAATCCAACGATACCGGTGGGGAAACAGCCGGCCATAATAATCAGGCCCTGCGTCTGTGTTACGGCAACCATGTTGCCCCCCAGAATTCCCACCTGGATCAGCACGATAAACCCGACCAGCAGGCCGTAGATGCCCTGCGTGCCCGGCAGCAGCTGCAGCACCAGCGCCGAACCGAATTTCGAGGGATCCTCGCTCATCAGCCCGGCAACCGCTTCACCGGCCAGGCCCACTCCGATCGCGGATCCCACCCCGGCCAGACCAGCCGCCATTGCGGCGCCCATTAAAGCAAATACGATTCCATCCATGTAAATACCTCCTATATCATTTCACCATTCTGAAGTTTCTTAATTTAACTCTCAAAGGATCGAACGGCACGCCGCCGCCTTCGTAAAACTTGGAAAAGAACTCAATATACTGCAGCCTCGCCGAATGCACGAACGCACCCAGCGAGTTTATCCCGATATTGAACACATGGCCTATCAAGAAGATCACGGCCGCGGCCGCCCAGCCGACCAGCCCGCCGGCCATCATCCCGGCGATGGTGTTGAAAACCATCGCGATAACGGACGTCGCGAGCGCCATGCCGAAAAGGCGCGCGTAGGAAAGGATATCCGAAAGATACCCCGTAATCCCGTACAGGCCCGAAAGCCCGCCGGTAACCTTCTTCACAATCCCTTTGTTATGCCGTCCTGCCGTCGCAATAATCCCAACAGCGCCGGCCGCCAGCATAAACATGCCGGTTGTCTGCTGTCCCAGCGCAATAAAGGGGATGCTGCATAAGATAAGAATCCAGAACCCCTGGTCGAAGATCGCCGCTGCAATCCGTTTGCGGCGCACATTGATATATGCGCCCATAACAAGGCCGGCGACGAGGTGGATCACGCCCAAAGACAGGCAGAGTATCAGCATGTTCAGCGGGTTTTTAAGCGGATCGAACAGCCAGGGTTTCAGGGAATATCCCATCCATCCCCCGAATCCGGATCCCCAGATGATGGTGGATATTCCGCAGATCGCGAGAACCATCAGAATCTTTTTAAATGTCCCCTCCGGCTTTTTAACTTTTAAAAACAGGATGGAACCTACCGTCAGGATGATTCCGTAAGCCGCGTCGGACAGCATCATCCCGAAGAAGATAAAATAAAAGGGCATCATCAGCGCATTCGCGTCAAATGTCCTGGGTCCGGGCATAGAATACATGTCGGTCACCGCTTCAAACGGCGTAACAACCGCATTGTTCTCCACGGCGGTGGGCAGGTCTTCGTCGCTGTCCTCCGGGTCGCGGGCTTCAATATAGTAAACGTCCGCGGCGGCAGATACCGCCTGCTCCAGTTTTTCCTGTTCGTAGTGTTTTACATAGCCTTCGATCATCGCGACGCTCCGGGAAGCGGCAATCTTCTGTAGCGCCTGCTCCCGCTGCACTTCGCCCCTGTAGTAATCCTCCAGGGCCAGAAGGTCATTTTTGAATCCGAGAATGCTTCCCGCCTTTGAAATTTCCAACTCCCGCTGCTCCCTCAGGGAGTCCATCTCTTCTTTCATGGCCTCCATGATCTCGCCGGGCGTTCCGGTAAGGTCTTCCAGCCGGGCGTCAGAAAACCCTGCGGATTTTATCATTTCCCTTACATGCCGGGATTTTTCCTTATGCGCTATAATCAAAACAGGCAACGCCTGGTTCGCGCGCTCAAAAAATTCCATATGGGCAAGCCCGTCCATGCCGTCCATCTCTTCCATCACCTGCGCAGCCGCCTCTTCGGGCAGATAGCCCAGATAAACGTCCGCCCAGCGGGTTCCGTGCAGGTAGGAAAGCGGCATATCCATGGCGGCAAACGGTTTAAGCGATGCAATCTGGTTGCTTTTTTTCTGCAGCTCCGAACGGATGGCGGAAAGCCTGTCCTCCAGGTCCTTTGCTTCCGCATACGCCCGGTCCACCACCTCCGCCTTGCTTTTCAGCGCGCGGTATTCTTCCGGGGTGATCTCCGGTTTGGCGGACAGGAAGGAGGACTTTTCGGTATCGTGTTTCCGGATAACTTCCAGCGCAAAGCCGATCCGGTCCAGAATCTCCTCCCCTTTTGCCTCCGCGATCACCTGGCGCATTTCGCCGGCCTCCGTAAGGGCGGAGGTAACATGAAGTACCCCCCGTTCCTGCAGCGTGTGCATCACCGGTTTCACATCCGCCTTCATACAATAAACAAAGACTTTTTTAAGTGGAATGATCGCCATCTATTTCAGAATCCTTTCGGCAATAAAATCGGCGGCTTTATCCAATTTTAAAGCCGCTTCCTTCTGAAGCTGTACATATTGGGTTTCATTCGACTGATATTGCCTGGCTGTCTCGCTTTTCAGTTCCTCTTTTTTCTGAAGAACCGTCTGTTTTGCCTTCTCTTTTGCGGCGGCGATCTCTTTTTCCTGCCGGGCTTTCATTTCTTCATGGGATTGAAGGGCGGCTTCCTTTGCGTCTGACTGGGCTTTTTCAATGATTTCGCTGGCTTTGTCTTCCGCGGCGACGATATCTAAAATGATTTCTTTGGACATGAGATACCCCCTTCAAATGAACCTTAAAAATGGTTGTTTTTTATTTGATCAAACAATGCTGTCTGATTTATTCGCAGCTGAACTTCTTTTCGATAGCGGCTATCTTGTCTATCCGGCGCACATGGCGCTCATCACCCGAAAAGGGCGTGGACAAAAACGCACGGAGGATTTCCACCGCCAGTTCCGGGCCGAGCACGCGGCCTCCCATTGCTATGAGGTTTGCGTCGTTGTGCAGCCTTGTCATCCTGGCGGAAAAACAGTCGGACAGCAGCGCGCACCGCGCGCCCGGCACCTTGTTCGCGCTGATGGATATCCCGATCCCGGTGCCGCACATAATAACGCCGAAATCCGCCTTGCCTTCCACCACATACCGCGCCACCGGTTCGCCGTAGTCCGAATAGTCCACCGAATCTTCGCTGTTCGTGCCGAAGTCGATGATTTCATGTCCTTCACTATTTAAAAAACCCACGATGTCTTTCTTTAATGTATAGCCGCCGTGGTCGCATCCGATCGCAATTCTCAAAGCATTCACCTCGCGTCCAATTATATACGAAAACAAAATAAAGAGCAAACAATTTTTATCACGGCTTGCCCTTTTTAAATCCAATTTACATTAATTTATGTTAATTTCGAGTCTTTTTAACATTTTTTCGATTGCTTCGGATAATTGCTGCGCACACGCGCGGTATTCATCCATCCCCTTGTCAAACGGATCCATAACGGTATACTTCTCGTCCGTCTGCTCTCCGTCCAGCCCTTCGGCGTATCCGAGCATGGTATGCATCTTGTGCGTATACTCGGGGGCGATTACCTCCATCTGTTCGAAAACAATCGGGCCCATCGCCAGCAGCAGATCGTATTTCTCCGCTATCTCGTTTGAGAATTGCCGTGCACGGTGCTTGTCCAGGTTCAGGCCGTATTCCTCCATCACCTGTTTTGCCTCGTCCGTCGCTTCCGCGCCTTCGCATGCGAATGTTCCCGCCGACCGGCTTTTTACTTTACCGGCCAGGCTGGTACTTCGGCCGACCGCATCGTCCATCAGTTCTTCAGCCATAGGGCTTCTGCACGTATTACCTGTGCAAACAAACAGTACCCTAATCAATTTACTCCTCCCTTACGGCAACCGTTACGTTGTGTCCCGCCGCCCTCATCATTCTGTTCATGATCGCAAGGCCCATTTCGTTTGTGTCCACGGCATGGAAGAAAGCCTTCTCAATACCCGCCTCGTCAACCTTCCGCAAAGCCGCAAACAGGTTCCTTGCGCCTTCGCCGCTGCCTTCGCCCAGATCAATCACCCTTTTTCCTTTATATAGGGAAATATGTTCATGCGTACATATTATAGCATATTTTTTCTTTTTTTCATAATACAATGCGTTGATCGTTTTGGCAACATTCAATTTGCTGCCCACAACCACAACAATCTCCGCCTTGGGCGCGTAATGCTTGTATTTCATTCCGGGCGATACTGCCGGGCCCTTCCCGTTCTCTTCCAGCAGGCCGGGATGCAAACGCACATCCCCCGCAGCCTCCCGGATCATTTCGGGCGTCACCCCGCCCGGGCGCAGGATCACGGGCACCTCCCCCCGCAAATCGCATACCGTGGATTCCACGCCCACCGCGCACCGTCCGCCGTCCAGGACAAGCGGGACGGCCCCGTTCAGGTCCTCAATCACGTGGCGCGCGCTGGTCGGGCTGGGCCGGCCGGAAAGGTTGGCGCTGGGCGCGGCGATCACCCGCCCGCTTTCGCGGATGATGTCGAGCGCGGCCTGGTGCCCCGGCATGCGGACCGCAACGGAATCAAGGCCGCCGGTCACAATGTCCGGCACGCCGCTTTTTTTATGCAGCACGGCGGTAAACGGCCCCGGCCAGAAAGCCTTGGTCAGCCTCTCCGCCAACGGGGATATGTCCTGCGCCAGAAGCTGCATCTGAGCAGGTTCCCATATATGGACGATCAGCGGATTATCCGCCGGCCGCCCCTTTACTTCAAACACCCTGCGGACGGCGGTTTCGTTCATGGCGTCCGCCCCCAGTCCGTACACCGTTTCGGTCGGGAAAGCAACAATGCCGCCGTTACGGATCAGTTCCGCGGCAGTCCGAATTGCACGTTCGTATTCCTTTTTTAAATCAATTACTTCGGTTATCATAAAATCAATGCCGCCGTGCGGTTTTCCGCCTGCAGTTTATTATAAATGGATTTTCCTCATCCCAAACACCCGGCGGGGTCATTCCGCAAGGCTTTTTTGCCGCAGGTCGAGCGTGAGCGCGTCGATCATCTCGTCCATGTCCCCGTCCAGAAAGGATTCGAGTTTGTACAGGGTCAGGCCGATCCGGTGGTCGGTCACCCTTCCCTGGGGAAAATTATAGGTGCGTATCCTCTCGCTCCGGTCCCCGGAGCCTACCTGGCTTTTCCGGTTTTGGGCGAGTTCGCTTTCCGATTCTTCCTTCATCATCTCGTAAAGCCGTGAAGCCAGCACCTTCATGGCTTTCTGCTTGTTCTTCAGCTGGGATTTTTCATCCTGGCACACCGCCACCACGCCGGTGGGTATATGGGTGATGCGCACCGCGGAATCGGTGGTGTTCACGCTCTGTCCGCCGTGGCCTCCCGACCGGAACACGTCTATACGGAGATCGTTCTGGTTTAAATTCACGTCCACCTCGTCCGCCTCTGGCAGCACCGCTACGGTGGCCGCGGAGGTATGGATCCTCCCGCCCGATTCGGTTTCGGGCACCCGCTGCACCCGGTGGACGCCGCTTTCAAACTTGAGCCGCGCGTAGGCACCTCTGCCGGCAATCAGCAGTATCATTTCCTTCACGCCTCCCAGTTCGGTCAGGTTGGAGGACATCGCTTCAATTTTGTAGTTGTGGCGCTCCGCGTAGCGGGTATACATCCTAAGCAGACTCGCGCCGAAAAGCGCGGCTTCCTCCCCGCCCGTTCCCGCGCGGATCTCCAAAATAACGTTCTTGTCGTCGCTCGGGTCTTTGGGGATGAGCAGGCTCTTGAGCTGCGCTTCCAGCTCTTCCTTTTTGGCCTGCCGCTCGGGCAGTTCCATTTTAGCCAGTTCCACCAGTTCGTCGTCCGCGTTCTCGCCGATGATCTGCCGGCTTTCCGCAATGTCTTTGTCCACCGAAAGAAGCAGTTCGTACAGGGAAACGGTCTCCGCAATGGAGGCGTGTTCCTGGGAGAGTTCCCGGAACTTTTCCTGGTTTGCGATCACCTCTACCGTGGAAAGGAGTCCCGAAAGCTCGTCGTATCTTTTCTTTATGATTTCTAATTTATCGTACATACCGTCACCCTGTGCCTGCCTGCCAAATCCTTCTTGCTTTGTATATCCGTATAGCCGTTTTTCTTCAAAATGGCTTCCACTTCCTTTTCCTGCCCCGATCCCGCCTCCAGCACCAACGCGCCGCCCGGCTGCAGATACCCGGGGGCCTGCTCCGCGATCCGCCTAAAAAAATCAAGGCCTCCGACCAGCGCGCCTTTGGGTTCAAAATCCTTCACCTGCGGCTCCAGCGCCCCGTATTCTTCCTCCGTCACATAGGGCGGGTTTGATACGATCAAGTCGAAGGCGCCGGTTATGCCGGAAAACAAATCGCTCCCTTGTGCGCTGAAGTTTTCCGCGCCGAGCAGCGCCGCGTTCCTCCTGGCGATCCGGACGGCCTGCGCGCTCACGTCCGTTCCCAATACCCGGGCGCCGGAAAGCTTCTCAACCGATATGCCGATGCACCCGCTCCCACAGCAAAGGTCCAAAACACTGCGGTATCCCTTTTCCGCAATGAGGGCCAGCGCGGCCTGCACCGTCACCTCGGTGTCCTGCCGCGGGATCAGAACATTTTCGTCCACATAAAAGGGGAATCCCATAAAATATTTTTTTCGCATGGCATACGCCAGCGGCATTCCCATCAGCCTCTTTTCAAGGATGGCGGAAGGGTCAAAATCCGCCTCCGCGTCCGCCCGCAGGAATATGTCCCCCAGCGAAAGGCCCAGCGCGTCCGCAACGATCAGCCTTGCTTCCGCTTCGGCTTCCTCAAAACCGGCACCGGCCAGCGTATTCTTGATATGCCTGTATTGCTGCAGAACGGTGGGCATCTCAGCAGGGCTCCGCGCCGCTTTCGGCCTGCGCCGTCTTTCCGTTCTTCTCTTCTTTGCTTTCTTCTTCCTTTATATGCGAATAGGCGGCGATGCGTTCGTTGATCTCCTCTTCGCTGCGCTCGCCTTCGGCGGCCAGGAAGGAAACAAGGGCGACCTCCACCATGGAATCATCCGGCTCCTTGGTTGTAAGGGACTGCAGCGCCATGCCGGGCGCGCGCAGGGCGCGGGTCAGGCCGTTCTCGAATTTTGCCACCAGCTTTAAAAACTCATAGGACACCCCGGCAACCAGGGGCAGCATCAGCAGGCGCGAGCCCACCCGTACCAAGGGGTTTTCGTTCCAGCCCAAAAGCGAAAAAAGGAAGATGGAGACCACCATCACCAGCAGCAGGTAACTCGTGCCGCACCGCGGGTGGCGGGTGGTGAATTTCTGCGCGTTTTCAACATTCATCTCGCATTCGTGTTCAAAACAGTTGATAACCTTGTGTTCTGCGCCGTGATAGGCGAAAAGGCGTTTAATATCGGGGATCAGGGTGATCGCATACAGGTAGATCAGGAAAATCGCCAGCCGCACAATGCCGTCAATCACGTTCATCATGGTCGGCTGGTTGATTAGGTTCGCAATCAGCCCGGTCAGCACATTGGGCAAAACGAAGAACAGCCCGGCCGCCAGCAGGACGGCAATCACCACCGCAAAAAAGATGGCCACATCCATGGAGCTTTTACCGGTCTTCTTCGCGATGAATTCCTCGGCCTTGTTCGGTTTCATCTCCGCCGTCGATTCGTCGTACATCTTGGCCGCGTCGGTAATGGTCACCACACCGTTGTAAAGCATCTGTACAAACTGCGCGATTCCGCGGATGATGGGCAGGCCTAAAAATTTATTCTTTTTGCTTAAAAGGCCCAGCTTTTTTTTCTGCAAAACGATCTGTCCGCTCTGCCTGCGCACCGCGATGGCAACGGTCGTCTCGGACTGCATCATTACGCCTTCGGGCACTCCTTGTCCGCCAATGTTCGTTTTTCTCATGACAACTCCTTATAGATGGAAGCTACATGCCGTAGCCCTTCCCCGCTTCCCTGCGGATCCGCCTTGATTTTCCCTCCCCAGATTCCAAAATCCGGGGGTACCGGTTTTCCGCCGCCGGCGGCTCTCTCCGCTCCGATAATAAAAACAGACCGAAAAGACGGTCTGTACACTTTAAAGCGAAATTGTCTACTCGATGTTGTATCTCTTCTTGAAGCGGTCAACCCGTCCGCCCGTATCAACAAGCTTCTGCCTTCCCGTGAAAAACGGATGGCATTTGGAGCAAATATCAACCTTCAGTTCTTTTTTGACCGAACCTGTCGTAAAGGTTTCGCCGCAAGCACACCTGACCGTACATTCGCCGTACTGGGGATGTATATCTTTTTTCACTTTTCAAACCCCCTTTTCAAAAAAGTCGCAAGAGTTATTATAACACATAGAGGATAAAATGCAACCATTTTGAAAAATTTTTTAGAAGCGGCTTCCCCCCATATTATAGCCTTCCTTCTCCCATATGTTCAGCCACTCGCGCAGCCGGGTCAGGAAGTCCTCGTTGGTGTCGGTGCGCACCAGCATACTGATAAGCTGTTCGGTCACTTCGGCCGTGTTGCCCGAAGACAGCACCTTGCGGATGGACCAGATGCCCTCTATCTCCTTCTGGCTCAGCAGCAGTTCCTCGCGCCGCGTACCGGACTTGGCAAGGTCGATGGCCGGGAAAATGCGTTTTTCGCTCAGGCGGCGGTCCAGGTGGATCTCCATGTTGCCCGTGCCCTTGAACTCCTCGTAGATGATCTCGTCCATGCGGGACCCTGTTTCCACCAGCGCGGTCGCTATGATGGTAAGGCTCCCGCCGTTCTCGATGTTGCGCGCTGCGCCGAAAAAGCGCTTGGGTTTGTACAGGGAGCTCGGGTCAAGGCCGCCCGAAAGGGTACGGCCGGACGGCGGGACGATCAGGTTGTACGCCCTGCCCAGCCGGGTCAGGCTGTCCAGCAGCACCACCACGTCCTTGCCGTATTCCACCAGCCGCTTGGCCCGCTCGATCACCATCTCCGCCACCTTGGCGTGGTTTTCGGGCCGCTCGTCAAAGGTGGAGTACACCACTTCGCCGTTGATGGACCGCTGCATGTCCGTCACTTCCTCGGGCCGCTCGTCGATCAGCAGCACGATCAGTTCTACTTCCGGATAATTATGTTTGATGCTGTTCGCAATTTTTTTAAGCAGAATGGTTTTGCCCGCCTTGGGCGGCGCAACGATCAGTCCCCTCTGCCCCTTGCCGATGGGGGAGATCAGGTCGATCATGCGGATGGCCAGATCGCGCGAAAAACGGATGTTCTCCAGCGTGAACCGCTTGTCCGGATAGATGGGCGTAAGTTCTTCAAAAGGTTTGCGGGTGATGCAGCGCTCCACATCCTCCCCGTTTACGTCTTCAATATAAAGCAGGGCCAGCAGGCGGTCTTCATCCTTGGAGGGACGCGTCTTCCCGCGCACCTGGTCGCCGGTCTTCAGGTTGAACTTGCGGATCTGCGCCATGGAAACATATACATCCTTGTTGCCGGGCAGGTAGTTTTCGCTCCGGAGGAACCCGTATCCCTCCGGGTGGATCTCCAAAATCCCCAGCGCCTCTCCGCATTCCCCGGTGTTCAAAATCTCGTTTACCGCATCGTTGTTGGGCACGTATTCTATAATACGCCGCCGCCGGGACTCTCCCCGCTGGCCGGAAACATCTTCGGCCGGCAGCTCTTCCTCTTCGTCTGCTTCCTCCATCGCTTCCTCAATTATAATATCTGCTATATCCGCATCGGGCTCTGCCTGCACGATTTCCCGCTCGTCTTCCTTCTCTTTCTCTTCCGCCGGTTGAATGTTTCTCCAGTCATCCGCCAGGCCGGAACCCATCAGGGCGGCCGCCGCGTCGGCCTTCTCCTGCTTGTTTTGTTCATGCTGGTTTTCCATTTCGGCCAGCATGGAAAGAAGCTCCGCTTTCTTGTATTTCGTAACGGACTTGATTCCTGCAAGCTTGGCAATCTCGCGTAAATCAGACAGATTCTTAGACTCAATTAAGCCCATATCCAAAAAAAACAACCCCTTCTTGCTTATCAATTGACGCATAAAATAACTAACAGAACATTGTTACTTAAAATTGAAAAAATTAGATTTTTTCTCATAAAAAGAAATGTTATGTTTTCACCTGAATATACAGAACTATAGTATATTATTTATTATTATGATTCATTTGTCAACATTATTTTTTGATTGTTTCCCGTTTGCGCATCTCCTTTAAAAAAGCAACATCCACCGCGGACAGCCGCACCCTGTCCGGTCATTTGGCAGCGCCGGCCGGATCTACCGGGCCGTATAAAAAACCGCCGCGGTCAGCCGGGCGGATTTTTGTTTTTTCGTTATATTTAATATTGCTAATTGGACGGTTGCATCACAATGATCCGCTGTCGTTTCTTCAGGTTGTCCGCCGTGATCTCAATACAGCTTTCTCCCAAACGCGAAACGTCCCGCACCTTCCGGGCCAGCTTGATGAATTCATGCACACCCTCGATTTTCAGCGTCAGATTGGGCGTCATGTAATGCATGGGTATGGTTATATTGGGAGCCAGGCGCTCCATGATCGCAAAAGCGCCCTGTGCGTCCACTGTATAAACGCCGCCCACGGGTATCATCAGTATATCGATCTTTCCCGCCTTCTCAAAAAAACCGTCGCCCGGCATGGCGCCGATATCCGATAAATGCATAACGCGGATGCCCTCCGCGGAAATAATGTTGCAGATAACCTTTCCCCGCGCGGATCCGTCCTGCTCGTCGTGGTCGGCTTCAATCCCCGTTATCTCCAGGCCGTCTTCCTTGTATGTGACCGCGCTGTCGATCAGCCGGTAGCTGCCCTTGATGCCCGCCGTATAGGAATGGTCGTGGTGCCCGTGCGAAACCAGAACAAAATCCGCCGTTTCGTCCACTTCTTTAAGGCCCATATTCGGGTCAAACGGGTCGATTACAACGGTCCGGCCGTCTTTCACCGTCAGTTTGAAACAGGCATGTCCCAGCCATTTTATTAACATGTTTTCTCCCTCCCCCGATTCTAATGTTTATTCTTGTATTGAATAGAGAGCTTGTTCAGCGCTTCGGCGTCGCCGATCTTAATGATATATTCAAGGTCAATATTGCCCTCGCTGTCCGAAAGGGCGCTTTGAACAAGGGTCGGAAAAACGCTGACCTGCATGGCCCCGAACGGGGTAGAATAAGAAGCTTCAAAGGGCCTTGTCTTGGCAAAAACAAATTCGGTCTGCAGCGCGCCCTGCCGTTCCAGATGGATGCACTCGTCCACCACTTTCAGCCTGGTTTTGGTGTTCTCCATCCCGGAAAGTTCGCTCTCGTCATATTCTATTATATAGGAGCCGCCTTCGTGCGTCAAAACGCCGTCCGTAATTAACTCGATAGCGTTTTCCTCCCCGCCTTCCGTATGGCTGCCCTTAATGGTAAGCAAAATGTTCTGCATCCGCTCAAGGCTCCGCAATTTCATAAAATTTATGTTATTATATCATAGTTTTATGTTTTTTGAAGCATTATTTTGTAATATTTTTGCAAAGCAGGCCCTCCGGTTTCCCTCTGGAACCCGCTCGCGGCGGCGGACCGCCCATTTATTTAAAAAGCGGCCTGCGGCTGCCGCAAAATTCCTTAATTTTGTAAATCCGGCCAATTTATACTCTTTTTTCTGTTGTTTATGCAAAAAATTGTATTGAAAAATAATTCTGCCTATGTTACAATCTGTTATGAAAAAGACCCTGAACGGATCATAAAACTTTGCCTCTTCTTGATTATGAGGAAAATTTTAGACCGGGTTTTTTCCAATCATAACAAGAAGGGGGGATTGTAAAATGGCAGATCGTACGTTAGTATGCAAAGACTGTGGTCAGGAATTTACTTTCACGGAAGGTGAACAGGAATTCTTTAAAGAAAAAGGCTTTCAGAACGACCCTGTGCGTTGTCCTACATGCAGGAAAAGCAGGAAACAGCAGAGAAATTCGTTCAGAAGAAACTACGACGAGTAGAATGCAAACCAAAAGCCGCCTTACAGGGCGGCTTTTTTGATTGTGCAATATTGCGTTGCATCCTTTTTTTATCAGTCCTTGAGCGGCTTTCCGGAAGCGTCCGTACCGATGCTTCCCGTCAGGATCAGTATGCCTTCCACAAATCCCCATACGCCGGCGATGATGGAGGTGATCCCGAAGGTTGCAAACCCGAGCAGCATGAGGATCAGCTGGGCTACCGCCTTGCCCGTATATCCCAGGTAAAAATTATGGATTCCAAGGCCTCCCAGGAAAATACCGAACAGTCCCGCGGCAATCTTGGATTTGCTGTCCGGGTCCGCCTGCGTATACGTATACTGCGGCTGGCCGGAAAACCCGCCCAGCTGAACACCGCAATGAACGCATACCACCGCGTTTTCATCCGTCGGTTTCCCGCAGTTCCAGCAGTAGTGGTTCCCGCGGCCCGCAGGCGCGCCGCATGTCCGGCAGAAAGCGTCTCCGGGTGAAAGGCTTGCGCCGCAGTGCCTGCAATACTTCATTATCGGCATGTTTATCACTCCTTTTTACTCTTTTATCTCTTCTAAAAATCTTGCGAGCGCGTCCTTCCAATGGGGCAGACGCACAAACCCGGCCTCGTCCAGTTCCTTTTTGGAAAAAACGGAATTCTGGGGGCGCATTGCACGGGTAGGGTATTCGGCGGCCGTGATGGGCCTGATAAATGTTTCCCGCCCGGCTTGCCGCATGATTTCGGATGCGAACTGGTGCCAGCTGCACACCCCTTCGTTTGAAACATGGTACGTGCCGTATTTTTCAGTCAGTATGATATCGCAGATCAGCCGCGCCGCGTCCGGCGTATAGGTAGGCGATCCCTTCTGGTCTGCCACCACGCTGATCTCACTCCTGTTTTCCGAAAGCTGCAGCATGGTTTTTACAAAGTTTTTTCCGTTTTTGCCGAAGACCCAGGAGAGCCGCGCAATAAACAGCCGGTCCGGCATTATTTCCAGGCACTCTTCCTCGCCCCTGAGTTTGGTTTTTCCGTAAACGCCCAGCGGTTTTTTGGGGTCGTCCACTTCGTAGGGCCCGTCCTTCTTTCCGTCAAAAACATAATCGGTGCCAATGAACGCCAGTTTTGCACCTGCCTCCCGTGCTGCCAATGCAATATGGCGGCTTCCCCGAACATTCACGGCGTACGCCTTTTCGGTTTCGTCTTCCGCCCGGTCCACCGCGGTATACGCCGCGCAATGCACAATGCACGAGGGTTTCGCGCCGGCAATAAACCTGCGCGTTGCCGTTTGATCGGTCAAATCAAATTCGCCGATATCTGCGCCGACCGCCGCAATATTCCTTTTGGCCAGTTCACGCATCACGTCAAATCCCAGCTGTCCGGCCACGCCGGTTACCAGTACTTTTTCCATGGCTTACCTGCCTGTATACATTTTTTCGTAGTAATTCCGGTATTCCCCGTTGATGATATCCTTCCACCATTCCTGATGGTTCAAATACCAGTCGATCGTCCGTTTGATCCCTTCTTCAAAGGGTGTTGCGGGCAGCCATCCCAGTTCGTTAAGTATTTTGGTCGGGTCTATGGCGTACCGCAGATCGTGCCCCGCGCGGTCGGCCACATAGGTGATCAGGCTCTCGGGCTTGCCTAAAACTTTCAGGATAGTGCGCACGACTTCTATGTTCTGCTTCTCATTGTGGCCGCCGATGTTGTAAACTTCCCCCTCGCGCCCGCCGCGGATAATCAGGTCGATGGCCGCGCAGTGGTCTTCCACATACAGCCAGTCCCGCACGTTTTCGCCCTTGCCGTATACCGGCAGGGCCTGGTCGGCCAGAGCGCGTGATATGATCAGCGGGATAAGCTTCTCCGGAAAATGGTAAGGCCCGTAGTTGTTGGAGCAGCGCGAGATGGTCACGGGCATTTTGTACGTCCTGAAATAGGCGAGCGTCAGCAGGTCGGCCGACGCCTTGGATGCCGAATAGGGCGAAGACGTATGGATGGGCGTTTCTTCCGTAAAAAACAGATCCGTCCGGTCCAGCGGCAGGTCGCCGTACACCTCGTCGGTTGAAACCTGGTGGAAACGCTTTACGCCGAAGGCCCGGGCCGCGTCCAGCAGCACCTGCGTGCCCAGAACGTTGGTTACCAAAAAAATTTCAGGGTTCTCTATGGAGCGGTCCACATGGGATTCCGCCGCAAAATTCACCACAACGTCAAATTTTTCTTCCTCAAACATACCAGATACGGCCTTGCGGTCCGCGATGTCTCCCCTGATGAATTTAAAGTTCGCGTTTGAAAGCGCTCCTTCCAGCGTCTTAAGGTTGCCCGCATAGGTCAGCAGGTCAAAACAGACGATTTCATCATCCGGGTGCTTTTCCATCATGTAATATACGAAATTGGCGCCGATAAAGCCCGCGCCTCCCGTGACCAGTATTTTCATTCAAGGTCTCCTTCTATTTTGAAATTCGCATCGCTCCCCGCAAGGAAAGGCGCGCTCATGTCTTTTTTTGAAATCACCGGGTCCGCTATCCCCCAGTCGATCCCGATTTCCGGGTCGTCGAAACGGATGCTACGGTCGCATTCGGGTGCATAGTTTTCGTCCACCTTGTACTGGACCTCGCAGTCGTCCGTCAGTGTCAGAAAACCGTGGGCAAACCCCCTGGGTATCCAGAGCTGTTTGTAGTTGTCGGCGGAAAGCTCCGCTGAAAACCATTTTTTATAAGTGGGCGATCCCTTCCGCAAATCAACCGCCACATCCCTGACCGCACCCCTTGTGCAGCGGACCAGTTTGGTCTGCGCTTTCGGCGCGTTTTGGAAATGCAGCCCGCGCAGGGTTCCCTTCTTTCCGGAAAGGGAGTGGTTGTCCTGCACAAAATCGGCAATAAGCCCCTGCGCCGCAAGCTTTGTTTTGGAATACGATTCAAAAAACCAGCCGCGGTTGTCCCCGAAAACATCGGGTTCCAGTATATAGAGGCCGGCAATAAATGTTTTAACCGCTTTCATATCAATCCAGCACCCTGCCTTCCGCCACCGCGCGCAGATGGTGCCCGTAGGGCGATTTTCCATACCGTTCGGCGCTTTTTATCAGCATCTCCCTGGTGATCCATCCCTTGCGGTAGGCGATCTCCTCCAGGGCGGAAAGTACGATCCCCTGCCTGTTCTGCAGCGTGCGCACAAAATCGCCCGCTTCGCTTAGGGAATCGAATGTCCCCGTATCCAGCCAGGCGTAGCCCCGGCCCATCAGTTCCACATCCAGCGTGCCGTCCTCCAGGTAAATCCTGTTCAGGTCGGTAATCTCCAGCTCTCCCCTTTTGGAAGGCTTCAGGGCCTTTGCGTATGCAACTACCCGTTCGTCGTAAAAATACAGCCCGGTCACGCAGTAGTTGCTTTTTGGATTTTCGGGCTTTTCCTCAATGGAAATCGCCTTGTGGTTTTCATCAAACTCAACGATCCCGAACCGCTGCGGGTCGTCCACATAATAGCCGAAAACCGTCGCTTTTCCTTTCTTTGCGCCTGCGCGGGCCAAAAGCCCGGTCAGCCCGTTTCCATAAAAAATATTATCGCCCAGAATCATTGCGCAGCTCTCCCCGGCAATAAATTCCTCCCCGATAATAAACGCCTGCGCCAGGCCGTCGGGCGACGGCTGTTCCGCATAGGAGAGGGAAATGCCGTACTGGCTCCCGTCGCCCAGCAGGTCTTTGAAGCGGGGCAGGTCGGTGGGCGTGGATATAACCAGTATATCCTTGATCCCCGCCAGCATCAGCGTGGACAGGGGATAATAGATCATAGGCTTGTCATAAATGGGCAAAAGCTGTTTGCTGGCCACAATGGTCAGCGGGTACAGCCGGGTTCCCGAACCGCCCGCAAGTATGATTCCCTTCATCTGTTAAAAAGCCTCCTTTTTACTGCCGGTATTTATCTTGTTCCATTTTTTCATGTATTTTATTACGGACGCGATATGGATAAAAAAATATCTGATGCTTCGCGCGCTTTTTCTGTTCCAGTTATGCGTGACCCTGACGAAAGGCACGTATACCGCACGTGCATGTGCCAGGATCTCCCGCGTCAGGTCGGCGTCCTCCAGGTACAGAAAATACCTCTCGTCAAACCCGCCGACCCGCTTTAAAAGGTCCGTGCGCGCAAACATGAAACAGCCCGTAACGAATTCAATGTCCTGCACCTCGCCCAGGTTTTCGTCTTCCATGACATAGTGCGAACGTATTCTTTTCGCCCGTCCGAAGGGAAGCCTTCCGGCAATAAGGTATTGCAGGGTGGGGTTTCTCTTGGGCAGCAGCTGCAGCCTTCCGTCCGGGAAAAAAGTCGCCGGACAGGCGATCCCGATATCCGGGTTGCCGTCAAAAAAAGCGCACAGCGAACCGATCACATCGTCCTCCACCGTTATATCCGGATTGATGATCGCATGGTAAACAGAATCAACGGCCTTAATCACCAGATTGTGCGCGGCGCCGAAACCCTTGTTTTTCTCGGAACGGATTACTTCAATTTCGGGGAAAAGCGCCTTCAGCTTCTGCGCACTTTCGGGGCCGGAAGAGTTGTCCACCACATAAAGCATAAAATCCCGGCTGCCCGTATATGAAAGGATGGATCGCACCGCGTTTTGGGTGTTTTCAAAATCGTTATAGTTTACAATGGACGCCGTTACGCGCATTCGGTTTCCTCCAAAGACAGATTGCCAAAAGCATCTTCTATTATATACGCTGGCTCCCTGAATGAAAACCCCGTTTTATTTCCGCCGGTTGCTGAGCAGTATGGACAGTATGATCCCGATGACGATCGCAACGGCCACAATAAGGCCGATCACGATGGCAAACATGGATACGTTGTACAGGGCTCCTGTATCCCTGCTTTCCATAAACGATCCGATCGCGATAATGAGGCCGGCCAGGATGATGCTGATGGAAAGCAGTATGATGCCGAAGGACATCCGGTTTAAAACGTGCTCCATCCGCTTTTCTATCTTTTCCAGTTCCTTGATTTTAAACTCAAAAACAAAATCCGTCTCCTCGGCCCTTTTCAAAAGCCGCGCGAGGATGCCAGGCAGGCTCTTCGCGATATCCGCGGCGTCCATGATTCCGGAAAGCAGCGCGTTTCGGATGTCCGCCCCGCCGATCGAACGCGCCAGCACGCCCTTGGCTGTCTGCTGGGCGATCTCCAGGATGTTCATCTGCGGGCTTAATTGTTCCACGATGTTCTGCGCGGTCCCAAGGCACTTCGCGATCAGCGAAAAGGCGCGCGGGATCCGTATCTTATGCCGTGCGGCCAGTTCAAAAAGCCCCATGAATACCCGCATGATGTTCACCCGGTTTAAGGGTACGTACAGGAACTCGTCCAATAGTTTGCCGATGTCGTTTTCAAACGCCCTGGTCTGAACGGGTTCCTGGGCAATGCCCAGTTCCACCACGGCCTGCGCCACCCTGCGCGTGTTTTTAAGGCTTAACCCTATCAGCATATCCGTTAAAAGCTTTTTGTATTTTTCGGAAAGCTCGCCCATCATCCCGAGGTCGATAAATACGATCTGCCCGTCCTCCCGGACCAGCAGGTTGCCGGGATGCGGGTCGGCATGGAAAAACCCGTCGGACAGCATTTGGGTGATGAGGGACCCGACAAAGGTGCGGGCCAGCATATCCGTGTCGATATGCCGCTTCCGAAGGCTCGCAATGTCGGTGATCTTTATGCCTTCGATATGTTCCATCGTAAGGATCTTGGAAGTTGTGTACACCCATTTGATCTCGGGGGCGGCCACGTCCGAACCTCCCGCCCGGTTTTGCCTGAACCGGTCGGTATTTTCCGCTTCGATGGTAAAGTCCAGTTCGTCTTCCAGCACCCTGGCAAATTCGTCCACCATTCCAGAAAAATCGTACATGTCGCCGTATTTGGTATACCGGTCCACAAACCGCGCAATGCTGCGGAGGATATGTACGTCGGTATCAACGACGCTGCGGATGTCCGGCCTCTGCACCTTTACGGCGACCTTCATCCCGGAATGGAGGCGCGCCACATACACTTGGGACATGGATGCCGAAGCGATGGGCTCCGCTGAAAAGCTTTCAAAAATATCTTCTATTTTTGCGCCGAACTCGCGCTCAACCATTTCTTTCGCCTTCTCAAAAGGGAAGGGCGGCACCGCGTCCTGCAGCTTGGAAAGTTCGCGCGCCACATTTTCGGTAATAATGTCCGTTCTCGTGCTCAGGATCTGGCCAAACTTAATAAAGGTGGGGCCGAGCTCTTCGCAGGTCTTGCGAATGCGCTCTCCCACCGATAATCCGTGTTCCCTTGTCGCATCTTCCAGTATGCGTTCATTCATGTTCCGCCGGCCGAGCACGGTCTTTCTGATGAACAGGAAACCCAGGCCGTTTCTTGCGAAAACGGTTATGATATCTTTGTATCTTTGAAAATTGGATATTTTCTTAATACCCGTCACCTCCGCAATTTCTAAAAAACGCGGCAGTTTATTTTTTGGTTTCCTTCTGTTTGCCCATCTCGTCGCGGATAATCTGCCGTATTTCTTCCCTGGTAATGGGTTTTAAAATTTCCACCGCTTCCTTGACCTCGTCGCCGATGATCTTTTTCAGTTCCTTCCTCTCCAACTCGCCTTTTGCGGCAAGTTCGCTCACAAAAGAAGAGGCGTCCTTCTTGGCAACTTCGCCTTTCTGGACCATTTTTTCCACTATTTCCTCAATTTTTTCCCTGGAATACGCAAACAGTCCGAACCCAAGGTTAATGGTGTCTTCCAGTATGCTGGACATCTCATATCCCTCCTTTAATAACGGAAGTTTGATTCCGTAAAACTTACTTTAGAGTTTACTACCTTTTTCCATCCGCGTCAATAAACCGCCGCGGCCCGATTGTCATCGTTTTGGATGTGTGGTATCCTGTTCCTATGGATTATTCCCGCAGAGAAAACTGGGTCGAGCGGCCCAGGCGCATCACAAAGGATATCGATGTTTTTTACGTATATCCTACCATCTGTTCCTTCCCGCGGAACGCCCGCAGCCACAACATGAACGTATACAATCCCTTGTGGCGCCTGTTCGCATGGGCGGTGACCGGGCAGCATACCGGCGTCTTCGAAGAGGATTGCAATATTTACGCGCCTTATTACAGGCAGGTCGGTCTGGAATCCCTTAAAATGCCGGCGGATGAATTCTGCCGCCACGCGCACAAGGCCTACCTGGACGTACGGATGGCCTTCCATCATTATATGAAATACGACAACCACGGCAAACCGTTTATTCTGGCCGGGCATTCCCAGGGTTCCATCATGCTCCTTGAACTTTTAAAAAGGGAATTTGTAACCGAGGAATTGCAGAAAAAGCTCGTCGCGGCCTATCTCATCGGTTTTTCGGTCACCGACCGGGACCTGGCCGCCAACCACTTTATAAAAATCGCGCAGGGCGAATCCGATGTGGGTTCAATCATCACCTACAACACCGGGACCACCAAGTATCAAAAACCGCTGCCCATCGTCCTTCCGGACACCTATTGCGTCAATCCGCTCAACTGGCGGACGGACGGCGTGTACGCGGACTACGAAACGCACCTGGGCGCAGTCTTCCTGAAGATCGGCAAAAAGCATTATCTCGAAAGGCCCGCCTATACCGGCGCGTTCATCAATCCCCAGAACCATATGCTGATGATCGACGAACCCATGGCCGTCCGGCTGCTCCGCATCGCGCATATCGCGGGCGCAAAACTCGCCATCCATTCCTTTGACTACGCCATCTTCTTCCGGAACCTGCAGCGCAACGTTAAAACGCGGATCTCTGCGTATCTTAAGCAGAACGGCTGATCCGCGCTTTTCCATATCAAATCCAAATCGAATGAACGCCCGTTTTAAAAAAAATTATACTGTCCGGCGCAGGATAAGCGCCCCGGCCGTGATCGCGCCGCTTTTATGAAGCGCGCTTTTTTTTATTTTTTCCCCCTCCGGGTGCAAAAAACCCGGCCTTGTACGTAAGCGCTCTTACCGGCCGGTCAAATACCACCAATAGGGCCGGCAGCAGCAGGAAAACCAGCACACAGCTTAAAGCAGCGCCGCGGCCCAAAAGCAGCCCCGTCTGCGTTATCTTTTTCCGGCAAAAACATTATCAACTTATTTTGAAATGTTGTCAATTGGCATCATGCGCTGCAGCACGACGCTGCAAAGCAGGCCGATGAAAAATCCACTTACTGCGCCCAGCAGCACCAGCGGCGGTATATAGTAGGAAACCTGTGGCGTCGCGGTCAGAAAAAATGCGACCGCAGCCTGCGCCATATTGTGCGCAATGCCGCCCGCAACGCTTACTTTCACCATGCTGACGCGGTTTTTTAAAAGCGCCATCACCGCAAGGCTTAATAGGCCGCCGGCCAGCGAAAAGAAAAGCATGGTAAGCGCACCGGACATAAGGGCGGCCAGCAGGCAGCGCGCAACGCTGATGATAAGGGTCTCCCGCACGCCCAGGTAATACAGCGCAAAAAGCGTCGCAACGTTCGCGATGCCGAGTTTAAAACCGGGCAGAAAAGGTATGGCGGAGGAAACCGCCGTGTCCACCAGGGAAAGCACCAGCGCGATCCCGATGAGCAGCGCGGATAAAACAAACCGGTTTAATTCCCTATTGCGTGATGGCATCCACGCCGCCCTCCTCTCCGCCGGTGACGGTCACCGTCATCTTGTTGGGCGCGCACACAATGGTCTGCCCGGCGCGGCTGATGGCGCCTTCCTTCTGGCAGGTCTTGTTCGGGCAGTCGGTATCCGTCACAAAAACCTCGCCGTCCTTCACTTCCAGCACATTGGTGTATTCGCCCCGGACAGTATAAACCGTGTCCGTATTAAGAGGCAGGGAGGCGATCTCGCGCCCTTCCAGCATCACCAGGGCGCGTTCGCCCCGGGGGGCGGTTGCCGTCCATCCCCAGATCAGCAGTGCCGCGGCAACGACGGCCGCGGTAAATATGATATCGCTCCGTTTAATCAATTTCATAGCCGTCCGCCGTCAATTCAAAGGAATATTTTTGCGCAAACCCGTCGGTCATTTGGATTTTTTTATCATCGGTCACAAAAAGCGCGTCTATTCCGTTTCCTTCCGCATATTTGAGTCCTTCTTCCGCACCCATCACGAAGAGCGCTGTGGAATAAGCGTCAGAAAGGATGCCGCTGTCCGATACGATCATGCAGGCATAAAGCCCGCTCCCGGCCGGCCGGCCGGTCTTTGAATCTATGATATGGTGGTACCGGATCCCGTCCTTTATAAAATAACGCTCATACACGCCGGAGGTGGAGGTAAATGCGTCTTCCAGTTCCACGGTCGCGATATATTCGCTTGCCTCTCCCATCGGATCGCGCACGCCTATCCTGTATTTCTGCCCGTCCGGCTTTTCGCCTATCGCCGCAATGCTGCCGCCCAGGTTGACCAGGGCGGAGGTAACGCCGTGTTCCCGCAGGTTATCGGCCACGCGGTCCAGCGCATACCCCTTGGCAATACCGCCCAGGTCGATTCCCGCGCCGGGAATCAGCCGCACGGTTCCGTTTTCATCCAGCGCCACGTCGCGGTAGCCGGTCAGGGGCAGCAGCGCGTCAATCTCGCTTTGTGAAGGAACGGTATCCGTCTCCCTCTCTCCGATCCCCCAGAGTTCTATCAACGGGTTCAGGGCCGGGTTAAACGCGCCCTGCGTGCTTTGCGCTATGGCAAGGGCGGTCTGCAGCACATATGCGGTATCGGCCCCCAGCCTATAGGTCCCGTCCCTGTTCAGGCTGTAGATATCGGATCCTTCCATCGTTTTGGACATTTCCTGCTCAATCGCCCGTACGATGCCGTCGTTTTCCTCCGCCAGCCCCGGGTCCCCGTAATATGTCTGGGTAAAAAACGTGTCCATCAGGAAATTTGTATGGCTGACGGCGCCGTTTGCGGAACATCCCGCAAAAAAAATAAACGCGCAGGCAGCGGTAAGCGCAATCAGTCTTTTCATTTATAGCTCAACACCAAAAGCACGGCTGCAAACACGATAAAAGGAATCAGAAATATCAGCCGTTTTTGCCACAATTTCATTCTTGGCACCTCCGCATCCCATTATACCATACTTTATGCGGTGTGCTACGCCTATCCTGCGTGCAAAAATGCAAAACTGCTCAAATAGAGGCCCGAAAGGTGTTCCCAACGGTTATTTTTTGTGATATATTAAATTTTATGATAACAGGAAGGTGCGCTTACATGGAAATCAGGGAAAAAATCGCCCAGGCTGCGGCCAAAGCCGCAGGATTGGATGCCATAGAAATACTGGACTTGCTTGAAACCCCGCCCGATCCGGATATGGGGGATGCCGCGCTCCCCTGTTTTAAACTGGCAAAAACACTGCGCAAGGCGCCCCCGTTGATCGCCGGGGAAATCCTTGCCGCCCTGCCGGCCATACCGGGCGTGGCCCGCGCGCAGGCAGCCGGCGGTTACGTCAATTTCTTCTTTGACCGCGCCGCATATGCCCAGGCTGTTCTTGAAACATCGCTCCTGCCCGGCTTCGGTTCAAGCGATATCGGCGCTGGCCGGCGGGTGGTGATCGACTATTCTTCGGTCAACATCGCCAAGCCCTTCCATATCGGCCACCTTTCCTCCACGGCCATCGGCCATTCCTTATATAAAATTTACGAATACCTTGGCTACCGGCCGGTCGGGATCAACCACCTGGGCGACTGGGGCACCCAGTTCGGCAAGCTGATCGCGGCATACAAGCTGTGGGGGGATGACGCGGAGATAGAGAAAAACTCGGTTAACGCAATGCTGAATCTGTATGTGCGTTTCCATGAAGAAGCCAAAAAAGACCCTGCGCTGGACGATGCGGGCCGCGCATGGTTTAAAAAAATAGAGGACGGGGACGCAGAAGCGCTCCGCATTTTCGGTTGGTTTTCGGATCTCACCCTGCGCGAAGCCAAACGCGTGTACGAAATGCTGGACATCAAATTCGACTATTTCACGGGCGAAAGCTTCTACAACGACAAGATGCAGCCCGTTATAGAAGAGCTGAAAGATAAAAACCTGCTGGAGCTGGACGCGGGCGCCTATATCGTCCGCCTGGATGAATTCAGCCTCCCGCCCTGCATCGTGCTCAAGACGGACGGCGCAACCCTTTATTCCACCCGGGATCTGGCCGCTGCCGAATACCGCAAGAAAACCTTTGATTTTTACAAGGCGCTTTACGTGGTGGCCTACCAGCAGTCCCTGCACTTCAAACAGCTCTTTGCCGTTCTTCAAAAAATGGGCAAACCATGGGCGGCCGATATGGAACATGTCGCCTTCGGCATGGTCTCCCTGGAGGACGGCACGCTGTCCACCCGCCAGGGAAAGATCGTCCTTTTGGAAGACGTCCTCTCCCGTGCCATCGAAAAAACCCTCGCCACCATAGAAGAAAAAAACCCGGAGCTTGAAGGCAAGGAGGCCGTCGCCCGCCAGGTCGGCATCGGCGCGGTCCTGTATTCCACGCTGAGCGCCGGCCGTATCAAGGACATCACCTTCAGTTTCGACCGCGTATTGAATTTTGACGGGGAAACGGGGCCCTACGTGCAGTACACGCACGCGCGCGCCTCCAGCGTTCTCCGTAAATTCGGCGACGGCGACGCCGTCCCGGACTTTTCCGCCCTGGATAACGCAGACGCCTTCGCCGTTATCAAGCAGATCGCAGATTTTCCGGCGGCCGTCCTTGCCGCCGCGGAAAAATACGAACCGTCCATCATAACCCGGCATATTACGCTGCTTGCGCAGTATTTCAATAAATATTATTATGAGCACAGAATCATGGATTCGGACAAACAAAAGACCAACGCGCGGATTCGGCTCACCCGGGCCGTGAAAAACACGGTTGCCGCAGGGCTTTCCCTGCTGGGGATCGCCGCGCCCGAAAGGATGTAGGAAAAATGCTGGACATCAAAAGAATCAGGGACAACAGGGAAGAAGTGGAGGCCGCGCTTGCAAAGCGGGGCAAGGCCTATCCGCTGGAAGAGCTTTTCCTTGCAGACGAAGAAAGAAGGGCCCTCCTTGCGGAAGTAGAAGACATGAAAGCCACGCGCAACCGGGTGTCCAAGGAAATTCCCGCAATCAAAAAACAGGGCGGGGATGCGCAAACCCTGATGGCGGAAATGAAGGATCTTTCCTCCCGCATACAGGAACTGGACGCCGCTCTCTCGTCCACGGAAGAAAAAATGCAGTCGCTTCTTCTGGAGATTCCCAACACCCCGCATGAAAGCGTTCTGCCCGGCAAAGACGAGAGCGACAACCGCGAAATCCGCCGTTTTCTGGATCCCGCCGTCTTTTCCTTTGAGCCGAAACCCCACTGGGAGATCGGCACGGCGCTGGGCATCCTTGATTTTGAAGCGGCCGCCAGGGTCACGGGCGCAAGGTTTGCCTTTGCAATCGGCCTGGGCGCAAAAATGGACCGCGCGATCGCAAATTTCATGCTGAAAACCCATACGGAAAAACACGGTTATACGGAAATCCTGCCTCCCTTCATTGCGCACGGGCGTTCCATGACGGGCACGGGACAGCTCCCCAAGTTTGAAGAAGATATGTTCCGCCTTTGTGGCACGGATTATTACCTCATCCCCACGGCCGAAGTACCCCTCACCAACATGTACAGGGACAGCATACTGGACGGCGACCTGCTTCCCCTGTCCGTTACCGCCCTCACCCCCTGCTTCCGTGCGGAAGCGGGTAGCGCGGGCAAGGACACCCGGGGTCTGATACGCCAGCACCAGTTCAATAAGGTAGAACTGGTTAAATTCGCCGCCCCCGAAACTTCCTATGCCGAACTGGAAAAACTCCTGCTGGATGCGGAAGAAATCCTCCGCCTCCTGGGTCTTCCCTACCGGGTGGTCCAGCTCTGCGGCGGGGACCTCGGCTTTTCCTCCGCCAAGACCTACGATATAGAGGTCTGGATGCCCAGCTACGGCAAATACGTGGAAATCTCTTCCTGCTCCAACTTTGAGGATTACCAGGCGCGCCGCGCGGGCATCCGATACCGGGCAGGCCGGGAGGAAAAACCGCAGTTCGTGCATACCCTGAACGGCAGCGGCCTGGCCGTAGGGCGCACGCTGGCCGCCGTTATGGAAAACTACCAGCAGGAGGACGGCAGTATACTGATCCCCGAAGTCCTGCAGGAATTCATGGGGCAGCAGTATATCCGCGGCATAAAATAACCCGTTGGATTTTTGGGGCGGGATCCATCCCGTCCTTTTTCTTTTCCCAAAGCAGGCATTAATATCCTTAATTTGGTTATTGTGAATAATTATGGCATATTTTTCTTTGCGCGCCTTATCATAAAGTTTGCTTTTTGCCTTCCCAACTTTTCCGTTATCTAGTATAATAGACTCTATCAAAGGAGTGTGAGATTATTGGCAGTAACCATTGCGATAGCAAACCAGAAAGGCGGCGTAGGCAAAACGACAACGGCCATCAATCTAAGCGCCTGCGTGTCTGAAATCGGCAAACGCGTCCTGCTTATAGATGTAGACCCGCAATCGAATTCCACCAGCGGTTTAGGCGTGGACCGCGAACAGATCGTAAAATCAAGCTACGACGTTCTGGTAAACGGCGATCCGGCAAAAAACGCCGTGCTCCCCACCATGATGGACACCCTGCACATCCTCCCGGCGGACATCAACCTGGTCGGCGCCGAGATCGAAATGGTCGGCATGATGGCGCGCGAACATATGCTGAAAAAAGCGCTCGCTTCCATTCAGGACAGCTACGACTACATTTTTATGGACTGCCCCCCTTCCCTGGGTCTCATCACTCTCAATGCCCTCACCGCCGCGAATAAAGTTCTTGTCCCTATCCAGTGCGAATATTATGCGCTGGAAGGATTGTCCCAGCTCATGAACACCATTAAGCTGGTCCGCCAAAACCTGAATCCCGCGCTGGAAGTCCAGGGCGTTGTGCTCACCATGTTCGACGGCCGGACGAACCTCGCCATCCAGGTGGTGGAAGAGGTCAAGAAATATTTTAAAAACAAGGTTTACAATACCGTTATTCCGCGCAATGTCCGCCTGGGCGAAGCGCCCAGCTATGGGCTTCCCATCATACGGTACGACGAAAAATGCCTCGGTTCGGCCACGTATATGGACCTTGCGCGTGAATTCATTGCAAATGAGGAGGGCGACCTATGAAGCAGGCACTCGGAAAAGGGCTCGGCGCCCTGATGGGCGAAGAAATCGCCGCTCCCGCAAAATCCTTCCTGGAAGTGGACATCTCCCTCCTGGATACCGATCCGAACCAGCCCCGAAAAAATTTCGATCCGGAAAAGCTGGAGGAACTTGCGCAGTCCATCCGGACACACGGCGTCATGCAGCCCCTTCTTGTGGCCCGTAGCGGCAACCGGTATACCATTATCGCCGGCGAACGCCGGTACCGCGCCGCACGTCTGGCCGGCCTTGCACGCCTGCCCGTCATCCCGAAAGATCTGACGGATCATGAGATACTGGAGATATCCCTTATCGAAAACATCCAGCGGGAAGACCTTAACGCCATCGAGCAGGCGGAAGCACTGAAAACCCTTATGGAAAACTACAGCCTCACGCAGGAGGAAGTTTCCCGCCGGGTTGGTAAGTCGCGCAGCGCGATCGCCAACCTTACCCGCCTCATCGGCCTGCCCGAAGAAGTCAAACAGATGGTCCAGTCGGGGGTCCTCTCGGCTGGCCACGCCCGCGCCCTTCTCCCCTTGGAAGAAGAAAAAAAGATCTCGGACGCGGCGCACATCTCGGTAAATCGCGATTTTTCAGTACGCCAGATCGAAGAATATGTCCGCAGGCTCCTTTCCGCCCCGGCCGCTAAAAGCAGGCCTTCCCTGCGACGTCCGCCCGAATTCGTGGACGCGCAGAAAGCCCTGTCCGAAAAACTGGAAACAAAGGTCGCTTTTCTGGGCACGGAAAACGCCGGAAAGATCATGATCGAATATTATTCAAAAGAACAGCTGCTTGCGCTTTACGACCAGTTGGTCCGGTAAACCGCTTTTGCCTTCAATAAAAAAAGATGTTTCACGTGAAACATCTTTTTATTTGTCTTCGATGGCCCGGTTGTTTCACGTGAAACAATCAGACGATTCCTGATATCAGGCCGTATAAAAAGTTTGTTTTGTAAAAAAAGGTCGCGAGTGCCGATTCGTTCAGATACTTTGTCAGTTCGGGCACGGATACCAGCAGCATAATGACCGGGACGATCATCATCAGGGCAAACATGCCGAAGAATCCGCGCACGCCGCCTAATATGCCTCCGACCAGTCCGTCGTAATTGCGCAGAACCGGGAAGGGCGCGGCATAATACATGGAGCCCAGTATCAGGGAAATGAACACCCTGCACAGAATATATATGATCAGAAATGAGATAATATTTACGGTAATGTTGGCCACCGTCAGGTTCAGGTAATCCGCCACCGTCGTATAGCCCTGGGAAGCAAAGGACAGGCTGTGCATGTTTGCGGAAAGCGTGTCGCCAAAAGGCACGGGGAGGTTCGCGTAATCGACCACGTCCTTGATCTGAGCGGCGGAAAGGGTATCAACCGACGTCCGTGCAAGTTCCACCGAAGAAACCTTGTCCGAAACATCGGTCATATATAGCAGGAAGCTGTAGGTGGAGCCCTTCGCGATCTGCGCGGAAAGCAGCGGCGTCACCCCGGCTGCCACCATCCAGGATGCCGCCATGCCCGCCGTTGAACTCAGGGACATCAGAAAACCCTTGTAGACTCCCTGGATCACATAGACCGCAATCAAAAAAATAAGTATATAATTTACGATTACCAGCGACATATCTCCTCCATCCGCCGTCAGCTCAATTCATAAAGATACGATGCCGTCGCGTCCCATATCACCGCGTACTTATCGCTGACTTTCTTGGCGTTCGTAATGGGCGATTCCAGCTTGGTTTGCCGAACGACCTCGCCCGATTGATTATTATATACGTAAATCGTATCGTTTGCAAATGCGTATATTCCGTTTTGCGTGATCATGGCGGAAAATATTTCCCGCGGAAAATATATCATCACTTCGGAAAGGGATGTATCCAGAAGTTTCGCGGAGCTGAGCGTATCCGTATCTTCCATGTCGGAACGCGTCTTATACAGCATTTTTATCTCCGCGCCCTGTATGCTTGTATCATAGGGCTGCCAGCCGTAAATGAGCGTATCGTCCTTTTTCTCGCCGAAATAGGAATAGGCCGTCAGGCTGTTGGTGCCCGAAGCAAAGATGGAATCGCCCGTTATAAAAACCTTCTCTACGATCTGCGTATTCACTTCAATGCTGTTGGTCATGGTTCCGTCCATCTTGAAGGTCAGTATATATGTTGTGGGCACGACGCCCGATGTATCCAGGGAAAGCGTCCACAGCATATCCGATTCGCCGTAGATTCCGAAATCGATGACCTGCTTTTCGTTCATGTCGATCTGGCTTAAATTGCTGCCGTTCATGTCGTATACATATATATAGGAACGGTTCTGCCCGTTCTCATCCTGTCCGGAAGTCAGTATTGCCGCCATTTCGTTCCCGCAGCGCACGGATACGATATTGTCATCCGGGGCCGCCGCAAAAAGCAGTTCCTTGTTAAAGGAAAAAAACTGCGCCTGCTTTTTCCCGAAAGAAGAAATCATTGTTTCGGAAGCGGAAAACTGGTCTTCGTCACCGTCCACCGGAAGAGACCATACCTTCTGACCCTTGAAATCCATAAATGCAATCTCGTCCGTTTTCTTATATAAAAGCCCGTCGCCTACAGATTTTACATTTTCTGGTAATTTTTCTTCCATTTCCAGCAGCGGCGGCTTGTTGATGCGCACGTCGGAAAAGAACAGGAAATATACGGCGAGCGCCCCGGCGGCGGCGATCACGCACGCGAGAATGATCGCCATTCTCCGTTTGGCCACTTTTCTTCTCGACCTTACATAATACATAATTTCCCCCGTGAGAAAAGACTGCGGATTTATCCTTATCTTTTTTAACATTATATATAATACTTATTCAGAAATCAATTGCGGGATTAAAAATAAGAACAAAGCTCCGGCGCAATCAGTCCCCTTTTTCAAACGTATGGCCGCGCCTGCCGCGTTTTATTTCTTTTCATCGTATAAAAACGGCTTCATTTGGGGCCGTGTCTTCCTTTACGAAGGCACCGTTGTCTGATATAATAAATATTACCAAAAATAAAGGTTCGGTTTGTTTTATATGAGGATCACCAAAATGCACGGCCTCGGCAACGACTTCATCGTTACCACCCAAAACGAAACGGAAGGATATGACCTTCCCGGCCTCGCAAAGCGCCTTTGCGCGCGGCGCATCAACATCGGCGCGGACGGGCTGATCGTCGCTCTGCCCTGCGGGGAAGCCGATATCCGCATGCGCATCTTTAACCCGGACGGAAGCGAAGCCGAAATGTGCGGCAACGGCATCCGCTGCTTTACGCGTTTCGTGTACGATGAAAAAATCGTCCCCAAAAAAGACATGTCCGTCAGTACTTTGGCCGGCATCATGCGCCCGGAGCTTGTCTTTGAAGACAACCGGGTAACCGGCGTGCGTGTAGACATGGGCAGCCCCGTTTTTGAGAACGACCGGATACCGGTCATCTCTGAAAACCCCGCCCTGTCCAACAATATCATTGTTCTTGGGCAGCCTTTTTCCGTCTCTACCGTCCTGATGGGCGTGCCCCATACGGTGGTTTTTCTTAAAGAGGGGGACAGTGTTGATCCTTCCGTCTTCGGTCCTGCGATCGAAACGCATGCGGCGTTCCCAAAAAAAACGAACGTGAACTTCGTTCGCGTGTTGGGGCCGGATTCTCTGCGCATCACCACCTGGGAACGCGGCGCCGGCCTGACGCTGGCCTGCGGCACGGGTGCCTGCGCCGCCGCCGTCGTATCATCCCTCAAGGGTTTCACACAAAAAAAAGCAAATGTTTTTACCCAAACCGGAAAACTTGTGATAGAATATAAAGACACCGGTGCGGTTTATATGACCGGTCCTGCGGAATACGTCTTTTCGGGAACGGTCATGCAGGACGGTTTTTAAAAGCAAACGATGCGGCCCGCCGGCAGCAGTAAACAGACAACAAATATCAGGAGAGACTTGAAATGTTTGAATCTTCGGGACATAAAAATTTTGTAAACAGAGCGCATATCGGTGAATTCACTAAAATAGAATTTGATACGTACGTGGACGTCCGCGGCAAGGAAGAGGTTGAGGGGGTCGAGTCCTCCCTTCATTATATCAAAACCGGCGCGGGCGATCCGCTCATTCTGATCCACGGCATCGGCCAGAGTCTTTATACGTTCCGCAATGTTCTGGAAGAACTTTCGGAACATTTTACTGTCTACGCCCTTGATCTTCCCGGCCACGGGTTCTCGGGCAAGCCGCATATCAGCTACAGCGTGGAGGAGGTCGCACTCTGCATAGAGGCGTTTTTAAACGCCCTTAAAATCGCAAAGGCCCATTTCTGCGCCTTCGGCGAAAGCGCCGCCTATGTTCTTGATTTTGCGCTGCACAATCAGCAGCGCGCCGGAAACCTTATATTCATATCGCCGGCGATCAGTTCCGCGAACCAGAAATTTTCTCCGTATTTCCCGTTCGTCGCCATGTCTTCCCGGCTGCTTTTCAATAAACAATCTTTTTTGAAGGAGCTGTCCTCGCTCTATTTCGACCGTACCATATTAACGGAAGAAGTTCTGGAGGAAACGTTCCTTCCCTTTAACGATAAGGAATTCAAGATCATCATCAAGCTTTACGCGCAGAATTACAGCGACCATGCCGTCGCTGAAAAAATCCTTGATATCCAAAGTCCCACCCTGGTCATACGCGGTAGCGATGACAAGGTGACCCCCCCGCTGGAAGAAGGCCTTGCAGGTTTTCCCATCCGGGGCATGAAAACATTCGCCATCCGCAACTGCAACTACCTGGTGCAGGAGGAAAAGGCGGATAAACTGTGCGAAGCGGTCATCGAATTCTGCAAAATGTATAAATAAAAAAGGGCAACACGCTAAAACAAGGGATGCTTATGTACAAATTCACGTCGGCCGGCGGAAAATTCTTACCGGTTTCAATTGAATTTATTGAAAACTTTATGCCTTCCGCGCCCGGGGATTACATCAAGGTGTACCTGTTCGGCCTCCTTGCCTCCACGGCCGGCGCCGAGGTTTCCTCGCAGAGCATCGGCCGCTCCCTCCGTCTGACGGACATGCAGATCGAAGAAGCGCTCCAGTACTGGCAAAACAAGGGCCTTATCTCCATTTCGGGCACGGATCCCGCCACCTGTATTTTTCTTTCCCCGTCGCCCGGCCTGCAGCCGGCAAATCCGAAAGTCTATCCCCATCAAAGCTATATCACGGAACTCCAGGCGCTCCTTGGCCGCAACCTGACCACCGTGGAAATCAAAACAATCCTTGATTTCACATCGGTTTACGGCCTTCCGCATGATATCGTCCTTATGCTGGTCCGGCACTGCAGCGGTGAAGCGGTCCGGGGCAGGAACGTATCGGCCGCCTATATGGAAAAGGTCGCCATGAGCTGGGCGGATGCGGGCGTTGATACCCCGGAAAAGGCGCAGCAGAAAATCGGCGCTTACTCGGCTGCCGCCAGCGGCGCGCTCCGTGTGATCCGCAGGCTGGACGCCGGTTCGTCCCGCCTTCCCACCGCGGACGAGCAGGCATTGTATGAAAAATGGATCCGCGAATGGGGCTTCACGCAGGACGCCGTCCTTCTCGCGATGAGCGATACCACGGCCTCCCTTAAGCCCAGCATGAAATACCTGGACGCCATTTTAAAATCCTACCATGAAAAAGGCATCGTCACCTCCACCGGGATCGATTCGTACAAACGCAGCCAGTCCAGCATGAATGAACTGCTTTTGTCCGTGCTGGAAACCCTCAAATACACGCGCAAGCGCATCACGCCCGAACTGGAAAATTCATACCCTGCATGGATCGACATGGGCTTTACCCACGAATGCATCCTTCTGGCCTGCGAACAGACAGTGGGCATGAGCCGTTCCGTCAAAAAGGCGGACGCGCTGCTGCGCGAATGGAAAGAGGCGGGCGTCACCGAAAAAGCGGATATCCTAAAATACATCCGCAGCCAGAACAAGGTGGATAAAAAGATGCAGCAGGTTTTCGAATGCGCGGGCATCAGCAAGCCCGTTACCGAATCGGACCGCAAGATATACATAAGGTGGACGCAGGAGATGCAGCTCCCGCACGACGTCCTGCTTTTCGCGGCAGAAATCAGCTCCATCACGCAAAACCCGCTGGCCTATATGAACCGCATCCTTCAGAACTGGGCGCAGAACAGCGTAAACACGCTGGAAAAGGCCCAGAAACAGAACCTCTCCATCCAGAGCAAAAAGCCGGCGTCCGATTACGAACAGCGCAATTATTCAAAAGACCATTTTGAAAAAGACCGCTTGGAATCTATTCAAATGATGGAGGATTATTATGAATAACCCGACGGTCGCGGAAGTCATTGCTGCTTTCCGTAAGGACCGTATTAATTCTAACTATATTTTGCAGCAAAATATCGAATTATTACCCGAAATGCGTCAGATTAAGTCACAGAAGAAAAACATTCTTCAGAAAATCCTAGCCGGCTCCCTAAGCGATACGGAAGACGGCTCCTTATTACTGAAATTAAAAGATATTGAACGACACGAAAAGGATATTATAAACTCTTATCCTGTTGTTCGCCCTGACTGCTTATCATGTGGTGACACGGGTTTTATAAACGGTAAATTGTGTGCTTGCTTGCGTGATAAAATATATCATGAGGTCTACGGTGCCCTTAATATATCAGAATTGACCGAAAGCTTTGATTCATCAAATCTTTCACTTTTTGATACTGGTTCTATCGGATCGGGCGGTCATTCACAGTCTAAAATGTATTCAGGTAACGAAAAATGGGCCAGAGAATATGCGGAAAACTTTCCGAACACCAAAAAAATAAATGTTTTTCTTACAGGAAACACAGGGCTTGGTAAAACATTTATACTCCGATCAATTGCCAAAACTGTACATAAGAACGGTGGGGATGCTATTCTTATCGACGCTTCCGAGTTGTTTAACGTTTTCCATAGGCATCGTCTAGGTTATGACGTTGAACTTTCTTTTCTACAAAATTGTAGTTTGTTGTTGATTGATGACCTTGGCATAGAGCCTACCACGCAAAACGTTACAAAGGAATACTTTCTTGATCTTTTAAATAAGCGAATAGATAATAAAAGAAATACCGCAATCGCTTCAAACCTAAGCACTGATAATATTATTGCCCGTTACGGGGAACGCGTCTATTCCCGCATCCGTTTTAAAGAAATTTGTCATCAGTTGATATTTGAGGGCACGGATATCCGCCTCAAATAATCCGTATCTATTAATATTAAAACCCGCTTTTCAAAGCGGGTTTTTCTGTATCCTTGCGTACCTTCGCGGGTATTTTTCGGGCGTTGCGCCTGTTTTTCTTATAACAAGCACGTTGTGGTTGAGCCCGCCTCCGCCGCATACGGCCTCCTCAAACATGCCGCTCAGCTGCAGCAGCGCATTTTGCGCATGGGACAGTTCCTCCGTATATTCCCCCTTAAACGCCAGAAAAAGCCCGCCTTCCCGCACAAAGGGGAGGCAAAGCTCCAAAAGCATGTCCATGCCCGCAAGCGCGCGGGATACGCATACGTCAAAAGATTCCCGCAGGCCGTCTTTTGCGGCCTCTTCCGCGCGCGCGCATATAACCCGCACATCCAGGCCGGCGCTTAGGGCGGCTTTTTCCATAAAGTTCGCCTTTTTTAAGGCGGAATCCATCAGGGTCAGGCGAATGTCCGGCCGGACGATCGCAAGGGGTATTCCCGGGAATCCCGCGCCCGCGCCCACGTCCAGGACGCGCGCATCTTTCGGGATCAGGTCTTCGCAGAATATACTGTCGTAAAAATGCTTGAACGCGGCGTCCCTCTCGTCGGTGACCGACGTAAGGTTGAATTCCCTGTTGCTTTTGACCAGCAGCCTGTAATAACTGTACATTGCTTCAAGCTGGCTTTCTTCCAGTCCGGGGCACAGGCCTTTCATCGTTTCCAGAAAAATACTCATCTATTCTTCCGCCCCTCCTGCGCCGGCTTTCATCCCCCGTGAAAAATACACCAGCAGAACGGATACGTCCGCCGGGGAAACGCCGGATATCCTGGACGCCTGGCCTATGTTTTCGGGTTGCATCGCATTCAGTTTTGTGCGCGCTTCAATACGCAGCCCCGGCACCGCCGTATAATCGAAATCCCGGGGCAGCCCCTTTCCTTCCACGCTTTTAAAGCGTTCCACCTGGGCCGCCTGTTTTTTTATGTATCCCGCGTATTTTATGCATATCTCCGCCTGCTCGCGCACGTCGCCGGGCAGGTCCGGGGACACGGCCCCCGCTTTTTCAAGATCCGCGTAGGTAACTCCCGGCCGCGCGAGCATTTCAGAAAGCTTCATGCCCTTCGTTTCCGTGCCGAAGATGGCGGATACGTCTTTTGCGCGCACCGACTGCGCACCCAGCCTTTCAAGCTCCCTGCGCACGGCCTCCATTTTTTTCATATACAAGTCGTAGCGCGTATCGGAGACCAGTCCCGCGTCCCGGCCGATCTGTGTCAGCCTCTCGTCCGCGTTGTCCTGCCGCAGCAGCAGCCGGTATTCGGCGCGCGATGTCATCATGCGGTAGGGCTCGCTTGTTCCTTTGGTCACAATATCGTCTATCAGAAC
>Ga0172371_10000815_pt1 | contig 49261 bp, 47 predicted proteins | sample Lak12m_FD_114543 | JGI IMG/M metagenome (GOLD analysis project Ga0172371, IMG submission 114543) | Freshwater microbial communities from Kabuno Bay, South-Kivu, Congo - kab_022012_12m | ecosystem: Environmental > Aquatic > Freshwater > Lake | place: Democratic Republic of the Congo: South-Kivu... | reverse complement strand
AGGATACGAAATCGGCGAAAAAAAGATCATCGGACGGTGGAGAACCTTTCCGGGTGGAGGAGGCGGGCCAGCTCTTCGAGGGAATCGAACAGGCGGGGGCCGAAACGGCTGGCCGCATTTTCCTCGAGCTTCAGAATCCGGTCCCCGCGGACCGCGGCCATTTCCCGAAGGCCCGGCCGGCCGCGGAGCCAGGCGCGCGTCCGGGCAAAATCCTCATCGGACCGGGCCAGGACGACGATGACGTCGGGAGCGTCGCCGAGAAGGCGTTCCGGTCCGTATTCGAGCCAGTTCTTCTCGATCCCGGCGGTCACGCTCGTACCCCCCGCCTTGGCGATCAGATCGGTGAAATAGCTTTCCCGGCCGCAGGTCCATAATCCTTCCCCCTGGAGCTTGAGGAAGACGCGCGGGCGAAAGGCCAGATCGGCCAGGGCGGCCGCGACCCGGCCGCTTTTCTCCTCGAGGCCGCGGACAAGAGCGGCCGCTTCGTCCGTCCGGCCGATGACCGCGCCGATGCTTCGGACAAGCGGCGGGATGTCTTCGAGCCGGTATCCGATGTCCAGGACGAAAACGAGAAGGCCGAGAGCGTCCAGGCGCTCGATGATTTCCAGCGGATTGCCCCGAAAAGCAATGACGAGGTCCGGAGCGGCTCCCCGGATCCGCTCGATGTCCGGGTCGAGGAATCCGCCGATTTTAGTTTTGGCCGCCGCCTCCGGGGGATAATCGCAATAACGCGTGACGCCGACGACTTCGTTTTCCGCGCCCAGGTTGAAAAGGATTTCGGTGATGTTCGGGGCTAGGGAGATGATCCTTTTGGGGCGGACGTTCGTCGGGAATTCCTTTCCCCTGTAATCTTTAATGCTTGCCGTTTGCGGGGCGGGCCGGACCTGAAAAACAAAAGCCGCGGCGAAAAGGAGAATCAGCGGCGCCCGTTTCATCGATTTCCTCTGGTCAAGTGTAGTGTCGGCCCGCTGGATTTGCAAGGACGGAGGCGGGCGGCGCCCGATTTGGATTTTCACTTTTCGGCGATATAATGGCCGGACAGGAAACAAAGGAAAACCCATGTTTGACAAATGGAAAGCCGGAATCGTTCTTGCGGCCGTCCTGGCGTCCGGAACGCCCGGCGCGGCCGGCTTGCCGGCGCGTCCCGCCGATCGTCCGGACTTTTCCGGAATGTGGATTCTGGATATGGGCCGAAGCGTTCTCAATCAGCGGCTGCTCAAGAATCTCACTGCCGGTTTCTTTAAAATCGACCACCGCGAGCCGGCGTTTTCCATCCACCGGGAATTCACGATCGCCGGGAAGCCGGACACGCTCGATTTTTCTTATCCGACGGACGGATCGGAGATCGAGGGGAACGATCAGGGGATGCCGACCGTCTCGAGTCTCCGCTGGGACGGCGAAGCTCTGGTTTATCTGACGATCTACAAGACGAGTCGGGGGGAGGCGAGAAATCTCGTCAAATACAGCCTTCTCGACGACGGAAAAACCCTCCGGGCCGAGGAATCGTTTCGTGGCCCGCGGCTCCAATACATCAATATCTGGATCTTCGGCAAGGGCGAAACGACATGAGCGCGGCCGCGTTCCGGCGGAGCCCCGTTTGCCCGTGGTGGTTTTGTTTCACCTTCGACAACCCTGTTCGACGGCTTTTTCACAAGCCGGAAGTCCTTCTCAAGCCGTTTCTGCGGGAAGGAGACCGGGCGATCGACATCGGCCCCGGAATGGGGTACTTCACGGTTCCCGCGGCGAAGCTCGTCGGCCCGGATGGCCGGGTTACGGCCATCGACGTCCAGGAGAAAATGCTTTCGGCGCTGGTCGCGCGGGCCGAGCGACGCGGCGTCGCCGGCCGGATTCAAGCCTGTCTGGGGACGCGGGAGTCTCTCGGGAAGCACGAGCCCGCGGATTTCATCCTGGCGTTCTGGATGGTCCATGAAGTCCCCGACCGGCGGCGGCTCCTTTCCGAGATCCGGGATTTATTGAAGCCCGGCGGGCGGTTCCTTCTGGTCGAGCCGAAAATCCACGTGGGCCGGAAGGATTTTGAAGCGACGATCGGAGCGGCCGAGGCGCTCGGCTTTGCCGTTCTGGAAAAGCCGCGAATCCGCCTGAGCCGGAGCGCGCTCCTTACTTTTCCTGGGCGATCAGGAGCGTCTTCGGATCGAGCTTGATCGGGAGCACGCCCGGGACTTCGTAGCTCCGGTCCTTGACGACGCGGATTTCGACCGCGTCGCTCGTGGCCTGGAGCGTGATCAGGACGTCGATCTGGGCGACATGGGGGGCGAGAAGAACCGGCATGCCGTCCGGGCGGAAAAGGTCTCCCTCCGTTCCCCGGAGAGAGGCGCTGAACCACAGCTCGAGATTCATCCGCCGGGCGAAATCGCGGAATTTTTCGAGGTCCGCCGTCTCGGCCAGGCCGAAATCGTATCCGTCGACGATGATCGCCTCGGCGTTGAACCGGCCGCCGGTGATCATGGCCTCGAGACTGCGGAGGACCTGCTCGGTCCGCATGCCGTCCTGCTTGAAGTTCATGATGACCCGGTTTTTAATGATCTCGTCATGGACGGTCACGGCGTCCCGGAGGCGATGATTCTTGGCGATTTCCTTGAAGATGTCTTCATACCAGGTGATGATGTAATCGACCCGGCTGGCGTAGGACACGTGGATGACGGCCTTGCCTTGAAAAAGCTTGTCCGTGGCGATATGGACCAGGCAGGCGGTCTTGCCCACGCCTTTGGGCGAGGCCAGGACGGCCAGGGCGCCGGGCCCGGGCCCGCCGTGGGTGGCTTCCTCGAGGACCCGCAGGGGGCTGCGTTTGATCAGGTGTTTCTTGACCATCGGCGGTACTCTCCTTACTTGGCCTCGCGGGCCTTTTTTTCCTCGTGCTGTTTGCGGAGCTCCTCGGCCACGGCCGCGGGCACCCGGCCGTATTTGAGGAATTCCATCGTGAATTCCGCTTTGCCCTGGGTCAGGGACCGGAGTTGGTTCGAATATCCGAACATTTCGCTCAGAGGCACCTCGGCGTCCACCCGGGAGAAGCTTCCGTCTTCGATCGAGCTGACGATGATCCCCCGGCGCTGGTTGATGGAGCCGAAAACGGCCCCGGCGTACTCCGTCGGCCCTTCGATCGAAACCTTCATCACCGGCTCGAGGATCTGGGGCTTGGCCTTGGCGTAGACCTGGCGGAAGGCCCCGAAAGCTGCCGCCTGGAAGGCATTGTCCGAGGAGTCCACTTCGTGGTATTGCCCGTCCGTGAGGACGACCTTGACGCCGGTGACCGGGAAGCCGATCAGATCGCCTTTCTTGACCGCGGCCCGGAAGCCCTTGTCGCAGGACGGGATGAATTCCCGGGGGATGCGGCCGCCCTTGATTTCGTTGACGAATTCGTACGTTCCTTCGGCCAGCGGCTCGATCCGGCCGATGACCCGGCCGTACTGGCCCGCGCCGCCCGTCTGCTTCTTATGGGTGTAGTCGAACTCGACCTTGTGGGTGACGGCCTCGCGGTACGCGACCTGGGGCCGGCCGGTTTCGACTTCGGCGTTGTATTCGCGCTTCATCCGTTCGACGTAGACGTCCAGGTGCAGCTCGCCCATCCCCTGGATGATCGTTTCGTGGGACTCCGGGTCGACGAACGTCCGGAAGGTCGGGTCCTCCTTGGTGAAGCGGTTGAGGGCCTTGGCCATCCGGTCGAGGGTTTTCTTGTCCACGGGCTTGATGGCCAGGGAGATGACCGGCTCGGGAACATAGATCGAGGTCATGGAATAATTGAGTGAAGGGTCGGTGAACGTGTCCCCGGAGGCGCAGTCGATCCCGAAGAGGGCGGCGATGTCGCCGGCGACGGCTTCTTCGATGTCCTCCATGTGGTCGGCGTGCATCCGGATCAGGCGCCCGACCTTGAGACGCTGTCCGGACCGGGTGTTGACGAGATCGGTTCCTTTCTGGATCCGTCCCTGGTAGATGCGGATATAGGTCAATTGGCCGTAGGGACCGTCCTCGAGCTTGAACGCCAGGAGGACCGCCGGGGCGGCCGGATCGGACGTCAGGACGACTTCGGCCGGGGCGCCGCCCTCGGCGTCGCGGTCGACGGCGATATTCTTGACTTCGCCCGGATGGGGAAGATAGCGGACGATGCCGTCGAGCAGCGGCTGAACGCCTTTGTTCTTGTAGGCCGAGCCCATGAACACGGGGGTCAGTTTTCTGGCGATGGTCCCGCGGCGGACGGCGGAGTGGATGAGATCCTCGGTGACGCGGTCCTCGAGGATCGCTTCGGTCAGCTCGTCGGAGTGCATGGAAGCGGCGTCGAGAAGGTCGTTCCGCCTCCGGGCGGCTTCCTCGCGGAGGTCGGCCGGGATTTCGGCGATCCGGGGGTCGCTCCCTTCGCCGCCGTCGAAATAAACGGCCTTCATGGAGACGAGGTCGACCACGCCCTGCAGGCGGTCCTCCAGCCCGATGGGGATCTGCATGAGGACGGCGTTGTGGCGGAGCTTTTCTTCCAGCTGGTCCCGGACCTTCAGGGGATTGGCCCCGACGCGGTCGCACTTGTTGACGAAGGCCAGCCGCGGAACGTCGTACCGGCGGAGCTGCCGGTCCACGGTGATCGTCTGGGACTGGACCCCGCCCACCGAGCAAAGGACAAGGACCGCCCCGTCCAGCACCCGCAGCGACCGCTCGACCTCGATGGTGAAATCGACGTGGCCGGGGGTGTCGATGATGTTGATCGCGCACCCGCCCCATTCGACGCTGGTCGCCGCCGAGGTGATCGTGATGCCGCGCTCGCGCTCGAGATCCATATGGTCCATCGTCGCGCCCACGCCGTCCTTGCCTTTGACCTCATGGATCCGGTGGATCTTCCCCGTGTAATAGAGGATCCGCTCGGTCAGCGTGGTCTTGCCGCTGTCGATGTGGGCGCTGATGCCGATGTTGCGCATCTGTTCAATTTTCGTGGCCATGGCCGTTACCTTTTTTCGGGATACAGGGTCGCCCCGGAATTCGCAAACACTTCGGAAAAGAAGGAGATGCGGGGGGAACCTGCCCTAATATCAGCCCGGTATTCTACCCGAAATCCGGCCCGAATTCAACAAGAAGAAGCCAATCGGACCGGGCGGCGTTCTTGACAGCCTTTCGGAGCGGGCCTATCATGCTTTTATCTCATTACGGGCAAAAGGAGAGGGTCCCATGGGTTTATTCGGCAAATCGTTTGGCGAAAAAGTCCAAGAATCCGTCGCGGCGGTCAAGGCCCTGAATCTCGGGGTGAAGGATCTGCGGGCGGTCGTGGACGGCAAGGTGGTGACGCTGGAGGGCGAAGCCCCCAATCTGGAGGTCAAGGGCCGGGTGGTCCAGGAGTTCAACTCCCGGGTCGACACGGAAAACACGATCAACAGGATCCAGGTCCTTGCGCCGTCCCGGCCGGTCGTCTCTCCGGTCCCCGGGCCCGCGCCTATCGGGGAGGAGCAGATCCATGTCGTGGCGGCGGGCGATACGCTCAGCGGACTGGCGAAAAAATATTATGGCAAGGCCGGCCTGTACATGAAAATTTTCGAGGCCAACCGCGACATTTTAAACAATCCCGACCTCATCAAGGTCGGCCAGAAGCTCAAAATCCCGAAATAATTTCCGATCAGGGGCGAAGGCTGAGGGTGATCTTGAACACGCCTCTCTCTTCGAGGGGCAAATAGCGGACGGTCGGATCCCACCGCCTCTCCCAGTTCTTCGAATAAACGAAATAGACGATATTGCCCGGCGCGATTTCCCAGCGGAAACGGACGTTCAAGCCGAGCTCATTGGAGATGTCGTCGTATTGGACGTAATTCATCAGGCCGAGCCGGGGCGAGACGTAGAAATCGGCTTTGAGCTGGTAGACGTTTTCCCGGAAACGGCCCTGCGGAAGCCGGCCGCGGACGAATCCGGCGTCGAAATCGAGCGTGGCAACTCCCTTGAACTTGAGGCGGAACCCGGCTTCGACGTTGTCGTATGATCCGGAATAGAAATTTCCAAACCGCCACTCCAGGCGTCCGCCCCAGGCCCGGTGGGAGGCGGTCTCAAGCTCCAGGGCGAAATTCGTAAAAGCGTAGGCCCCCCGGGGCAGGACGACGCCGTCGGCGACTTCCCAATCCTCCGGAAGAGCGTCATAGTTGGAGATGATGTTGAATTCGAAACGCTCGCCGCTCTCGCTTTGCAGGTTGAGCGGCGCGGCGAAGATTTGACGGGTTTCCAGCCGGCCTTCCAGGTCCCAGGTGAACGAACTCCGCAGCTCGACAAAAAACTGGCGGACGAGGCGCCCGATAAGCCCCTTTTCCGGACGGGGCTGGTAACTGAATCCCAGGTTGAAAGCCTGGACTCCAGCGCGCGGGAGGAAGCCGGCGCCGGGATCGAGGGCGTCGCCGTAGGAATTATACGTGGCGACGATGTCCCAGAGATCATTGGGATAGTCGATTTTCAGCCCGTAGCCCTCGTGCCGCCCTTTCGTCCGGGTGTTCCAATTATAGACAAACCATCCTCCGGCGGAAAAATTCTTGTCATTCAGGAATCTCGAGGTCTGGTAAACGAAGTCCAGGCCGGCCAAGGAATTTTTTTCTCCCGTCGGGCTGCCTTCGGTGAAAATCAGGCCCACCCGGCTTTCGGCCAGGATGTTGCGGGAAACGCGGGCGACGACGAAATTTTCGGCCGGCAGGCCGTTTCGGGCTTCCGTCCGGACGTCGAGGACCTGGAGATTGGTCGCGCCTTCTTTGCCGAAGACTTTGGCTCCGAAGGAGATGGGGACCGGTTGTCCCTCGAACAAGCCGATCCGGCGGCTGTAGAAAGGGGCGAAGCCGCTGTCCGCGCTCGTCGTCCCGAAATTGAAGATCTCGGAACCCTCGAGAAAGAAGGCCCGCTTTTCCGGAAAGTAAAGGGGAAAACGGGTCAGATTGATCAGCCGCTCATCGACTTCGGTTTCGGCGAAATCGGTGTTGTAGCTGAAGGCCCCGATCAGGTTCGGGGTGAAATTCTTGTAGAGGTCAAAACCGCCGTCCCAGGTCCAGTCGGACCGGCCGCCGGAAACCGTTCCCTTGAAGACGCGGGCCAGGCCGTAGGGCTTGAATGTCAGCCCCAAACCCTGGCGGATGCCGGCCAGGCCTTCGAGAGGCGCGGCCTCGGCCGGATTGGTGAAGAAGCAATCCGCCCGGATACCCGAAAGGCGGATGGTCTCCTGCCGCCGGGCGATGATCCGCTCGACATTGAGGCCCCAACGCGTCAGGCCGGGCTTGAAGGAAATGGACTTGAACGGGATGGCGATTTCGGTCGACCAGCCCGTTTCCGTGAGGACGCTTCGGGCGTCCCAGACGCCGTCCCAATCGAGGCTCGAGTGCTCCCCCGTCGCCAGACCCTCGCTCCGGGCGCCGTGGGGATTGACCGAGAAAAAATAAGCGTTGCGGCGGTCCTGAAAGGAATCGAGGATGATGCGGACCGCGTCTTCACCCTGTTCCTCCATCTCGTCTCCGTCGTGGGCCATCGAGTTGGCCGAAACGCGGTCCGGTTCGCGGTCAAAACAGACGACGCCGAGATAGATGCGGTTTTCGTCGTAAACGAGGCGCAGCTCGGTCCTTTCCGAAGGCTCGTCGCCCGGCCGGGGAAAGACCATTTTGAAGCCCGTGAAAACGGGGGCCGCCCGCCAGGCCTCATCGTCGAGCCGGCCGTCAAGGACGGGGCCCTTGTCGACCTGGACGCAGAGGACGGCGGCCGGCGGAAGATCGGGAGCTTGGGCCCGCGCGGACGAAAAGACGGTGAGGACGGACAACGCCGCTAGGGCTGCGCTTGTTTTCATCGTTGCGAACGCTCCACGATTGGGCGCGTATTATAGCAGAAATGGAGTACGCGAAATATCGAATCTGGAGTTTTCGCCCGGGAAACGGAAAGGCCGAAATTCAGCGCCGGCCGCCCAGAAGGCCGGCGAGCAGCTTGCCGAGGATCCCGCCGCCGCCCGAGGACGCGCCCGATCCCTGGAAGAGCATCCCGGCCACATCGTCAAGGATGCTCCCGTCGCCGTCCTGGTCGATGATCGAGGCGACGCCTCCGAGCCCGTCGGCCGAGGTCTTTTTCTGCCTGGTCAGGTAGCCGAGGATCAACGGGGCCAGGGCCGGGATGATCTTCGCGGCAATGCCCGGATCGAGCTTGAACCGCTGGGCGATCATGTCCGTGGCCTGGAGCCCCGACTGTCCCAGCAGCCCGCCCAGCTGGGCGTCGGCGGCCTGGCCGGAGCGGTTGAGGACCGCGCCGGCGACGTCGTCCAGCACGGAGTCGCTGCCGTACTTGTTCAGGATGTGATCAAGCCGGGCCGCGCCTCCCTGCGTCTCCATCTGCCGCTTCAGCCCGCCCAGGACCATGGGGACGACCGCGGGCACGATTTGGGCAGCCGCGGATTTCTTGATCCCCAAGCCGGAGGCGAGGCTCTTGCCGGCCTGACCTCCCAGGGCTTGCATGAAATCGTCGACAAAAGCCATGGCTATTTCTCTTTTTTGGATTTGCGCTTGATGTCCTGGCCGTGGGCCTTCTTGTACGACTGGATGTCGACGAAGCGGCCCTTCTTGTCCCGCACGGCGTAAAGCTTTTTCCCCGTCTTGCTCCGCAGAACCGTTCTTTTCATCGAGAGTCCTCCGTTCAGATTTTTTGGGACGTTCCTTTTGACCTTTCTGATTGTGGCCGAGCCGGGAACGAATGTCAACAGGAAAACGGCCCGCGGCGGATTTCTCCGGCCGTTGACTTTTCCGGCTTCCCTCCCTAAACTGGACCCGGATTTTTCAAGCCCTCCCGCGTGACCGCCGCCTCCGCCGGTTCAGGGGAAAAGGACGCTTTGATCATGAGTGCCGACACGACCGCCCGCGACTACGATTTCGCCGCCATTGAAGCCAAGTGGCAGAAAGAATGGGAATCCCGCTCCGCCTTCGCCACTCTCAACGATCCGGCCTGCCCGAAATTTTACGCCCTCGAGATGTATCCCTATCCGTCGGGCCGCATTCACATGGGGCATGTCCGCAATTATTCCATCGGCGACGTCCTGGCCCGGTTCAAAATGATGCGGGGATTCGACGTCCTCCATCCGATCGGCTGGGATGCCCTGGGCATGCCGGCCGAAAACGCGGCCATCAAGTACGGCACCCATCCGCAGAAGTGGACGCTCGACAACATCGCCCACATGAAGGCGCAACTGCAACGGATGGGCTTCGCCTATGACTGGGACCGGGAGGTCAACACCTGCCTGCCCGAGTATTACAAGTGGAACCAGTGGATTTTCCTCAAAATGTACGAGCGAGGCCTGGCCTACCGCCGCGAAAGCTGGGTCAACTGGTGCCCGTCCTGCAAGACCGTCCTGGCCAACGAGCAGGCGGCGGGAGGGACTTGCTGGCGCTGCTCCTCGAGCGTCGAGCACAAGAAGATGGAGCAATGGGTTCTCAAGATCACCGATTATGCCGAGGAGCTTTTATCCGGGCATGCCCAGCTGGGCAAATGGCCGGAGCACGTCCTGGCGATGCAGAAAAACTGGATCGGCCGCAGCGAAGGCGCCACCGTCGATTTTCCCGTGCCCGCCCTGGGGGCCTCGATCCGGGTGTTCACGACCCGCCTGGACACGATTTTCGGAGCGACCTTCCTGGTCCTTTCCCCCGAGCATCCCCTGGCCGACGCCCTCGTCTCCGGCCCGAAGGAAAAGAATCTGCGGGACTGGATCGGCCGGACGGTCGCCGCGTCCAAGATCCGCCGGGAAATCGGCGAAGCCGAAAAGGAGGGCGTAGACACCGGGGCGACGGCGATCAATCCGTATACGGGAAAACCGGTCCCCATCTGGCTGGCCAACTATGTCCTGATGGAATACGGCACCGGGGCGATCATGGCTGTTCCCGCCCACGACGGCCGCGACTTCGATTTCGCCAAAAAATACGGCCTGCCCATCCTTGAAGTGATCGTTCCCCCCGGAACGGCGCCTTCCCCGAAGGAATCGGCGGCGGAGCTTTTTGATGACTACGGCGTTTGCGTCAACAGCGGGCCTTACGACGGCCTGACTTCGGCCGAGGCGGCCGACAAGATGGCCGCCCGGGCCGAAGCGGAGGGATTCGGGGAAAAGGCGGTCACGTATCGCCTGCGCGACTGGGGCATCTCCCGCCAGCGCTACTGGGGCACGCCCATCCCGATGATTTATTGCCGGGAGTGCGGAATGGTCCCGGTTCCCTATGCCGATCTGCCCGTCCGCATCCCCTATGAGGCCGAGTTCACCGGCGAAGCCGGTTCGCCGCTGGAAAAGATCCCGTCGTTCGTCAACGTCTCCTGCCCGAAATGCGGCCGGCCGGCCCGGCGGGAAACCGATACGATGGACACGTTCGTCGATTCGTCCTGGTATTTCTTCCGATATGCTTCCCCGCACTCAAACGACTTGCCCTTCGTCCGGGCCGAGGCGGACCGGTGGCTCCCGGTGGATCTGTACATCGGCGGCGTCGAGCACGCCATCCTCCACCTCATCTATTCCCGGTTTTTCACCAAGCTCCTCCGCGATCTCGGCCTGACTGCGCTGGACGAGCCGTTCCCCCATTATCTCGCCCAGGGCATGGTCACCAAAGACGGATCGGCCATGTCCAAGTCGAAGGGCAACGTGGTCGACCCCGACGAGATGCTCCTCCATTACGGGGCCGACGCCCTCCGGCTGTTCATTCTGTTCGCCGCCCCGCCCGAGAAGGAGTTCGCCTGGAACGAGGAGGGCATCGAAGGCTGCTGGCGGTTTCTCGCCCGCGTCTGGCAGACCTTCCGCGAGATCCAGGGCTTGCGGGCCGCCGACGCGCCCGCGCCGGCCGGACCGTACGATGCGGCCGCCGGCGCCCGTTTGCGGAAAAAAATCCACCAGACGATCCGCAAGGTGGGCGAGGACATCGAAGTCCGTTTCCATCTCAACACCGCCGTTTCGGCCATCATGGAGTTCACCAACGTCTTGAAGAAGGAGAAAGACGCGCTCCGGAATTCGGCCGAGGGCCGGGAGCTGCTGGTCGAAGCGATGGAAACGCTCATCCTGACTCTGGCCCCGTTCACGCCTCACGTCGCCGAGGAAATGTGGCGGGAGACGGGCCATGAAACGCTCATCCTCCGGGCCCCCTGGCCGGTCTATGATCCCGATCTGGCCAAGGAGGAAAAGGCAACCATCGTCGTCGAGATCAACGGGAAGGTCCGGGAGAAATTCGAGATCGCCCACGACGCGGCTGAGGAGGAGATCAAGGCCGCGGCCCTGGCCCTGCCCCGGATCATCCAGCTTCTCGAAGGACGGACGGTCCGGAAGGTCGTCGTTATCAAGGGCAAGATCGTCAATATTGTCGTTTAAACGAGGCGATTCGGATATAATATCCCCGTGAAAAAGCGGGAGTGGACATGGTCCGGATGAAATCAACGCGTTTCCCTGTGATCGGAGAAATCGTCCTGGCCGGATTGTGCGCTTTTCTCGCCTCGTCCTGCGGCTACACGCTCCGAGGCACGGGGCGCTTCCTGGCCGACAACGGCATCAAGACCGTTTACATCCCCGTGTTCCAGAACGCCACGACCCGGTTCGAAATCGACGTGAAGCTGACCGAGGCCGTCATCAACGAGTTTGTCACCCGGGGAAGCGTCAAGGTCGTTCCGACCGCCGAGGAAGCCGACGCAACGCTGGAAGGCGTGGTCCAGGCCTTCGGCGTCAATCCGGTCGCCTTCTCGAGCACCACGGGTTCGGCCGACCGCTATAACATCATCATCTCCACCTCGATCACCTTGCGGGTCAACAAGACAAGCGCGGTCATCTTTTCCAATCCCAGCTACGTTTATCAGAGCGAGTACCAGGTCGAGGAAGGAATGGATTTCGAGTCCCAGGAAACCGAGGCGATCAGCGAAATCGCCGAAATCTACGCCCGAAACCTGGTGATCTACATCCTCGAAGGCTTCTAACCCGGATTATTCATAAATATTTTAAAAATTTTATATGAAGATAGTTTTAAGCAAGATGATAACAAAGAGTTTTTACCCTTCGCGAATAATCCAGGCAAACCGATGGCCGGGTTCTCCCTGAAGCTCCCGGCGGATCCGCGGGATGTTCTCCCGGCGTATCTCATCAGCGGGGAGGATCTCTATCCCGGCCGGCAGTTCCTCAAGGAGCTCGGGGGGTTGCTGGCCGAGCCCGAAACCGGGGACGCTCAGGTCGAAACGTTCGACCTGGCCGATCACCGCTGGGGCGACGTCCTGGACGCAGCCCGGAGCGTTCCGTTTTTCTTCTCGCCCTGGCGCATCCTGATCGTCGAAGGGAAAGGCGCCGACCAAGCGGACCTCTCCGCGGGCGAGGCGGCCGCTTTCCGCGACTACTTCGCTTCGCCCTCCCCGCGGACCGTCGTCGCCGTTCTCTTCAAGGGCAAAATCCACAAGTCGAAGGCGCTGGCCAAGGCGTTCGCCGCCCTGCCGGAGACGGTCGCGGCCGCGGCGGAAATTCTCCCGCTCAAGGACAAGGAGCTCGTTCCCCTCGTCGAGGAGCGCTTCGCCGAGCTGAACAAGCGGGCCACGCTCGAGGCCGTCGAGCGCATCCTCGAAATCACCGAAAGCGATTTCGCCCGCATCGCCTCCGAAGTCGAAAAGATCTCCCTGTACGTCGGCCCCAAGGCGACGATCGAAGCCGCCGACGTGACCGCCCTCTCCTCGGTCCGGAATTTCGAAAACTATGAGCTGACCGCCGCCCTTGAAGACAATTTGATCGAAAAGTCCCTCGTCATCCTGGACGGCCAATTCGAGGAGGGAACCCGCCCGGAGCTCATCGTCGGCACGCTCACGAGCTATTTCCGCAATCTTCTCCTGGCCCGGACGGGGCTTCGGGAGGGACGGGATCCCAAGGAGATTTTCCGCGAAATCAAACCCCAGATCACCGAAAAATTCGGCGGATTTTATCAACGGAAGCTGGGGGAATTTCTCGCTTTTCTGAACGGGATCACCGACGCGGATGTGGCCGGCTGGCTCGCGGACCTCGAGCGCCTCGATCGGCGGATCAAAAAGACGGACGGCGACCCCAGGGCCCTGATTCAGGCTTTTCTCGTCGGGTACGGCCGGACGGTCTCCGGCCGCCGGATCACTTCGCCGGGCCGGCGCTGATTTCCGCGACCTGCCGGCAGAGGCGGGATTTATAACGGGAACCGGTGTTCTTGTGGATCGTCCCCTTCTTCACCGTCTGGTCGATCGCCTTGATGACCGAGGGAAGGGCTTTCACGGCCGCTTCCTTGTCCTTGGCTTCGATCAGACCACGGAGCTTTTTCACCTGGGTCCGCAGGGCGGACTTGTTCTTTTTATTGACGGCATTATTGCGAAGGCTCGTGCGGTGCTGCCGTTCAGCCGAAGGATGCTTGGCCATGATCTACTCCTTGAAAGCCGAAGTATAATAAAATAAAGGCCTTCTAAAGTCAACGTCCGCGGAAGGAGAGCACTGTGAAAATCGTTTTGCAGCGGGTGGCCGAAGCGTCGGTTGAAACCGGGGGGAAGACCGTGGGGGAGATCGGCCGGGGCTACTGCCTCCTGGTCGGCGTCGAGAAAAACGACACGGAAGCCGAGGCCGCCCGGTTGGCCCGCAAGGTCGCCGAAATCCGCGTTTTTCCCGACGCCCAGGGAAAGATGAACCTCTCGCTGGCCGAGGCGGGCGGTGCCGTCCTGGCCGTATCCCAGTTCACGCTTGCGGCGTCTCTCCGCCGGGGCCGCCGGCCGAGCTTCGACACGGCCGAGGAGCCGGATCGGGCGGCCGGGCTTTTCGACAAATTCGTCGCGGCCCTCCGGGCCGAGGGGTGTTCCGTTTCGACGGGCGTGTTTGCCGCGGAGATGCGCGTCCGCCTGGTCAATGACGGTCCGGTGACGTTCATTCTGGAATCGGAACCCGAATCGAATCCGGCCGGGCCGCCGGTCAGGTGAATTTGAAATCGCAGAGCCGCTCGATCATTTCTTCGGCCGCCGCCCGGACGTAGTGGCTTTTGTCCCGGGCCAAAACGACCAGCAGCGCCCGCGCTTCCCGGCCGCCGATCGCCCCCAGGGCCAGGGCGACCGACCGTTTGACGTCGGCATTGGGATCGTCGATCAGGCGCTTGATATGAGGGACGGCTTCCCTGTCCTTGCGTTCGGCGAGGATGCGAAGGCCGGCGCTTTTCGCATACCAGGGCGGCCGGTCGAGCCGCTCATATAAAGCGGTCAGGGGCCAATCGGTCCGCCGGGTGAGCTCGCGGACGGCCAGGTCGCGGACCTCTTCGATGCCGTCGCCGAGAAGATGGAGAAAAACATACGGAATCCAGGATGCGTTTCCCTGGGCCAGGGCTCGGACCGTTTTTAATTTTTTGGCGCGATCCTGGAAAATGCCGAGCTTGCGGACGACGGCCGCCGCCGTTTCCCGCTCGTTGCCCGCCCCGCTCTCTTTCGGGACGAGGGCCTCGATTTCCTGCAGGATCTGGTCGGGAATTTCGGCCGGGCCCGGTTCCGATCGGCGAAGGTACTTGAAGGCCATCAAACCATCTCGAGAATATGGCCCATCTTGTCTTTCTTGGTTTTCAGGTAATCGGCGTTTTCCGGGTTGGGCGGAATTTCCAGCGGGACGCGTTCGACAATCTCCAGCCCGTATCCGCCGAGCCCGACGAATTTGCGGGGATTGTTGGTGATCAGACGGATCCGCTTGATTCCCAGGGCGACCAGGATCTGGGCTCCGATGCCGTAATCCCTCTGGTCGGGCTTGAAACCGAGCCGGGTGTTGGCTTCCACCGTGTCGGCCCCCTCGTCCTGGATGGCATAGGCCTGGATCTTGGCGGCCAACCCGATGCCCCGGCCTTCGTGATTGAGGATATACAGGACGACGCCCGATCCTTCCTTTTCGATCATGGCCATGGCCCCGTGGAGCTGGTCGCCGCAATCGCAGCGGCAGGAACCGAAGGCGTCGCCGGTGAGGCATTGGGAGTGGGCCCGGACGAGGACCGCCCCGTCGCCCTGGATCTCGCCCTTGACGAGGGCGACGTGCGTTTCGCCGTGGATGAGATCTTCGAAGACGAGGATCCGGAACGAGCCGAATTTGGTGGGCAGGTCGGCTTCGGAAACCTTCCGGACGAGACATTCCGTCTGCATCCGGTATTGGATGAGGTCGGCGATCGTCAAAATGGGGATGTCGTATTCGCGGCTCAGGGCTTCCAGCTCCGGCATCCGGGCCATCGTCCCGTCGGCGTTCATGATTTCGCAGATCACGCCGGCCGGAATCAGGCCGGCCATGCGGGCCAGGTCCACGGAGGCCTCGGTCTGTCCGGCCCGGGCCAGCACGCCGCCTTCCATGGCCTGGAGGGGAAGCACGTGGCCCGGCTTGGCCAGGTCGGAAGGCCTGGTTTTCGGATCGATCGCGGCCAGAACCGTCCGGGCCCGGTCGAAGGCCGAGATGCCCGTCGTCACGCCTTCGATGGCGTCGATCGTGATCGTGAAAGCCGTCTGGAACCGGGCCGTGTTTTCCTGGACCATGAGCGGAAGCTGCAGCTCCTTCAGGCGCTCGCGCGTCAAGGGGAGGCAGATCAGGCCGCGTCCGTGGGTGGCCATGAAATTGATGATTTCGGGGGTCGTTTTCTCGGCGGCGACCATGAGGTCGCCCTCGTTTTCCCGGTCCTCATCGTCGGTGATGATGATCAACCGGCCGGCGCGGACGGCCTCAAGAGCACGTTCGACGCGGGCCGTCCGGAGGGCAAGATCGCTCATATGGATTCATCCTGATGCTTGCGGAAATTTAGGAAATTATACACGTATTTCCCGATCATGTCACACTCGACATGCACGGCCGTTCCGGCCCGCAGCCGGGCGAGATTCGTCCGGCCCAGGGTTTCCGGGATCAGCTCGATTTCGAGCGCCGACGGCTTGACCGCGGCCACGGTCAGGCTGACGCCGTTGACGGCGATCGAGCCCTTGGGCACGACAAACGGCCGGAATTCCGCCGGAAGAGCGATGATCAGCCGGATGCCCGGCGGCCGGGAGACGACGCTCCGGACCTTGCCGCTGTAGTCCACGTGCCCCGAGACGAAATGGCCGCCCAGGGGATCGGCCGGCGTGAGCGGGCTTTCGAGATTGAGCGGATCGCCCGGCCGGCGTCCGGCGAAATTCGTCCGATCGAGCGTTTCGCGGGCGAGATTGAACGTCATGGTCTCTCCGGTCCTGGAAACCAGCGTCAGGCAGACGCCATCGACGGCCACGCTCCCGCCGGACGGTATCCGGCCGGCGAAGCCGGGGGCTTCGACGAGCATTTCCCTGCGATTGTCCCGGAATCCGCGAAACGTTCCTGTGGCCTGGATGATGCCGGTGAACATCAGAAATAGCCCTCCACGAAAAAGTCGCCGCCGAGCCGGAATGTGGAAATGCGCCGGAGGCGCAGGGCGTCGGCGATCCGGTCCGGGCCGCGGCCGGGGAAAAGCGGGACCGCATCCCGTCCGCCGATCAACATGGGAGCGAGGACGAGGATCGCCTTGTCCACGAGGCCGGCTTCGAGGAACCCGGCGGCCGTGCGGCCGCCTCCCTCGACGAGCAAGCCGGCGATTTCCCGCCGGCCAAGATCGGCCAGCACCCGCTTGAGGTCCAGGCCGTCGCCGGCGCCGCCGGTTTCGACGATCTCGGCACCCGCGCGCCGGAGCCGTTCGGCCCGGGACGACCGGGTTTCATCCACGGGCCGGGCGTAGAGGAAAACCGGACCGCCGCCCGCCTGGGAGAAAATCTTCGCCCGCGGCGGCGTGCGGAGATCCGGATCCAAAACGGCCCGGAATAGCGGCTTGCCTTTTTGCCCGGGGATCCGGACCGTAAGGCGGGGATCGTCGAGGCGGACCGTGTTGACTCCGACGAGAAGGCCGTCGCTTTCCGACCGGAGGAAGTGGGCGTACTCTCGGGCCTCCAGAGAGGAAATCCAGCGGGCGTCGCCGGTGCGCGTGGCCAGTCTTCCATCCAGGCTGACGGCGGCTTTCAGGGTCACGAACGGGCGCCGGCCGAGGATGTATTTGTCGTGCACCTCGTTGAATCCGGGGGTGCGGGCGGGCCGGCCGGCCACGTCGACGCGCAGACCCGAACGGCGCAGCTGCCGGACCCCGCGGCCATGAATGACCGGATTGGGGTCGAGGGATGCGATGACGACCCGGCGGATGCCGGAGGCCAGGACCGCGCCGGCGCAGGGCGGGGTCCGTCCCCAATGCACACAGGGCTCGAGCGTCAGATAGAGCGTCGCCCCGGCGGCTTTCATTCCGGCCTTTTGGAGAGCCGCGATTTCCGCGTGCGGCCGGCCGGCGGCTTCGTGGTATCCCGCGCCCACGATCTTCCCGCCGCGGACAATCACGGCTCCGACAAGCGGATTGGGACGCGTCCGGCCGAGGGCCCGCCCGGCCAGGGCTTCAGCCATGTCGAGATAAGCGAGGTCGCGCGCGTCGATCATGAGATTAAAGCGTCGACGAAAGCGGCCGGATCGAACTCCTCGGCGTCTTCGACGCCTTCGCCCGTGCCGATCAACCGGATGGGAAGGCCGAACTCGTCGGCGATGGCCAGCACCGCGCCTCCTTTGGCCGTGCCGTCGAGCTTGGTCAGGACGACGCCGGTGAGGCCGGCGAATTTGCGGAATTCCCGGGCCTGGAAAAGCGCGTTCTGCCCCAGGCCGGCGTCCAGGATGAGCCAGGCCTCGACCGGACGGTCGGCGATTTCCCGGGAGACGATCCGCTTGATCTTATCCAGCTCGTTCATCAAGTTGGCATTGGTATGGATGCGGCCGGCGGTGTCCACGATCATCAGGTCGTAGCCGCCGGATTTGTATTCGGCCGCCGCGTCGAAAACCACCGCGGCCGGATCCGATCCCGGGCGGCCCCGATGGACGGGAAGGCCCAGGCGCTTGCCCCAGACGGCCAGCTGTTCCTGGGCGGCGGCCCGGAAGGTGTCGGCGGCGACGAGGAGGACGCGTTGTCCCCCTGCGGCCGCCCGGCGGGCGATTTTGGCGGCGGTCGTCGTTTTCCCCCCGCCGTTGGCCCCGACCAGCAGAATGACGCCCGGAGGATGTGCGTCGTCCGGTCCGCCGTTTTTCGGGGAGAGAAGCCGGACGAGTTCGGCTTTGAGCGCGGCTTCGACGGCCGGGCCGTCGTCGCTTTTTTTTGTCCCCTCCCGGACCGCGCCGGTGATTTTATCGGCGACGGCCACGCCGGCGTCGGCGAGGATCAGGGATTCGGCCAGGGCTTCGAGAATTTCCTCGCGGGGCCGGCCCGAAGCGGCGATTTCGCCGAACCGGGCCATCAAAGCCTGGCGCGTTTTCGCCAATGTCTCCCACAACCGTCCTAACATGATGAAAGGATTATAGATTCCGGTCGGACCCAAGTCAACGAACGGATCCTGCGGCCATTTGAGGAGGGCCGGACGTTATGTTAAAGTACGAGCGCCATGAACGAAATGATATGGAACGTCGCGCCCGCGGCCCCCGGAGCCGCGGAGCTGGCCGCCGCGCTCGGGCTTCCGCCCGTCGCCGGGCAGCTGCTGGCCAACCGCCGCGTCGGCGACGTCGAGAGCGCCCGTTTTTTCCTTGAAGCCGGCCTGGAACAGACCCACGATCCCGGCTTGTTTTCGGACATGGCCGCGGCCGTCGCCCGGATCGGGGCGGCGATCGAGGGCGGAGAAAAGATCCTGATTTTCGGGGATTACGACGTGGACGGAATCCTCTCCACGGTGATGCTGCGGAAAGCGCTGGCTTCGCTCGGCGGAGAAGTGGACGTGTTCATTCCCGAGCGGTTGAAGGACGGCTACGGAGTCAAGGACGAGCATGTCGAGGTCGCGCGCGACCGCGGGGCGAAACTGGTCGTGAGCGTCGATTGCGGAATCAAGTCCGTCGGATTCGTCCGGGCGGCGAAAGCCGCCGGCGTGGACGCGATCATCACCGACCATCATATGCCGGGGACCGAAATCCCGGAGGCCGCGGCCGTCCTCGATCCGAACGTGCCCGGGTCGAATTACCCCGACCGGCACCTGGCCGGCGTCGGCGTCGCGTTCAAGCTGATCCAGGCCCTGTTGGAAAAAGCCGGCCGGGCCTCGACTCTCCGCCATTATCTCAAGCTCGTCGCCATCGGCACGGTCGCCGACATCGTCGAGCTGCGTGGTGAAAACCGCGTTTTTGTCCGCCAAGGGCTCCGGGAGCTCGGGAACGTCAACAATCCCGGCCTGCAGAGCCTCATCGACGTCTGCGGACTCCGGGGCCGCCCCATCACCGTCGGCGACATCGGCTTCCGTCTCGGCCCGCGGATCAACGCCGCCGGGCGGATGGGCCGGACCGAGCTGGCCCTCCGGCTGTTTCTCTCGGATTCCGTTCCCGAAACGACAGCCATCGCCGGGGAATTGGATCTTCTCAACCGCCGCCGCCAGGAAACGGAAGAAGCCATCCTGGCCGAGGCGGAGGAGCGCGTCCGGGCTCGGGGCTGGGACCGGAACCGAAAAATCCTGATTTTCGGGGACGAAAAATGGCATCGCGGCATTATCGGCATCGTCGCTTCCCGCCTGAAGGACGCGTTCGCCCGCCCGGTCGTTCTTTTTTCGTATGAAAACGGGGTCGCCTACGGCTCGGGTCGATCCATTCCGGGATTTTCCTTGATCGACTGTCTGGAAGAAGCCCGGCCGCTCTATCTCAGCTACGGCGGACATCGACAAGCCGCCGGCTGCACCCTGCGGCGGGAATCGCTTCCCCAATTCAAGGAAGCCCTGAACCGCTTCGCCGAAGCCCGCCTGTCTTTCGACGATCTGCGGCCGACGCTTTCGATCGACGCCCGGCTCGATTTCGCCGACGTCGACCAGGCGTTATGGCGGGCCTTGATCATGTTCGAGCCCCACGGCGTCGGCAATCCCCGGCCCGTATTCCTGTCCGAGGGTGTTGAAATCGCGGGGCCGCCCGAGACCCTGAAAAACGGCCGGCACGCGAAGTTTCTCCTTCGCCAGGGAGGCCGGACGTTTGAGGGATTGGGTTGGGACCGCGGGGATTGGGCGGGCCGATTCGGCCCGGGCGCCCGCGTGGATTGCGCTTATACGTTCAACACTTCGACATACGGAGGCCGGGAGCGTCTTTACTTGACCCTTGAAGGCATGAGGGCGGGATGATGGCCATCCGGCAAAAATCGAAATCCAAGCGGCGCGTCCGGACCTTTATCCGAATCGTGCTGATTCTCCTCCTGGTCGTCCTGGTCGGCACGGTGACCGTGTTCCTGGTCCGCCGGTCCGGCCGGCCGGCCGCGGTCCGGACCGAAGCCCGGCCCATTCCCAAGCAGAAGGTGGATGTCAAGGACGAAACCCAGTACATCAAAATCACCGGCGGGAAAAACATCCTGTACGTCTGGGCGGCCCGCCTCTTCAGCGATTCGGAGGGGCTTTTCCACGCGTCCGGCCGGAGCGACGATCCGAAGAGCCGGGTCCGCCTGGAAATCCGCGACCGCGAAGACGGGCGGCTGAAATTCGACATCTCGACGACCGAGCTGATCTACGACATTGACTGGACCCACATCGTTTTCCGCGGCGGAGTGGACGTCCGCATGGAAGACCTCGAGATCAAGGGGACGAAATTCGATTACCGCCAGAAGGAAAACATCATCACTTCGAAGGCGCCGGTGTCCTTCAAAGGGGCGCGCTTTCGCGGGGAATGCCGGCGGGCCCTCTATGACATGGACAAGCAGAAAGTGCGCTTCACCGACGGGATCACCCTGATCGTCAATGCCTGGGCGAACGACCCCAAGCCGCTGGTCATCAACGCCGCAACCCTGACGTACGAGCGCTATTCCCGCATGGGCGAGATCTCCGGCGACGTGCGGATGACCCACGGCCGGAGCTTCGGCCGGACGGACATGCTCGGCTTCGCCCAATACACGAACAAGGAAGGCTTCCGGCTCTTCGAATTCCGGGGCAACGTCCGGATCGAGGCCGATGAACGGCCGGCCGTTCCCCGGACTGGGCCCGCTGTCGAGCCGATCGCCGCCGCGCCCGGATCGGAAAAGCCGCCGGTGGCCGACGAAGGCCTGATCTTTCTCCAGGGCGGGCGCCAGCGCTTGGAAGCCGAAGAGGTTTCCCTCCTTCCCTACGGCGACCAGGATTGGCTGCATCTGATCGTCATTCGCAAAAACGGACGGCTCGAAATCCTCGACGACGCGGGCGGGCAGACGACGATGGAAGCCGGGGAGATGAAGTTCTATTACAACGAGGACGGGTCGCTGCGCGATTTCATGCTTGACGGCCGGTGCCGGATCCGGGGCGATGCCGAAGGCCGTTCCCGCCTGGTCGAAGCGCCGAAAATGGACTTCAATTCCAATGCCGGAAACATCGTCGCCACGGGCGGCCCGGAAACGCGGGCCCGGACCGTTTCCGCGGGCCGGGAAATCACGGCCGACCAATTGATCATCAACATCCGGAACAACGATTTCAAATTCACCGGCGGCGTCAAGATCGTTTCCTTTCCGCAGAAGGGCGAAGCCCGGGAGGCCGCCCTCTTCGACTCAACCAAGACGATGTTCATGACGGCCGGCGTTTCCGCTTACGAGGCCGGCAAGCGCCGATTCTCCCTGGAGGAAAAGGCCCGTCTCTGGCAGGGGCGAAACTCGCTCGAGTCCGACAGATTGGCGATTATCGAGGACACCGGGAGCATGTTCGCCAAGGGGTCCGTCCGGTCGGTTTTCTTCCAGCGGCCCAAGAGCAAGAACGTGGACGAGCGGATCGAAATCACCGCCGACGTCCTGACCCGCGATCCCGAGACAAAGAAGGTCGTCTACTCGGGAGCCTGCACCCTGACGGCCCCCGGAATCGTCATGACGGCCGGGAAGCTGACGCTCGAGCCCGACCAGGAGGCGGGAAAGTACCGGCGAGTCATCGGGGAAGAAAAGCGCGTCGTCATCCTCCAGGGGTCGAACAAGGCCGAAGGAGACAACGCCGACTATGATCTGATCGAGGACGTGATCGTCATGACCGGCCGGCCGGTCCTGGACCAGAAGGGCAAGGGCGTCATCCAGTGCGGAAAATTGACATTCCATCCGGCCGATGGTAAGATTTTGATCGAAAAACAGAGCGCCGAGCGCTCAGCCACCATCATCAAGTCGTGAGCGATGAAATCGTCGCTGAAAGCCTCTCATTTATTCAAATCCTACCGCGGGAAAAAGGTCGTCGACGACGTTTCCGTCGAGATCCGTAAAGGTGAAGTCGTCGGCCTCCTGGGGCCGAACGGGGCGGGGAAAACCACGACGTTCTCCATGATCCTCGGATTGGTGGCCCAGGATGAAGGCCGCATTTTCCTCGACGACATGGAAATCACCGACGATCCGATGTACCTGCGGGCCCGCAAGGGGATCTGCCTTCTGCCCCAGGATCCGTCTTCCTTCCGCCGGCTGACCGTCGAGGACAACCTCCTGGCGGTCGCGAAACGTTCGGCCGGATCGCGGGCCGCGGCGAAGGAAAAGCTCCGGGAGTACGGCCTGTCCGGCCTGGCCCGGGCCAAAGCGTATACTCTTTCGGGCGGAGAGCGCCGGCGGCTGGAAATCGCCCGGGCGATGATGACGGCGCCGGAGTTCATCCTTCTGGACGAGCCGTTCACGGGCATCGATCCGATCGCCATCCAGGACCTCCAGAGGATCGTCCGGGAGATGAAAAACGACGGCCTCGGCGTGCTCATCACCGACCATAACGTCCGCGACACGCTCCGCATCGTCGACCGGGCGGCGATCATCGACAAAGGCCGGATCGTCGAGGAAGGCCCCCCGGAGGCGGTCATCGCCTCGCCGGAAGTCCGCCGGCGCTATCTCGGCGAGGATTTCCGGGCTTGAGGATGGGGGACCGGCGCCCATGAGTCTCAAACAACGCCTCGATCAGCGGCAGGTTCAGAAGCTGATTCTCGCCCCGGCCCTTCAGCAGGCGATCAAGCTTCTGCCTCTGACGAATCTCGAGCTGATCGAGGTGATCGACGAGGAGCTGTCGGCCAATCCGCTCCTGGAGCTGGAAGAGGAGAATCCGGAAGCAAAGACGGCTGAAGAACCGCCGCCGGCGACTCCGGCCGCGGAAGAAACTCCGCCCGAGGCCGGGGGAGAAGCCGAAGCGTTGGCCGAGGAACGGGAATTCGAGTCTTATTTTCAGGAATACATCGACGACGGATTCCGCGGAATGCTCCCCGCCGAGACGCCGGAGATCCCGAACATCGAGAACACGATCTCCCAGAGCGCCTCGCTCTGGGATCATCTGACCTGGCAGGCCAACCTGACCTTCTTCGAGCCCCTGGAGCGGGATATCGCCGAGCGCATCATCGGCAACATCAACGATGACGGCTACCTGACGTCCTCCCTGGAGGAGATCGGGCTCAGCGCCGGCGCTCCGATCGAGCGCGTCCGGGGCGTGCAGGTCAAAATCCGGCAATTCGATCCGGTGGGCTGCGGCAGCCTCGATCTGAAGGAATGCCTTCTGGCGCAGATGGACAATCTCCAGATCAAGGACGCGGCCGCCCGGGCGATCGTCTCCGAGCATCTGCCCCTGCTCGAGCGGTCGGATTTCGCCCAGATCGCCAAAGCCCTGGGCCTTCCCCTGGCCGACGTCAAAGACCAAATCGATATTATCAAGGACTTGGATCCGGCGCCGGGCCGGAAGTACAGCGAGGACCGGACGAATTTCGTCCTCCCGGATATCCTCGTTTACAAGGAAGGTTCCGAGGTCAAGGTCACCCTCAACGACGAAGGCCTGCCCCGCCTGAGAATTAACGCCTATTATCGGCGCCTCCTGGCCAGGGCCTTCCAGGAAAATCCCGAAGCTTATCGATATCTCAAGGACAAGCTGAAAAAAGCCCTCTGGTTCCTCCGGAGCCTGGACCAGCGCGATCAGACGATCTACAAGGTCGCCAAGGCGATCGTCGAACGGCAGAAGGATTTCTTCGAGAAGGGCCTCGACGGCCTCCAACCGCTGACCCTCATGGAAATCGCCCAGGAGATCGGCGTCCACGAATCGACGGTCGGGCGGGTCGTGGCCAACAAATACATGATCACTCCGCGCGGGACCTATTCCCTGAAGTATTTCTTCCACAAGTCTCTCCACGGCGGATTCGGGGAGGAGATTTCCTCCCTCCGGGTGAAGGACCGCCTCCGCCGCCTGGTCGAAGCCGAGGACAAAGCCCATCCCCTGAGCGATATGGAGATCGAGGAAATCCTGACCCGGGAGAATTTCCCCATCGCCCGCCGGACGGTGGCCAAGTACCGCCAACAGCTCGACATCCTTCCGTCCCATATCCGGAAGCGCAAGTTCCTGATGGAGGAATCCCGATGAACGTCCACTATACCGCCCGCCATACCCTCCTGACGCCCGAGCTCCGGGCTTATGCCGACAAGCGGCTGGCCGGTCTGGGCCGGCTTCTCGACGCTTCGGCCGAAGTGGACGTCATCCTCGCGGCCGAGAAAAGCCGGCAGAAGGTTGATCTCCAGGTCCGGGGACGGCGGGACCGAATCCTCGTGACCGAGGACGGCCATGATCCGGCCGAGGTCCTCAACGCCGCCTTCGACGTCCTCGAAAAGAAGCTGCGCAAGGAGCACGAAAAGTTCCGCGAGAAAAAACGGCGCGGCGGGCGGGAAACGCAGGAAGCGATGCCGGCCTCCGAGCGAGGCGAGCTTCCGCCGCGCGTCGTTCGGGCGGATTATTACGCGCCCAAGCCGTTGTCCATCGGCGATGCGCTCGTCGAGTTCACCCTCCGCAAGAAAGAAGTCCTGATGTTCCGTCCGGAAGGAGACGAAGACCGCTGGGCGGTCCTGTTCCGCCGGAAGGACGGAAGCTACGGCCTGGTGCGCCCGGAATGACTCCCGCCTCGCGCAAGCCGGCTTCCCCGACCGTCGTTTCCGGCGGGCTTCTCAAAATGTTCGGCCTGGGCGTGTTGATCGTCGGGGACAGCGGCGTCGGCAAGAGCGAAAGCTCCATCGAGCTGATCGCCCGCGGCCATCGGTTCATCTCGGACGACGTGGTCGAGGTCCGCCGGACGGCCGAAGGCCGGATCATCGGCCGGGCGCCGCGGCTGAGCCGGTACTTCATGGAGCTCCGGGGCCTCGGAATCATCAACATCCGGTATATCTTCGGCCTGAAATCGATTCTCGAGGAATCCCCGATCGATCTCGTCATCCGGCTGAAGAAATGGACCCGGAAAAAGGAATACGACCGCCTGGGCCTGCGCTTCCCGGAAGACCATGTCATCCTTGGAACGCGCATCCCCCAGCAGAACATCCCCGTGGCCCCCGGGCGGAACATCGCGACTTTGATCGAAGTGGCCTGCGTCTCGCATCTCCTGCAAAAGCGGGGCCGGCGGGCTCCGCAACAGCTCATCCGGCGGCTGGACCGGGCCCTTCTGGCTTCGGAAGGGAGAATCAAGCGATGAGCCGGCGACAGGACGTCTTTCTGATCATCACCGGCCTCTCCGGTTCCGGAAAATCCGTGGCCAGTCGTTTCCTCGAGGACCTCGGATTCTTCTGCGTCGACAACCTCCCGGCCAAGCTGATCCCCTCGTTTGTCGAGCTCCGGCGGCGGAAAGGGGGAAACGCCCTGGACCGGGTGGCTCTGGTCATGGACATGCGCGGCCCGGGATTCCTGACGGATTTTCCCCGGGAATGGGAGAATATCCGGCGCATCCCCGGCGCCCGCCTTTTCTTTTTCGACGCCTCGGATGAGGCGATCGTCCACCGCTTCAGCGAAAGCCGGCGGCCGCATCCCCTGGCCCGAGGGCGGTCCATCCTGGATGCCGTCCGGCAGGAGCGCCGGCGCCTGGCCCCCATCAAGGATCTGGCCGACGAAGTCATCAACACGTCCCTGATGACGTCCGCCCACTTGCGCGACGTCCTGGCCCGGCGGTTTCTCAAAACGGGCCGGCGGCGCCTCGAGATCCGGATCATGAGCTTCGGCTACAAGCACGGCGTCCCTCCCGACGCGGACCTGGTCTTCGACACGCGCTTCCTGCCCAACCCGTTTTACGAGGATGACCTGCGGGAGATGCCGGGAACGCATCCCCGGATCCGCGATTACGTCCTGCGCCGGGCCGAAACGAAGGCCTATCTGGACGAGCTCACCCGGTTCCTTCGGTTCCTGCTTCCTCGGTTCGAAATCGAGGGCAAGAGCCAGCTCGTCATCGCTATCGGATGCACCGGCGGCCGCCACCGCTCGGTCGTCATCGCCGAGGCTCTCCGGGATACCCTCGGCAACCGGAAATATGATATAAAGACCTGTCACCGGGACATCACCAAATGATCGGCGGACTGATCGTCATGCACGGCAAGCTCGGGGAAGAGCTCCTCAACGTCCTGACGATCATCCTCGGGGAAACGGTCAACATCGAGGCGATTTCCATCGGCTGGTACGACGACGTCGAAGAGTCCAAGAAAAAGATCGCCGCCTCCCTCAAACGCGTCGACCAGAAGAACGGCGTGATCATCTTCACCGACATGTTCGGCGGGACGCCCAGCAACCTCAGCTTCACCTTCCAGAAGGAAGGGAGCGTCGAGATCATCACCGGGGTCAACCTGCCGATGCTGATCAAATTCATCTCCCTGCAGCGGGGAACCCAGCTGCGGGAGGTGGCCAGGAAAGTGATCGAACAGGGCCGGAAGAACATCCACATGGCCAGCGCCATTTTGAACGGGAAGAAATCCTGACATGATCGCCCATGTCGTCAAGATCAAGAACCGCCTCGGCCTCCACGCCCGGGCGGCGGTCAAATTCGTCAACCTGGCCAACCGGTTCGCGGCCGACGTCCGGGTCGAAAAGGACGGCAGCGACGTGGACGGCAAAAGCATCCTCGGGATCCTGACCCTGGCCGCGACCCAGGGATCGGAAATCACCCTTCGCCTGGACGGGGAAGACGAAGCGGCGGCCCTCAAGGCCATCGTCGAGCTGATCGACGGCCGGTTCGGCGAGAAAGAATAACACCGGGAATCCGCACATGGATTATCTCCGCCTGCGCGGCATCGGCGTCTCCCCGGGCATCGTCCAGGGAGATGTCGTCCGGGCCGACCGGGTTCTCTTTTCCACGAAAAAGGAATACATCCCGCCGTATCGCGTGGCCGAGGAGCTCCAGCGGCTGGAGGCGGCCCTCCGCCGGACGCGCGAGGAAATCACGGCCATCAAGGACCAGGTCCGGGCGCAGATCGGCGAGGAGCACGCCTTCATCTTCGAAGCCCACCTCCTGATCCTCGACGACCCGACGCTGCGGGCCGGACTGGAGCGTTTAGTCCGGGAAGAGAATGTCCGGACGGAGTCCGCCCTGTCCGAAATCCACGAGCATTACCGCAAGGTTTTTTCGGCCATCGCCGACGAATACATCCGCCAAAGGCAGGCCGACGTGACCGACGTGCTGGCCCGAGTCTACCGCAACCTGGAGACGGGCGGAAGCGACGCGCCGGCCGAGGACCTTCGGGGGAAGATCCTGGTCGCCCACGACCTCCTGCCTTCGGAAGCGGCCCTCCGCCTCAGCCAGGGCGGCGTGCTGGGCGTGGTCCTCGACATGGGCGGTCCGACGTCCCATGCCGCGATCCTGGCCCGCTCCCTGGACATCCCGACGGTCGTCGGCCTGCACGATATCACCCAGCGGGTGGCGGCCGGGGACACGCTGATCGTCGACGGAACGGACGGCGAGGTCATCATCAACCCGCCGCTGATGGTCCGGACGGAATTCGAAAGCAAGAAGGCCAAGTACGACAATTACCGGCGGGAGCTCCGCCGGGTCGCGACCTGGGCGTCCGTCACCCTCGACGGCGTGCGCTTCGCCCCCATGGCCAACATCGAGCTGCCCGAGGAAATCGGGCACGCCCTCTCCTACGGGGCCGAGGGGATCGGACTCTTCCGTTCCGAGTTCATCTACCTGCAGCGCTCCACGCTTCCGACCGAAGAAGAGCATTTCGAAATCTACGACCGCCTGGCCCGGGAAGCCTATCCCCGCCCGGTATATATCCGGACGATCGACATCGGCGGGGAGAAGGCCCTGCCCCAGCTGAAGATCGAAGCCGAACCGAATCCGGCCCTGGGCCTTCGGGCGATCCGTTTTTCCCTCCGCAACCGGGAGCTGTTCCGGATCCAGATCCGGGCCATCCTCCGGGCCTCGACCCGGCGCAACGTCCGGATCATCATTCCGATGATCACCGAAATGGAGGAGATCGGCGAGATCCGGGTCCTGTTCAAGGAAGCGGCCGAAGAGCTCACGGCCAAAGGCCAGGCCTTCGATCCGGCCGCGCCCGTCGGCATCATGATCGAGGTGCCGGCGGCCGCGGCGATCGCCGATCTGCTCGCCGCCGAGGTCGATTTCTTCAGCGTCGGGACCAACGACCTGCTTCAGTACTACCTGGCCGTGGACCGCTCGAACGAATACGTGTCCTATCTTTACAAGCCCCTTCATCCGGCGGCCCTCCGCCTTCTCAAACACGTCATCATCTCGGCCGCCCGCCGGGGCAAGGACGTGGCCCTGTGCGGGGAAATGGCCGCCGATCCGCTTCTGGCCGTCGTTCTCCTCGGCCTCGGCCTGCGGACGTTCAGCATGAACCCGATTTTCATCCCCCGGGTCAAAAAGGCCCTGCGGGCGGTGGAGGCCCGGACCGTCCGCCGGGTGGTTCAGAAAGCGATGAATCTCCGCTCGGCCCAGGAAGTCGAGGAGTATATCATCGAAAAGCTCCTGTTGAAGTACCCCGACGCGTTCCTCATGACCGGCCCGTCCCGCTGACGGCTCCGGCTGGGAATACGGGCGACGGAATTTCCCGCCGCTCGAAACGAAGGAGGGATTTCATGGAATTCAACCGCATCCTGATCGCGCTCATCGTCGGCGTCTGGTCGATCGTCGTCGGCCTGTCGATCGTCGCCTTCGGCCAGATTCTCCTGGCCATCCGGGAAATCGCCCTCAATACGAGGAAAGAAGAAGCGGCTCATCATCACGGCCACTACGCCGTGCTGCTGGTCATGGCCAAGGTGAACAACGTCCTCGGATACGTCGTTCTGCTTTTAGGCCTGGCCGCGGCCGTCTACGTCGCCGTGGCCGGGGTGCCGGCGTTTACCGGGATCGTCCCGGCGACGGCCGTTCAGACGGCCATCTAGGGCTATTTGCGGCCGTAGGTGTCCTGGAGGCGGACGATGTCCGCTTCGTCCGAGTCGCCCAGCCAGATTTCCATGATCCGGGCGGGCTTCGGGCCGACGCCTCGGACGCGGTGGCGGGCTTCCCGGGGGATGTAGATCTCCTCGTTAGGCGCCGGGCGCCAGACGCGGTCGTCCAGCGTCACTTCGAGGCCGTCGTCCAGGGCGATCCAGAACTCCGCCCGGCGGTGGTGGTATTGAAGGGAGAGCGTTCCGCCGGGCTCGATAGTAATGATCTTGATGCTTCCGGCCTGCTCGTGCGGATACGCCCGGAATTTGCCCCAGGGACGGTGATCCTCGACGATACGGGCGCGGAAATCGCGCTCGGCCTCAGAAGGGCACATCGTCTTCGCCGATGGGGCCGGGCTCCTCGTCGGACGGGAAATCGGGCGCGGGCGCATCGTGTCCCGAATCCCGGTACGGCTGGTCGATCTCGTTTGTCCGGGGGGCTTGGCTGTCCCTGGAACCCAGGAGGACGATGTTGAAGGCCTCGATCTCGGTCGTTTTCCGTTTGTTGCCGTCGCGATCCTGCCAGCTGCGGGTCCGGATCTTCCCTTCGACGAGAATCTGCTTGCCTTTATCGAGATAGCGGTCGCAGAACTCGGCCAGTTTGGCCCAGGCGACGATGGTATGCCATTCGGTCCGTTTCGTCGCTTCGTTGGTCTGGGGATTGAAAGACCGCTCGCTGGTCGCCAGGGTGAATTGGGCGACGGCCCGGTCGCTCTGGGGCAGGCGGCGCAGCTCGGGCCGCTTGCCGAGATGGCCGACCAGGATGACCTTGTTCAGGCTGTTGACGTCTCTCATGGAGTTTTTCCCTGCAATTCCTTGATTTTCTGCTGGGCTTGCTTGGCTTCTTCTTCCAACGGATATTTCGAGAGCAGCAGCCGAAGCGTGGCGACGGCCTCGGTCTTCTTTTTCATCTCCGCCAGGGCAAATCCCTTTTTCAAATAAGCGGCGGCGATCTTGTCGCTCATCGGGTAGTTGAGGATCACGTCGTCGAAGGCCTCGATGGCCGCTGGATATTTTTTCCGCCCGTAACGGCATTCGCCGATCATGTAGAGGGCGTTGTCGGCCCGGGGGCTTTCCGGATCCATTTCCCGGTAAAGCGAAAATCCCTCCTCGGCCAGCTCCAGGTTGCCCTTGCTGTAGTCCGCCATCGCCGCCTGGAAGACTTCCTGGGAGGATTGGCCAGAAGGCGGAACGGTTTTGGCGGCCGGCTCGGTCGTCGGCTTTTTTGCCGGAACCGTCTCGACCGGGGCCGTTTTCTCTCCGGGCGCCGGGTTGGTTCCCGGCGCCCCCGCTTCAGGCGCGACCAGAGGCGCCTTGAGGGATTGAATGTCCTCGGCCAGCTGCATCAGCCGGCTTTCGATCTGGGACAGCTGTTCCTGGAGGGATCGGACCTGGCCGGGGACTTCGCTCCACCCTTCCTGGTTTCGCGCCTGGAATTTCTGGTATTCCCGGAATTGACCGACGAGCTCAGTGACGAGCTCGCCGAGCGTTTTGAGATCGGCGGCCGCCTGGTCCAGCTTTTTCTCGATCCTCTGCGTCTGGAGCTTGAGAAGCTGGACGTCCTCATACATCAGCTCGTAGGCTTTTTTGGAACGATCCTGGGCTCCGGCGGCCGGCGCCAGGAGGGCGACCGCCAGGAGCCCAGGAAGGATGCGGCGCGGTTTCAACGTTATTTTTCGATGACGAGGAACTGAGCCCGGCGGTTCTGGGCCCAGGCGGATTCGTCATTGCCCATGTCGAGCGGCTGGCTCTTGCCGTAGGAAATGATCCTCATCCGGTCGGCCGGGATGCCGAGGGAGGCCAGGTAATCCATCACGCTCTTGGCCCGTTTTTCGCCGAGGGCCAGGTTGTATTCTTCGGTGCCGCGCTCGTCGCAGTGGCCTTCGATCAGGATCTTGGCCGTGGCGAATTTTTTCAGCCAGGCGGCGTTGTTCTCAAGGATGGGTTTCGCGTCGGCCCGGACGAAATACTTGTCATAATCGAAACGGACCATCTTCAAGACCCGTTCCTTGTTGATCTCATCCAGCGACTTTTTCTGGTACAGCTCCATTTCGGACAGCGGAGCGGGCTCGGCCGGAGCCGTTTCCTGCACCTGTTCCACTTTCGGCTGTTCTTGAGCCTGGGGCGGAGGAGGCGGCGTCGGCTTGGTTTTGGCTTTGCAAGAGATGCCGAGGGAAACGGCAAGGAAACAAATCAATGCCAAAGCGAGGGTTTTTTTCACGGGGCCTCCTTGTTTGAAGATGAATTATTTGGGGCGCCTTGCGATCGCCCGCAGCATTCTCCTATATACATTGAATAAGACGGAGTGTCAATGCAATCCGTCTCGTTTTTTGCGTGAATTTTCGGGTTTGCCGCCCGGTTTATCCAGGGGGGGGCTATTGAGACCACTTGGCGAGCTTGTTCTCGCCCTTGGTGGTCAGCTGGCGGAGATTGCGCCCGTCGATGTCGATGACGTGGATCTGGCTCGAGCCGCTGAGGTTGCTGGTGAAGACGATGTGACGGCCGTCGGGAGACCAGGCCGGGGACTCGTTCCGGGCATACACTTCAGTCAGCTTGGAGATCTGGCCGGACCGGATGTTGTACAGATAAAGGTCGAAGGCGTTGTCCACCCGGGCGACGTAAACGATCTTGTCGCCGTTGGGGGACCAGGCCGGCGCGTCGTGGTGGTTGGCCCCGAAGGAGATCCGCCGGGTGTTTCCCCCGTCGGCGTCCATGATGTAAATCTGGGTCGTGCCGCCCCGGTCGGACGTGAAGACGATTTCCCTTCCCGTGGGCGACCAGGAAGGAGCGATGTCCACGCCGGGATTGAAGGTCAGCTGCTTGATCCGGCCGACGCGGGTGGGATTGGATTCGATGTCGGCGACATAGATCTCGTGGTTGCCGCTCATCGAGGAGGCAAAGGCCAGCTTTTTCCCGTCCGGCGACCAGGCCGGCGTATAGTTCTGCCCCTTCAAACAGACGGGCGTCCGAGTTCGGGACTTTTCGAACACGTCGAGGATGTACACGCCTACGGTCATGTTCTGCCAGGAGCTGTAGGCCAGTCTCCGTCCCGACGGGTCCCAGGCCGGGCTCGAGTCGTTGACCGTGTTGTAGAGAAGGCGGGTCTGGTTGGCCCCGTCATAATCCATCAAGTAGATTTCCTCGTTTTTGTCCCGGTTGCTGACGAAGGCGATGCGGCTCGTGAAGATCGGCTTTTCCCCGTAGGCCTTCATGATCTCGTCGGCCGTACGGTGGGCGAGATACCGGAGATTGGCGTCTTTATATTGGGTTTGGCGGGGGGAAATGATCGTCCGTTTCGACTTGACGTCGTAGAGAACCCAATCGAACAGGATCCCGCCGGCCGGATCCGGGCTGACCTGGGCGGCGAACAGGACGTTGGCCTGGATGGACTGCCATTCCGGGAAGTCCGGGGTCATCGGGTCCGCGAGCGGCCGGATATAGCCGTAATAGGATTTCGGCAGAAGCTCGAAAATGCGGGTGTAGCGGATATCGGCTTCGAGGACATCGTGGATCTCGTCGGCCGCGGCCTTCACCGCGGGGGCGGCGACGAACGGCGGAAGGGCGAAGGCGACGGCCGGCATCCCCTCCGTGATCCTCATGTTGAATTCCTGCTGGGCGGCGGCCGGACCGGCGGCCGCAAGCACGAGGGCGAGACATATGGGAAGAAGTTTTTTCATCGGCGATGCTCAAAGAGAAGATTGATCCCGAGATATTCCCCGTCATAATCGTCGGGGAGGGGCGGGAAGTCGGCGGCGTTGGCCACCGCCCGGACGGCGATCAGGTCGAAGGCCCGCTGGCCGCTCGATTGCCTGACTTCGACCGTCGAGATCTTGCCGTTGCGGAAGATCCGGAAATAGATGAGGGTTTGGAAGACATTGTCCGGCCCTGGATCGATGCTGCCGGGAAACCAGTTGACCTGGATCTTGTCCTGGACGCGCTGCAGGTAATAGGCGTAGGGGAACTCGATCAGGCCGTCGCCGAATCCCTCTCCGAATCCGCCTTCGCCGGACCCTTCCCCGCCCGGGCCGATCGTCAAACCCGATCCCCCGCCGGTATCGCTGCGGATGCCGCCCGGGATCGCGGCGGCGGCCCCGGACGTCCCTTGGGAGATCGTCGCCTTTTTTTCGGGCGCCTTTTTGGCTTTCGTCTTGGGATCGACGGGATGGTGGAGCTTGGATTCGACCTTCGGGACGGCCTTGTCGGGCGTGGTCAGGTCGCGGAGGGTTTGCTTTTTCGCCGGCGCGGCCGCGGCCGCCGCGGGCTTGGCTCCGCCGCCCCCGCCGCTGCCTCCGCCGATCCGACCCATGTTGATGTAATGAATGACGCCCTTGGGCGCGGCTTTTTTCGGCAGGGAGGGATTGAGAATGATGAGGGCCAAAAGAAGCGCGTGGAAGGCGGCCGAAGCCGTCAAGGCCCGTTTGAAGGCCTTGTCGCTCGGGCGGGCCCCGGCGATCATTTTCTGCCGGTCCTTTTCTCCTCGGGCTGAGTCACAAGGCCGACGACTTCGATCCCCGTTTTCTTGGCGATATCCATGACGTCCATGACAAACCCGTAGGGAAGGGTTTTATCCGCCCGCAGGAAGAGGACCTTTTTGGCCTTGCCGTAGTAGGCGCTTTGCAGCTGGCGCTCGAGGAGATTGATGTTGATGATCGAACCGCCGATATAGATGGACTGGTCGGCTTTTATGGTGACGGTAAGGCCTTCCTCGGCCGGGGCGGTGTCGGTTTCGGCCGTGGGCAGGCTGACCCCGATGCCGCTCTGCATCATCGGAGCGGTGACCATGAAGATGACGAGCAAAACGAGCATGACGTCGACGAACGGGGTGACGTTAATTTCCGAGAGGGCGGTGCCGACGTCGCGCTTGGCCCGGACGGTCGGCAGCTTAGGGAGAACCATAGAGGCGCTCCGCGATGCTCGAAAGCTCGAGCGAGAAATCCTCCATGTCGGTGATCTGGTCCTTGAGCTTGTGGAGGAATGTGTTGTAGGCGATGACCGCCGGGATGGCGGCGAACAGGCCGACGGCCGTGGCGATCAGGGCTTCGGCGATGCCCGGGGCGACCGAGACCAGGCTGGTCGAGCCGGTGACGCCGATTCCCGTGAAGGTGTCCATGATCCCCCAGACCGTGCCGAACAACCCGATGAAGGGCGAGACGCTTCCGGTCGTGGCCAGGAAGCCCATCATTTTTTCGAGACGGGCGACTTCGGCGTTGGACGCCTTCGTCAAGGCCCGGCTGAGGTTTTCCAGGCGCGAGCCGCTCCCGTTGGCCTCCGGGGCGGCCTGCTGCTGCTTGGCCAGGTAGGCCATTTCCTTGTAGCCGGCCAGGAACAAGGCCGCGGCCGGGCTTCCGGGGTAGGACCGGGCCGCCTCGTTGACCTCGGTCAGGCTCCGGCTCTTTTTGAAGATCTCCACGAATTTCTTGCTCTGAGAGGTGGCGACCTTGAAGGTCCGCCGCTTGAAGATGATAATCGTCCAGGAAAAAACGGAGAAAAAGAGAAGGATGAAGAGAATGAGCTGGACGATGACGGAGGCTTTGGCGATGAGATTGAAGACGTTCATGGCTGTTCAATTCAGGATAGCACAGGGCCGGAAACGATTCAATTTTATGGGCTTGGCGGGGGCGTCAGCCGCGGATTTTCCGGGCCACGGTCACGAGGTCCAGCGACCGCCGGGGAAAGAAGAAGCCCGCCCGGTACAGGATCTTCATGAGGGGCAGGTTGCGGCGGGTGTTCCCTTCCCGTTGAAAGTAATCCTCGATCCACCAGCGGTTGGACCGCGTCCGAAGCTCGAGATAAATGCCTTTTTTCCTGACCGGCTTGAAGCCGGCCGCGGGAAGCATCTCCCGGTTGAGCTCGTCGAACGAGAATTCCCGGAGGTGGTCGGGGCTGTAGGGCCAATTCTCCCGGTTGAGGACGTTGGTCCATCTCGTCCGGTTCGGGGTCGTCAGGATCAGGATCCCGCCGGGTCGGAGCAACCGGTTCCATTCCCGGAGGGCGTCCTGCGGGCGCGGCAGATGCTCGAGAATCTCCCCGGCGAAAAGGCCGTCGAAGCTTTCCGGCCGGAACGGCGGAGCGGCTGCGTCGAATACCGTCCAGCGGATGTCGGCCCTCTCCTTTTTCCGGGCCGAAACCTGATCCGGGACGACGTCTCCGGCCGTGATGTCGAAGTTCCAGCGTTTATGAATCTGGGTGAAGAGCGATAGCCCGCAGCCCACGTCCAGGACCCGGCCGCGGAAATAGCGGCTGAAGTATCTTTTCAGGATGCGGAGCTTGTAATGGTAGAGACGGTCGAGTAAGGGGGCCTCCGGATGATAACCCTCCGTTTCAAACTGCCGGGCATAGAAATCCCGCAGAACCGCCGGATCCCCGCTTTTGATCAGAAACCGCTTGAGGAGAAGGATCCGGTCGTCTTTCGACCAGAAGACGAACTTGGCGTCCTGGACCGGAGTCAGACGGTAATCCGGATTGAACCAGTGAAGCCCGGGAGCGATTTCCCGGTCTCCTTCAAACGCCCGGACCGAAGCCGCTTTGATCGAGGAAAAATCGAACCGGAACTTCAGCTCATGCTCGCCTTTTCCGAACCGGAAATGCCAGAAACCCAGGTGCGTGTCCGGATGGATCTGGGGCTGGAAGGCGTAGATGTCGACCGAGAGGACGGGCGGATCATCGTCGGGAAGGAAAAGGCGGGCGCCGGCTTCGCCTTGTCCGTTCTCGAGGAGAATGTCCCGATTTCGCGGTTCGATCCGAAGGCCCGTGGCGTTCATTCGAGCATTCGGCGGAGGATGGCCAGGGCCACTTCCTTGGCCGACTCGCCGCTCTCGTACACCGGCCCGACGCAGGACGGGCAGCCCGACTTGCACGGGCAGGCGGCGATGGTCTTATGGCAATACTCGAGGAGCTTTTTGTCGAGATCATAGAGCGACGGGCTCAGGCCGATTCCGCCGGGGTAGTTGTCGTAGAGGAAGATGTTCGGCTCGAAATCGGGCTCGAGGGAGACGAGCCCCGGCCCCCGCTCGACTTTGGCCAGGACGTCCTTGGGCGGGATCGATTCGCCCGTGGAGTTGTCTCCGATCGAAACGCCCAGGTCGTGGATGTCGCACATGAGGAAAAGCGGGGCGACGTTGTGGATGATGTAGGACAGGCCGTACAGGCCGTTGATCTTCTCCTCGGGATCGTAGTTGAGCTCCGACAGGAGGCCGCCCGGGATCGTCGCCCACCAGGCGGTCGTGGACATCTCGTTTTGGGGGAGGCTCAGGTCGCCGGCCCCGACGTTCTCCTGGGTGTGGAACTTGATCTTCTTGAAGCCGACCACCTGGGTGGCCACGTGGACCTCGCCGTGGCGGACGTCGAAACGGTCGAGGCGCTTGCGGTCGAACTCGTCGAGGATCTTGATTTTCGTGTAGTCGATGGCGTCGGTGTAGTAGTCGATGTCGGTCTTCTTGACGGTGGCCTTGCGCTCGGTGAAATCGAGCTTTTCGACGTAGTACTGCTCGCCTTCGCAGATGTAGATGGCCTTCTCGTGAAGGGTCGTCAGGGCCGCGGTGAAGTCGACCTCGGCGATGACCCGGGTCTTTTCGGTCGTGTCGACGACGACGAAATTGTCCGAGGAGATCGACCGCAGGCTGACCCCGTCGGCCGGGTAGGCGTCCGAAGTCCAGTACCACTTGTCCTTGGCGTGATGGAGGAACTTCTCCTCCTCGAGGTATTTGAGAATCGGGCCGATCTCGGCCCGGCCGAATTTCTCGCCGTCCTGAAAGGGCAGCTCGAAGGAGGCGCACTCGATGTGGTTGATGAGGATGGTCAGGTTGTCCGGGTTGATGAGGGCCCGCTCGACGGACTTGGAGAAGAAATAGTCGGGATTGTGGATGATGAACTGGTCGAGCGGGGCGCTGGAGGCGACGAGGACCGCGGCCGAAGCGCCGGACTTTCGGCCGGCCCGACCGATTCTCTGCCAGGTCGAAGCGATCGTCCCCGGATAGGAGGCGAGCACCGCCACGTCGAGGGTGCCGATGTCGATGCCGAGCTCCAGGGCGTTGGTCGAGACGACGCCGAGGATCTTTCCCTCCCGAAGGCCTTTCTCGATCTCCCGGCGCTTGATCGGGAGGTAGCCGCCGCGGTAGCCGCGGATCAGCCCCTCCTGTTTGATCGTCTTTTCGAGGTCCTCCTTCAAGTAAGTCAGGAGCACCTCGGTGTTGAGGCGGCTCTGGGCGAAAACGATCGTCTGGAGGTTCTGGTGGAGGAAGATCGAGGCGACTTTCCGGCTTTCGTTGATGTAGGACCGGCGGATGCCGAGGGCGGGATTGACGACGGGCGGGACGTAGAACAGGACGTATTTTTCGCCGCGGGGCGCGCCGTTGTCGTCGATAAGCTCGGCCGGCTCCTCGATCATCTTCTCGGCCATTTCCAGAGGGTTCGCGATCGTAGCGGTGCAGAGGATGAACTGGGGGTGGGAGCCGTAGAAAGCGGCGACCCGCTTGAGCCGCCGGAGGACGTTGGCCAGATGGCTGCCGAAGATGCCCCGGTAGTTGTGGAGCTCGTCGATCACGACGTACTTGAGGTTCTCGAAGAGCTTGATCCACTTGGTGTGGTGGGGAAGGATCCCGGCGTGGAGCATGTCCGGGTTGGTCAGGACGATGTGGCCGCGGGCCCGGATGGCCCGCCGGGCGTCCTGGGGCGTGTCGCCGTCGTAGGTGAAGATCCGGATTTCGCCGGGAAGCCGGGCGATCGTCTCGTCGAGCTCGGCCCGCTGGTCGTTGGCCAGGGCCTTGGTCGGAAAAAGATACATGGCCCGGGCCGAAGGATCCTTGAGGATGGCGTCCAGGACCGGCAGGTTGTAGCAGAGCGTTTTCCCCGAGGCGGTGGGGGTGACCACCACCGGATTGCCGCCTTTCTTGACCGCCTCCCAGCAGGCGTGCTGGTGGCTGTACAGACGCTCGTAGCCCTTCTCTTTCAGGGCGGAAACCAGCGCCGGATTGACTTCCTCCGGGTAATCGATGAATCGTCCTTCCTGCGCCGGCAGATGCTTGATGGCTGTCAGGGAGTCGGTTTTAAGGGCTTCGTCCCGGAGGATTTCGAGCGCTTTTTGCAGATTCTCTTCCCGGCCCATACGCGCATGCTAGCGCATCGCCCGGAACGCGTCAATCCGGTGTAACCGATCGGCCGTCTCCACCGTATTCCCTATGGATGTAAATTATGTACTTATATTACGGCGAAGGCGGAGTGGAGAAAAATCATGAGAGATCCGTCCGTTTTTGAACAGATCATTCTCGCCTCGATCATTCATTTGGAGGATGAAGCCTATGGCCTGTCCATCCGGAAGACGGCTAAAGCGTTGTCCGGGAAAAGCCCCATGTACGGAGCGCTCTACAACGCCCTGGATCAGCTGACCCGGAAGGGATTCGTCGACAAGGAAGCCCGCAAGCCCGAGAGCGGCGGGCACGAGAGGATTTATTACACCGTGACGGCCGAGGGAAAAAATGCCCTGCGGACCGCTTATCGAATGCAAAAATCGATCTGGAAAAGCATCCCCGAAATAACGCGCGAATTCGAGCGCTGAGGCAGGCCTTTGAGCTCTCCCCGGTCCGCCCGTTGGATCTTCTCGCGATTGCGCCGCTACGACGCGGAGCATCTGATCCGGCGCGAGCTCGAGGAGGAATATCTCGACATCGCCGGGCGGCGCGGCGCTTTCGCGGCCCGGGCGTGGTATTGGGGGCAGGCGCTCTATGCTCTTTCGTCCTATGGAAAATTGTCGATGGCGATAGGAGCTTCGATGTTTAAAAATTATTGGAAAACCGCCCTGCGACAGATGAAAAAGTATCAGGGCCATACGATCATCAATATCGCCGGTCTGGCCGTCGGGATGGCCGGGTGTCTTCTGATCTTTTTCTTCGTCCGGGACGAGTTGAGCTACGATAATTATCATCCGGCCTTGGATCGGATTTATCGGGTCGCCATGCGCTTCGATTCCGCCGGCCTGACCCGGGAATTCGCGAAGGTCGGTCCGCCGGTCGGCCCGATTCTCAAGAGGGATTTTCCCCAAGTCGAGTCCGTCGCCCGCTTGATGAAACTCCCCCGGCCGATTCTCCGCCGGAACGACCGGATCGATTATGAAACGCGTGGCTATTACGCCGAACCCGGCCTATTCGGAATTCTCTCTTTCGGTTTTCTTTCCGGGAATCCCGACAAGGCTCTCGACCGTCCGGGCGCGGTCGTCCTGTCCGACCGCCTGGCCCGGAAGTATTTTCCCGGCGAGAACCCCCTCGGAAAAACCATGGCTGTCGACGGGGAGGATTTCCAGGTCACCGGGGTCATCAGGGATGCTCCGGCAAACACCCATCTCAAATGCGACTTTCTGGCTTCCTTCTCGACGATCGAGGACGACGCCATGGCCCAGGCCTGGGGCCGGACGAATTTCATTACGTATCTCAAGCTCAAACCCGGGGTGAGCGCGGAGGATTTCGGCCGGCGGATCTATCGGTTCGAACGTCCGTACCGGCCGGAACGATCGGCCGGCCCGGCCGCCCGGGAAAACTCTTACTGGCTTCAACCGGTGAAGGGGATCCATCTTCATTCCCGCCTGGCCGGCGAGACCGAGCCCCCCGGCAACCTTCTTTATCTTTATATTTCGGCCTCGCTCGGCGCGGCGATCCTCCTTCTCGCTTGCGTGAATTTCGTCAACTTGTCGACGGCTCGAATCGCCCTTCGGGCCCGGGAAGCCGGCGTCCGCAAAGTCATGGGCGCGGATCGGCGCCAGGTCATGGCCCAGTTCATCGGTGAGTCTTCGCTCCTCGCGTTCGGCGCGGGACTTGCCGGGCTGATTCTGGCCCGGCTGGCCTTGCCCCTTCTCAATGGCGTTTCGGGCAAAGAATTGACGGTTGATGTCCTGGTCCGTCCCGGGACAATCGTCTTCATGGGGTTCCTCGTCCTGTTCATCGGCGTCTTTTCCGGCGCGTATCCGGCCTTCCTCATTTCGAGGTTCTCCCCCGCGGCGAGCAAGAAGCGGATTTTTTCTCCCGGCGGACGGGGCGCCGGCCTCCGGAAAGCGTTGATCGTCGGCCAATTCGCGGTCACCTCCTTTCTTCTCGCCGGAACGTTGATCGTATTCATCCAGGTTCGCTTCATGAAAAACGCGGACTTGGGATTTTCCAAGGAACAGAAACTTGTTCTTCCCTTGAAGGGAGAGCTTCTGGCCGATGACCGGTTCGCGGCGGTCAAATCCGAAATGTTGACGCTTCCCCAGGTCCTGGGAGCGACGGTCTCTTCCGGCGTTCCGGGCTACGGGCTTGGCGCCTGGGCGACCGCCCCGGCCGGCGCCGATGAACAGGTGAAGGCCATGGCTTTTCTCTTCCTGGATGACGACTTCATCACCGAGTATCAAATCCCGGTTTTGGCCGGGCGCTCGTTCCGCCGGGAGCTTCCGGGAGACCGGAACGAGGCTTTTCTCATCAATGAATCGGCCGTTCGCGCCCTGGGCTGGACGAGTCCCGAGGAAGCCCTGGGGAAGCGTTTGACCGGAGAATTCGAGGGGATCGTCATCGGTGTCGTTAAAAACTTCAATTTCGACGGCTTTCAAAAAGGGATCGAACCGCTGATCATGGGTTATGGACCGGACAAGAACATCAACATGTTCAGCCCGACGGGTATGCTGACGCTCCGGCTCCGGACCGGCGGTCTTGCGGATACGCTCGCCCGGGTGAAGGCGAGCTGGGAGAAATTCAATCCGGATATCCCTTATTCCTTCTTCTTTATCGACGACTTGTTCGACCGTTTCACCCGGTCCGAAACGCAAACCCGGACATTGTTCAGCATCTTTGCCTTTTTGGGTTTATTCATCGCCGGTCTCGGATTATTCGGCTTGGCTTCCTTTTTGGCCGAAAGACGGAGGAAGGAAATCGGCATTCGGAGGGTCCTGGGAGCGTCCGTCTTCGGAATCGCCTGGAAAATGTCGACGGAGTTCGCCAAAGGAATTCTCCTGGCCAACGCCTTGGCCGTTCCTGTCGTGATCCTGGTCATGAGGCGGTGGCTCGAGCAATTCGCGGAGCGGATCACTCTCGGCCCCTGGATCTTCGCCGTAACCGTCGTCTCAACCCTGGGCCTCGCTTTGCTGAGCGTGGGCTTCCAGGCGTTACGGGCCGCCCGGGCCAATCCGGTCGAAACGCTTCACAGCGAGTAAGGTCTTCCGTTAAAAGCCGGCCGTTCTCTTGCTGCGGGGGACGAAAAGACATAAAATGATAAGGTTATGCTCGATGAAATTGTCGTGAAGAAGGCGGCTCAGCACAATTTGAAGCGGATCGACGCCCGCCTTCCCCGGAACCGGTTCATCGTCGTCACCGGCCCGTCCGGATCCGGCAAGTCCTCCCTGGCCTTCGACACATTGTTCGCCGAAGGCCAGCGCCGCTACATCGAATGCATGTCGGCCTACGCCCGGCAGTACATGGAAATGATGGAGAAGCCGGACGTCGAATCGATCGAAGGGCTGTCTCCGGCCATCTCCATCGACCAGAAGACGATTTCGACCAACCCCCGGTCCACCGTCGGGACCGTCACCGAAATGTACGATCTCCTCCGGCTGCTGTTCGCCCGCGTCGGCACGCCCCATTGCCCCAAGTGCGGCCGGGCGGTCAGCTCCCAATCGACCGATCAGATCGTCTCCCGCATCCTCGAGTCGGCCGAAGGGCGGATCAAGATCCTGGCCCCGGTCATCAAGGGCCGCAAGGGCGAGTACCACCGTTTGTTCGACCGGCTTCGAAAGAAAGGATATCTCCGGCTCCGCCTGGACGGGGTGTTCCGGGACCTCGAGGATGAAATTATCCTGGCCAAGACCCGGGCGCATACGGGCGAGGTCCTGATCGACGACCTCAAGGTCGTCCCGTCCGCCCGGGCGCGCGTTCAGGAAGCCGTCGAACGGTCGCTCGAGCTGGCCGAGGGGGAAGTCCTCGTCCTGGCCGAGAATGGCAAGGAAACCTATTACTCGCGCAAGCTCCTCTGCCCGGTCTGCGACGTCAGCCTCACGGACCTCGAGCCGCGCAATTTCTCCTTCAACAGCCCGTACGGCGCCTGCCCGCGCTGCCACGGGCTGGGGACGGAAGCCGTGACCAACGGCGACGGGGAAATCGAATTGACGGGCGATCCCTGTCCCGACTGCGGCGGCGCCCGGCTCAATCCCCAGAGTCTGGCGGTCCGCATCGACGGCCGCAATATTCACGACCTCAGCCGCCTTTCGATCGAGCGGCTGATCGCGGACCTCGGACGGCTCGACGTCCTGGTTTCCAGGGAGGCCGTCGCCGAGCGCATCCGCAAGGAGCTCGTCGGCCGGCTGGCCGTCTGCCGCGAGCTGGGCCTTTCCTACCTGACGCTGGACCGCACGGCCGCGTCCCTTTCCGGCGGCGAGGCGCAGCGCGTGCGCCTTGCGGCCCAGGTCGGGGCGCGCCTGCGCGGCATCCTGTACGTGCTGGACGAGCCGACGATCGGCCTCCATCAGCGCGACAACGGCCGCCTCATCCGCCTTCTCCGGAGAATCCGGGACGACGGCAACACCGTCCTGGTCGTCGAGCACGACGAACAGACGATCCGGGCGGCCGATTTCGTCCTCGACCTGGGGCCGGGAGCGGGCGAGAACGGCGGCCGGGTCGTGGCCGAAGGGCCGCTTGCGAAAATCCTCGAATCGCCCGATTCCCTGACGGCCAAGTACCTGCGGGGAGACATGACCGTCCCCGTTCCCGGAGAGCGGCGCCCGGCCAAGGGACGACTGGTCATCCGCAACGCCCGCGAACACAACCTGAAAAATGTGGATGTCTCGATCCCCTTGGGATGCATGACCGCCGTCACGGGGGTTTCCGGCTCGGGCAAAAGCACCCTCGTCTTCGACATTCTTTTCCGGGCTCTCCAGAACGCCCTTTTCCACGCCAAGACGCGGACCGGGGCCCATGACGGCCTCGAGGGCGCCCAGCAGCTGGACAAAGTCATTTCCGTGGATCAGAAGCCGATCGGCCGGACGCCGCGCTCCAACCCGGCCACATATGCCGGGTTGTTCACCGACCTGCGGCTGCTGTTCGCCCATACGCAGGAAGCGCGGTCGCGCGGCTACGGCCCCGGCCGGTTCAGCTTCAACATCCCCGGCGGCCGCTGCGAGGATTGCGAGGGAGCGGGCGTCAAGCGGGTGGAAATGCATTTCCTCCCCGACGTCTTCGTCACCTGCGACCGTTGCGGCGGGCTGCGCTACAACAAGGAAACCCTGGCCGTCCGTTATAAAGGGAAATCGATCTCCGACTTCCTGTCGATGACCGTGGACGAAGCCTATGAATATCTCAAGGCCCAGCCGCGGCTGAAGCGCCGGCTGGCGACGCTGCGGCAGGTGGGGCTGGGATATCTCCGGCTCGGCCAGCCGGCCCCGACGCTTTCGGGCGGCGAGGCCCAGCGGATCAAGCTGACCAAGGAGCTGGGCCGGCGGGCCACCGGCCGGACGCTCTACCTCCTGGACGAGCCGACCACCGGCCTGCATTTCGACGACGTCCGCAAGCTGCTCGAGATCCTCTCGGACCTCGTCCGCCTCGGCAACACGGTCCTCATCATCGAGCACAACCTTGAAGTGATCCGGTCCTGCGACTATATTATTGACCTGGGCCCGGAAGGCGGGGAAGAGGGAGGCCGCGTCGTCGCGGCCGGCGCCCCGGAAGAGGTGGCCGCGGTCGATTCCCCCACCGGAAGCTATTTGAAGGCCGCGCTGGCGGCCGCCGGCCGGGCGAAAGCGGGTTGAGGAACAACATGGCTTTTGCCGATATTCCCGGAAACGACAAGATCAAGGACATCCTCCGCTCCGCCCTCCGCCGGGAGCGGAAGGAGGGACGGGCCGTCGTGCTGCCGACGCTGCTTTTGGCCGGGGCCGAGGGCGCCGGCCAGCGGGAGATCGCCTTGGAGCTGGCCAAGGCCCTCAATTGTGAAACGAAGGGCGATGACGCCTGCGACGCCTGCGATTCCTGCCGGAAGATCGACGCGGGCGTCCATCCGGATGTCATCGACATCAAACAGCTCCCCCGGAAAAAGGACAAGGACGAAGCCGAAAACGGAAGCGAACCGGCGGACGGCGAGGACGTCGAGGGGGCCGAAACGAACGGCGAGACCGAGGCGGAAAATATCTCCGAGAAGTTCTATGTCAACCAGGTCCGAGAAGCGATCAAGCTCGCTTACCTGAAGCCCATGATCGGACGCAAACGATTTTTTCTGATCGACGACGCTTCCCGGATGGATCCGCCCGTGGCCAACGCCCTTCTGAAGATCCTGGAAGAGCCGCCGGATTACGTCCAGTTCATCCTGATCGCCTCCAACGTCGATCTGTTGCTCCCGACCATCGTCTCCCGCTGCCAGACGCTGACGTTCGCCCCCGTCCCTTACGATGATTTGGCCGCCGTCCTCCGGGGCCGCGGTTTCGAGGAGGCGGACGCCCGGGCCGGCGCCCGGCTGGCGCGCGGGAATTACCGGAAAGCCCGGACGATGGACTGGGAAGACGTCCGCGCGGAGCGGGAAGAGGCCTGGCGCCTGTTCCGGGCGATCGTCGGCGGCGACAACGGCGCGGAGTTTCTCCGTCTTTTCGGCGCCGCCGGGAAACCCTCCCGAAAAAAGAAGGAAGAACAGAACCGGGAATGGAAAGCGAGGCTGGCCTCGTTCAGCGAGCTCAGCCGCGACCTCCTGCTGATCGCCGAGACCGGGCGAACCGCCGGTCTTTTCAATCCCGACTTCGAGGACGGGCTCCGGGAGCTCGCCCCCGCGGTCGGATACGGCCGGGCTTTGAGGATGGTCCGGGCCGTCGATTCGGCGATCGCTTCCGTCGACGAAAATCTGAACCGCCGACTCCAGGCGAGCGTCCTCTTCGCCCGGATGACAGGATAAGGATATGAACAATTTAATCTGCCTGGTATCCCTCACGACCGGAAAAATGCTCCGCGCCCGCAAGGGCGAGCTCGTCCTCGAGCGGGGCGACCTCTGCCTCGTCGAGTCCGATTTCGGCGGAGACCTGGCCCGGGTCACCGACACCGAGGGCCCCGTCTGCCGCCATCCCAAGCGGGTCGAGGAATCTCCGAAGATCCTCCGCAAGGCGGACGACGAGGACGAGCGGCGCCTCCGCTGGCTCCAGGACCGGGAGCAGCGGGCCTTCGAATTCTGCCTGGACCGGATCAAGGTCCGCGGCCTGCCGATGAAGCTCACCGCGGTCAAATATGCCTTCAGCGAGAAGAAAGGCGTGTTCTTCTATACCGCCGACGGCCGGATCGACTTCCGCCAGCTGGTCAAGGACCTGGCCAAGGAGCTGCGGATGCGGATCGAGATGCGCCAGGTCGGGGTCCGCGACGAAGCCAAGATGATCGGCGGCCTCGGCGTCTGCGGCCGGCCGCTGTGCTGCGCCTCGTTCATGAAAACCTTCGAGCCGGTGACGATCCAGAAAGCCCGCAAGCAGCAGATCGCCATCAATCCGACGAAGATCTCCGGCCTGTGCGGCCGGTTGATGTGCTGCCTCGCCTTCGAGGAGGAAACCCGCGGCCGGATGTATTACGAGGAAGAGCCGCTGAACGAAGATTAATCTGGATTATTTATGCATAATCCAGATTAGCTAGTTGGCGATGGAAATCGTGACCGCGGGAGAGGCGGCTACGAGCGATCCTTCCGCCGAAAAAGCTTTCACCCGCCAGACGTAAAGCCGGCCCGGAGCCATCCGCCCGGCGACCTCGGCCGGGATCTTGATTTCCGTGTCCCGGGTCTGAGCCGTCCAGACCGGATCGATTCCTTCGACGATGATCATGTATTCGGCCGCTCCCGCCGCCGGCCTCCATACGAATTTTTCCGGCATTTTCTGAAGAAGGCCGGACGGCTCGACAATCTCCAGCGCCCCGCCCCGGACGACCCGGTTCCCGCTGTCGGTGAAGGCGGGCGGTCCGGGCCGCCGCGGCAGGAAAAGAACGATCGCCACGGCCCCCAACAAAACGGCCGCTCCGGCCGCCGCCCAGCCGAAGGGAAACCGGCGATACCCCGCCGTCCCCCGTGCCGGCCGGGTCGCGGCCGACGGCGCCGGGCCGGCCGCTTTCACCGCGTCGATGAGAACGGCCCGTTCGGCCGTCAGGCGGAAGCATTCGGGGCATTCGAAATAATGCTTCTCGAACCGTTCCGTCTCTTCCGCATTCAACCGGCCGAGAAGGTAGGAATCGATCAGGGCCTCGAATTCGGGATGCCCGGCATTTTCGGAATGGCTCATCGGGGCGAATCCTTATCCATGGCTTTAGTCGGGGGGCAGGGCGGAAAATGAATCGGCCGCCCGGCGGATGCTTTTTTCCAGAAGCTTGCGGGCGTAGTGGACGCGCTCGCTGACCCGGGCCGGGCTGAGGCCGAGCCGGCGGGCGGCTTCCTCCCGCGACATCTCCCGGTAATACAGGAGCTCGAGGACTTCGCGGTATTTCGGCGGGAGAGCCAGGACCGCGGCCGTCAGGTCGCGGAGGCGTTCTTCCGCCTCGAGCCGGTCCTGGGCGGAAGGGGAATCGCTTTCGACCGGGAACCGCCGGGCGATCCGGGTTTTGTCCCGGATGTAATCGACGATCCGCCGGCTGGCGATCGTGTAGATGAACGTCCCGATCTTGGATTCGCCGCGGAACTCGCCGGATTTGACTTTTTCGATCGTCTGGGTCAGGACCTCGTTGGTCAGGTCCTCCCAATCCGGATTATTCCCGCCCAGGGCCCGCCGGATCTTGAATCCGACGATCGGCCTGAACTTCGCCACAACCTCGTCCAGGTCGGTTTCGGAGGGAGGGAGGGGCATGGGGCGGCCGTCTAGTCGTCGGAATCGTTCTTCTTGATCGAATCGGCGAGGTAGCTTTTCGCGTCGACGAGGATCTCGCGCGGCTTGCTGCCTTCGGACGGTCCGAGAATGCCCTCCTGCTCCATCTGGTCGATGAGGCGCGAGGCCCGGGCGTAGCCGAGCTTCAGGCGCCGCTGGAGGTAGGAGGCCGAGGCCTGGCCGGTGTGGAGAATCAGTTTCACCGCCTCGTCGAACATCTCGTCTTTATCCCCCGATTCGCCCCAGGGAGCTTCCCCGGTCCGTTGGAGGACGTCGACGATTCGTTCGTCGTATTCCGGCTCGCCCTGCTTTTTCACGAAGTTGACCAGCCGGCGGACTTCCGGGATGGAGACGTAGGAGCAATGGAGCCGGATCAGCCGGGGATAGTTCGGGGGGATGAACAGCATGTCGCCCATTCCCAGGAGCTTTTCCGCGCCGTTCTCGTCAAGAATAACGCGCGAATCGATCTTGCTGGGGACGCGGAAGGCGATCCGGCTGGGGAAATTGTTCTTGATCGTGCCGGTGATGATGTCCGTGGACGGGCGCTGGGTGGCCAGGACGAGGTGGATGCCGACGGCCCGGGCCAGCTGGGCCAGCCGGCTGATGGCGAAGTCGACCTCCTGGCCGCTGACCATGATGAGGTCGGCCAGCTCGTCGATGATGATGACGATGTACGGCATCGGTCGGAGCTTCTGCCGGTCCTCCTCGGTCAGCTTGCCCTTCTTTTCCTGGAGCTGCTCGGCGATAAAGTGGTTGTACTGGTCGATGTTGCGGACCTTGGCCTGCTGCATCAGATAGTAGCGCTCCTCCATCTTCTTGACCGTGTCCATCAGGATGACGGCCGCTTTCTTGGCGTCGTTGATGACCGGGCTGAGGAGATGGGGAATCCCCTCGTAGAGGGAGAATTCCAGGCGCTTGGGATCGATGAGCAGGAGCTTGACCTCGCTGGGGGCGGCCTTGTAGAGGATGCTGGCGATGAGGGCGTTGAGGCAGACGCTTTTCCCCGTTCCCGTCGCCCCGGCCACGAGCAGGTGGGGCATGACCCCGAGGTCGGTCACGAACACTTCGTCGTGGACGGTCTTGCCCAGGGCCAGGGTCAGTTTGGAGGGGGATTTGATGAACGGCTCGGATTCGAGAATGTCCCGGAGCTTGATGATCTCCCGTTTGTTGTTGGGGATTTCGACGCCCAGGGATGATTTGCCGGGGATCCGCTGGATGCGGACCGACTCGGCCCCGAGGGCCAGGGCCAGATCGTCGGACAGGTTGGCCACCTGGGTGATCCGGATGCCGGGTTTCGGAGAGAATTCATACGTCGTGATGACCGGACCGGGGTGATATTCCCGGACTTCGCCCTCGACCTTGAATTCGGCCAGCTTCTCTTCGATCAGGCGGCGCTTTTCCTGCAGCTCCGACTTGTCGATCTGTTCGCTGGGGGCACCGGGATCCAGCAGCGTCAGCGGCGGCATCGTATAGTCCGGGCGGTCGTCGAACTGCGGGAAGGCGAACTGCTCGGGTTTGGCCGCGGCCGGCAGCGGGGGCCGGACCGTGGCTTTGCGGAGCTCGCGGCGGGCCGGCTCCGGACGTTCGGCCCGGGCGGGCGCGGGTATCGCGGCATCCTTCGCGCCGCGGGTTTCCGGGGCTTTCTCCCCCGCGGCTGCGGCTTTTTTCTTTTCTTCCTCCGGCGGCTTTTCCGGTTTGGCGTGCTTGGGAACGCGGATCGTGACTCCGGCGCTCCTGAACTGCAGCATCCGGCCGACGCCCTGGAACAGGCGCTTGAACGAAAATCCGCCCACGGCGATGGCAAACAGCGAGGCGGCCGCGAGCAGAAGGATCAGCGTTCCGGTGCTGCCGAGGAAGCCGTTGAGGAAGGTGACGACCAACTCGCCGAGCACCCCGCCGACCGGGATCCGTTTCCCGCCGAGGGTGACTTCCTGGAGGAAGAGGTTGAGAATCGGGCAAAGGATCAGGAGGAGAAGGACGAATTGGCCGGCCTTTTTGAAGATGACCTTCCGATTGCCGTGAAGGATGGCCCGAATGCCGAGATAGGCCGCGACCAGAGGCAGAAGCCAGGCCGCCAAGCCCAAAACGAAATAATCGGTTTCGGCGGTTTCCGCTCCGATCCTCCCCCCCCAGTTTGAGACCCGGGTGCCCCGGGGCGCGGCGCTGGCCCAGGACGGATCGAGGGAGTTGTAGCTGACCAGGGCGGCGAATAGGAAAAACGCGGCGAAAACGAGCAGGACTCCGACGGCCTCGGAAAGCGGAAACTTCCGCTTGGCGGCCGTTTTTGCCGCGTTCCGGTCGTTCGCTTTCCGCCGCTTCGTCGGACTCATGATTTTT
>Ga0172371_10000814_pt1 | contig 49315 bp, 43 predicted proteins | sample Lak12m_FD_114543 | JGI IMG/M metagenome (GOLD analysis project Ga0172371, IMG submission 114543) | Freshwater microbial communities from Kabuno Bay, South-Kivu, Congo - kab_022012_12m | ecosystem: Environmental > Aquatic > Freshwater > Lake | place: Democratic Republic of the Congo: South-Kivu... | reverse complement strand
TCCTCCGCGTACTCGAGCATGACAGCGGCCAGATCAGCCAACGCCTCCTCCAAGCTCGCCCCGACTCCGTGCGTCTCGAGCTCGGGGAGCCAGACTCCCACGTCGTCGCCGCCGAAGTCGACCTCGGGATGAAAGCGGAAGGCGGACGCCAAGATGGACTCCATCTCAGCCGCATCCGCGACGACGACCTCGGCACGGCCGCGCCGGCCGATGAACTGCCAGCGGCCGGTGCGAGCCAGTTCGACGAGGGACGGCAGCTGCGCGCGTGCCTCGGTCATCGGCCAGGTTCCCATGTCAGCGCCTCACAGTCCACGGAGTCAGTGTAGTCCGGTCAGCTACATCATGTAGCACTTGTACCGATTGTACACCGGTGGACGTTCGCGGCCGGCGTCAGCCCTGCTGCGCCAGATAGTCCGCAATCAGCCGGTCGCAGTGCCGCCGCACGTCGTCGGGGAGCGGCGGCACGTCGTTCTGCTCGATCAGCTCGTGGGCGCGCTCCCACGCCTCCTGCACGAGCGGCGTCCCGGCGTACTGTTCGAAGGGCCCGCGCTGCCACAGCTTCGGCTGCCAGAGCTCGCCGGCGCGCGTGGCCTGCCGCGTGCTGCGGCGCGCGAGGAAGTGGCCGCCGATGCCGACCTCGACGATGTCGTCCACGAGGGCGCGCGCCTCGTCCACCGGCTCCTCGCGCAGGAAGCGCTCGATGGCGTTCACGGTGTCGGCGTCGAGCACCGTCTTGGCCAGACTGGCCGTCTGGGCGCCGTCCATGAGGCCGAAGGCGAGCATGACGTCGGCGCCGGCGAGCGCGACCGCCAGGCCGGTGAGCATGCCCTCGGCGCCGGCCTGGTGGTTGCACGCCTTGGCGTCGCAGCTCACGGCGCTGCCCTGCGTGAGCAGCCCGTAGCGCTTGCTCATCTCGATGCACAGCACGTTGATGAGCGCGTCCTCGGGCGCCGCCGAGAGATACAGGCCGGAGCGCATCTCGGCGACGGCGGAGCCCACCGCCGAGACCATGCCGCAGCCGGGCGCCGCGAGCTGGAACAGCACCACGGCGCTCAGCAGCTCGGCCATGTTGAGGATGCTCGTGCCGAGCACGCTCATCGGCCCGGTCGTGCCCATCTGCGGCATCGGCAGCACGAAGATGGGGCAGCCGGCCCGCGCCATGAGGATGTGGGCCTCGGTCATCTCGGCGTCGTGCTGGAGCGGGGCGATCGTGCAGTTCGTGGCCGACCAGATGGGCCGCTCCTGCAGCGAGGCGCCGGCGACGGCCTCGAGCAACTCGACGAACACCGGCGCCTGATCGGGGTGCCGCACCTCGTCCTGCAGGTGCTTGCGGCAGTTGTCGTAGGTGATGCGCGCCATCTCGAGGTTGCCGGCGCGCGCGTCCACGTCGCCCGGCGTGATCGTCGCCCAGACGAAGTCGATCTCGGGCACGGCGTCGTACAGACGCGTCATCTGCGCGAGGTCGGCGCGCGTGCCCTCGTGGCGCTCGCCGGTGAGGTCGTCGAGCATGTAGGTGGCGGCGCCGTCGGAGGTGTAGAGCATGCCGTCCGGTCCGCCGACGACACAGTCATAGGCAGGATCGCGCCCGGCGAGCAGGACGGTCGCCGGCACCGTCGAGAGGCAACGCTCCACAAGATCCCACGGAAGCTTCGCGGTGAGCCTCTCCGCGTCCACGATCGCGCCGTTCTCCTGCAGCACGCTCGTCAGGGTGCGCGTGTTGTAGGCGACCCCGACCTCGGTGAGGATGCGCACCGTCTGCGCGTGGATGAAGTCCTTGTCCGCCTCGGACAGGCAGCTGAAGGTCGGTCGTGCCACGGTCTTCTCCTCGTGGTCAGTGGTGCGGTTTCGTGGGCTTCTTCGGCTTCTTGGGGACCGTGACCTTGACGCTCGCTTCAGGGCTGCGGAAGGTCTGCCCCCCGGCCTGGTAGGTCGCGACGAAGATCCACGTGCCGCGCATCTTCGGACGCACCTGCCGGGAGTACCCGCCAAACGCCGAGACGGTCGCGGTGCCGAGCAGCGTCAGCTTGGTGCCCTGGCGACGCCAGATCTTCACGGGGCCGGAGACGGGGTTGGCGACCGTGCCGCTCACCGTGACGGCGTGTCCGGTCTTGACGGCCGCCGGCGAGACTGCGATGGACAGAGTCGGCGCCGGCAGCAGCTTGTGGACGAACGCGGCGCCGCAGACCGGCCGGCCGCCGACGCCCCTGCCGGGCGCGCCCGCCACCACGGTGTCGCCGTCGACGGCCACCGACCAGCCGAGGGTGTCGCCGTCGGCCGCGCTCTGCGCGGTGTCCACGGCGACCTGCGACCACGCGGCGCCGGAGCGGTCGAACACGTACGCGGCGCCGGCCTCGAGCCTGCCGCTCACCGTCTGGCCCCAGGCGCCGACGACGGCGCGCTCGCCCTTCAGCGCCACGGCGCAGCCGAACCAGCCGCCGGGTGTGGTGCCGGGGCCGGTGAGCTGAGCCTGCAGCGCCCAGCCGGCGCCCGTGTAGATGTACGCAGCGCCGGCGTTCGTCTGCCCGGCGACCGTGGCGCCGCCGGCGCCGACAAGGGCCGTGCCGCCGGAGAGCGCGAGCGCGGTGCCGTACCCCGCGCGCTGCGTCGGGTCCGGGGCCAGCAGCAGCGTCTGCTGGTACCAGCCGGCGCCGGCGCCGGAGAAGACGTACACGGCGCCGGCCTCGCGGACCGACCCGGCCGCGCGGTTCTCGGCGCCGACGAGCGCGGTGCCGCCGTCGAGCGCCAGGGCCCGGCCGAACTCGTCGCCGGCGACGCCGTCCGTGGCGGTCAGGGTGCTCTGCTGCACCCACCGGCCCCCGTAGCGGGAGAACACGTACACGGCCCCCGCGTAGCTGCGGCCGTCGACCGTCCGGCCAGGGGCGCCGACCAGGGCCGTGTCGCCGTCGAGCGCCACGGCGGAGCCGGCCCAGTCGTGGACGGCGGCATCGCCCGCGGTGAGCTCCGCCTGCAGCGACCAGGCGCCGCCCGAGCGCACGAACACGTAGGCCGCGCCGGCGTGGCTGCGCCCGCCCGCGGCGCGGTTGTCGGCGCCCACGAGGGCGGTGTCGCCGTCGAGAGCAACGGACGCGCCGAACCCGTCGCCGGCGACCGGCGCCGGCGCCGTGAGCACGCCCTGCTGGACCCAGGCGCCGGCCGACCGCACGAACACGTACACGGCGCCGGCGTACGGCTGTCCGCCGGCGGTCTCGTCGCGCGCGGCGGCCAGCAGGGTGTCGCCGTCCAGGGCCACCGCCGAGCCGAGACGCGCGTACGCGGCGGGCAGCCACTCCGGCAACTGCGCCCGCTGGATCGCGACCATGGCGGGGCTCTGCGGGGAGGCGGCCACCGATCCGGCGGGCAGAGCCAGCGAGGCGGCAGCCAGCACGGCCGCGACGACGGCCACGGCGACTGCGGCCAAGCGTACACGCCCGCCGCGCGCAGACGGCATCAGCGGCGCACCCCAGGGCTGCTGCCGGCGCCGAGCCCGCGCGCCGCAGCGAGCATGCCCGCCGTCTCGATGAAGCGCGCGACCTTGGTGCGCGCCTCGTCGTAGGCCACCGGGTCGTCGCTGTAGAGCGGGAAGCGGAAGACGTTCTTCTGCTCGACCGGGTACGGGAACTGCGTGATCGCGGCCAGCGCCCGCGCGACGACCTGGCTGCCGCCCGCGACCCGTTTCGCCGCACGCAGGTACTCACGGTCCTCCAGCCCGTCGCGCAGCGCCTCCAGGCGCAGCGACGACACCGGCGGCGCGTACGGGTCGGTGAGCCCGTAGGCCGGGTAGTAGCCGGGATAGACCAGCGAGCTGTCGCCGTTGGCCTGGCGGTTCACGGTGCTCCAGGTGAGCGGGTCCTGGTAGGGGTCGCGGTAGCCGGACCCGGTGGCGGCGTTGACCCAGCGGTTCATGGCCCAGTTGATGAGCCCATCCACGTTCCACTGCTCCATGAGCCAGCCCCACACGCGCTGGTCGGTGTTGGGCTTCTCGATGACGAAGTTGGGCAGCTTCGCGACGCGTCCGTTGTAGTACGGGTACCACCAGACCTGCTTGCCGGCTGCCTGCTCGCGCCGCAGGGCCGGCACGCGGCCGAAGAAGTAGAAGTAGCGCACACCCCAGATGTCGACGTCATCGAAGAGGAAGGTGTTGGCCTGCTTGACCCCGCCGAGGTCGGTGGGCCGTGGGTCGTCGGTGAGCAGGAAGTCCATGCGGAAGCCGGACTTCGCCGAGGCCGCGTGCAGGGCCCGGGCGTACAGCTCTGCCTGCTTCTCGCTGGCGCGCGTGGTGGTCTCGTCCATGATGTAGCCGTAGGCCTTGTCCTGCCAGCCCGCGCGCTTGTACATGGCGCACAGCTCGGTGAGGTAGGTCGTGAGCTGCGGGCTCGAGGGGCCGTAGTGCGAGTCCAGCGTCCAGGGCGCGGTCCGTATCCACGGCAGGCGCGTGGCGCTGAGGCCCAGGCCGGCGTTGTCGAGGTACGGCGCGAGAGCCGACTGCAGCGCGGCCGCGTCGAAGCTCCCGTCGGCCGCCGTCTGCGGCTGTTCGAGTGGGGCCAGCGAGCTGATGCCGTGCTGCGCCAGCATCGTGTGCGCCGCGAGCAGGACCTGCTGCCGGGCGGCGGCGTCGCCCCAGTCCAGGGACGACCCGGCCACGCTCTTGCCGATGTGGTTGGCGTTGAAGAAGAAACCCGTGCGCGTGCTCAGCTGCGTCCAGCCGAACGGCCACACGTGCAGCGTGACGGGCACCTCCACGTACTCGTTGCCGTTCTGGACGTGGAGCATGGCGCTGTGGTCACCCGGCACGGCGTCGGGCGGCAGGTGGGTGAGCAGGTAGAAGGAGGTCGTGTAGTCCGGCACGTCCACCGGTGTACCAAAGGCCCTGGGCACCAGGGGGTCGGGGTAGTAGCCCGGGTCGGCCTGCAGGCCGTCGGTCGGCTGCGTGATGTTGACGTAGGCGACCTCGTGGAGCCGCGTGTTCTGCGTGATCAGCGGGTCGCCGCCCTCGGCCCACGAGAAGGTGACCTGGTGATACCCGCCCCCGCTGAGCGCGATCTGAGCGCCCTCGTACTCGTTGCGCGCCGCGTCCATGGCGATGGCGGCCGTCGTGCCGGGCGGCGTGTCCGGGAACGCACGGCCGGTGGCGGGGATGACCCAGACTGCGGCGTGGGCCGAGCCGGCCGCGACGAGGAGGAACATGGTGGCGGCCGTGAAGGCCAGGACGGCCGCCCGTGCGCCTCTGTTGCGCGCTCTGCGCTCAGTTGTCCGGGTCACGACTCCCCCGCTCGCCGGTCGCCTGGTGAGCACCCATGGTACCCCGGGTCGTGCGGCCCGGCGACCCGGGCCCGAGCCTGAGCCCGGCTGCGCCCATCTCGGGACCCCCGCAGACGGCCCCCGCGGCTCAGGAAGACCGGTCGCGGTGCCGATGACGCTGACGACACACCATGACGGGAGGTCGACGATGGGAGGATCGGCGCCGCGCGTCCATGCGCGGACGCAGGCCGGGAGCACGGCCGGTCACCGCGTCCGATCCCGCATCGGTAGGACGGTGGTCGCGGCGCTGCTCGCCGTGCTCGTGGCCCCGGCGGCGCTGCTCGGCGGCTGCGGCTCCACGCCGGGGGCCGACGCCACAGGTTCCCCGTCCGCGCGGCCCGCCTCGAACGCCTCCCCGCGAGCCACTCCCGAGGCCTCGGCCCTCCCGCCGGTGCAGCCCTTCCAGCGTGACCCGATGATGAAGACCGCGGGCATCATCGGCGGCGTGAGCTGGGTCTCCACCGTGCCCTACTACCGCATCATGAACGAGGAGCTGCGGGACAGGTTCGGGCGCGACTACTCCGCGGCGATCCTGCTGTACTCCATCCCCTTCGGGGAGTTCGCCGCGCAGGAGAAGCTGGCGGCCCAGGGCGACTGGGCGCCTCTGCGGGCGACCATGGCCGACGCCGGCCTGCGCCTCAGGGCCGGCGGGGCCGACTTCATCGTGATCGCCTCCAACACCATGAACTCGACCGCCGGGCTCGTGGAACAGGCCACGGGCCTGTCGGTGCTGCGCATCCAGGACCCGGTCGGAGAGGCCGTCCGGGCGGCGCATATCAGCAGGGTCGCGCTCCTGGGGACGAAGTACACGATGGAAGAGAGCTTCTACAGGGACCGGCTCGAGCGCAGGTACGGGCTCACGGTCGTCACTCCCAACCTCCGTGAGCGCGACTACATCAACGACGTGATCTTCAACCAGCTGTGCGCCGACGTGTACACGGCGAAGGCGCGGCGTCGGTTCGTGAAGATCATCGAGCGCCTCGTGACACGCGAGAGCGCGCAGGGCGTGATCCTGGGCTGCACCGAGATCCCGCGGCTGGTGCCGCAGCGGTACATCGGCGTGCCCGTGTTCGACTCGACCACCCTGCACGCCAAAGCCGCCGCCGCCTACGCCGTGGGTGCACGCGCGATCGACTGAATGAGCGAAGAGGGCTCAGCGAGGAGGGGACAGTGGACTGGGGCAAGGTCAACAACGTGTGGCAGCTGCTCGGCGGTCCTGTGCTGGCGCCGGTCACCCTCACCGTGCTCATCCTCCTGTGGTTCACGCAGCCGGACATCGTCTTCTATCAGTGGCTGCTCGCCCTGCACTTCCCGCTGTTCCTCTTCCACGAGTTCGAGGAATACGTGCTGCCCGGCGGCTTCAAGAGATTCATCAACACCGAGACCGGACTGGCCGCCGACCCCCCCGTGGACGACGCGCCCGCCAACGACCTCTACATGTTCATCGTCAACGTCGGACTGTTCTGGCCGCTGATCATCCTCGGCGCGGTACTGGCCAACGTCGCGCCGTGGGTCGGCTTCATCGTCGTGATGCTGCAGATCCTCATGAACGTGTTCACACACAGCTTCGCGTTCCAGACCAGGCACCGCGGCTACAACCCCGGCTTCATCACGAACATCTTCGTGATCATCCCGTACTGCACGTTCGTGGTCGCCTACATCATCATCGCTCACGTCTTCACGACGCTGGACTGGGCGCTCGGCATCGGCATCCCGGTGGCGATGGTGCTGGTCATGGCGGCGGTCACCCTCACCAGGCGCAAGCGCGCCACCTCACAGGCGGCGGCGTGACGGCGGCGGCGGGCGGCTGACGCGCCGGCGTGGCCCGCAGTCCGTCGTTCCCCCGCGACCCAAGGTGCGCACGCGGGGGCCGCTTCAGACCGAGGCGGCACCCGGCAGGGTGAAGTAGAACGTCGCCCCCTGCCCGACGGCGCCGCGCGCCCAGCAGCGCCCGCCCAGGCGCGTCACGATGCGGCGCACCGTCGCCAGGCCGATGCCGGTGCCCGGGTATTCGTCGGCACCGTGCAGTCGCTGGAACGGCTGGAAGAGCTTGTCCGCGTAGGCCTGGTCGAAGCCGGCGCCGTCGTCGCGGACGTAGAAGGCGCTCTCGCCGTCCATGGTCTCACGGCCCACCGCGATGTGCGCCTCAGGGCGGTCGCGGGTGAACTTCCAGGCGTTCTCCAGCAGATTGACGAGGACCGCCTCGAACAGGTCCGGGTCCGTGCGCACGATGCCGCCGTCGGCGATGGTCACCACGACCTGCCGCGCAGGCTCGACGTCACGCAGGCGTGAGACGACGGCGGCCGCGACACGATCCACGTCCACGTCGGCCGGCTCGATCTCGCGCCGGGACAGCCGCGACAGCGCCAGCAGCGCGTCGATGAGGTTGCCCATGTGCTGCGCCGCAGCCCGCACCCGCCTGAGGTCGTCGCGGCCCTCCTCGTCGAGCACGTCCGCGTAGTCCTGCGCCAGGATCTCGCTGAACCCGTCGATGGCGCGCAGCGGGCCACGCAGGTCGTGCGACACCGAGTAGGCGAAGGCCTGCACCTCCTCGTTGACCGCGAGCAGCTGGGCCGTGCGCTCCGCGACGCGCTCCTCAAGAAGCTGGTTGACGGCGGCCATGTCGGCCTCGGCCCGCTTGCGGTCGCTGATGTCGACGAAGCTGGCGCGCAGCAGGTCGCGGTCGGCCGACGGCAGGCGGACCAGCGAGACCGCACACGGGGTCATGTGACCGTCCAGCCCGCGCACGAGCCGTTCGAACGTGAGTGTCTCGCCGGCGAGAGCACGCGCGCTGTGCTCCTCCACACTCTCGGCCGGCGGCCGCCCGTCGGCGCCCCGCTCGGTGTAGAAACGCACCGGCCGCGACCCGAGCAGCTCCTCGCGGGAGCAGCCGAACAGGCGCAGCGCGTTGGCGTTGGCGTCGACGTAGACGCCCTGCCGCGCGTCGATCACCACGATGGCCTCCGGCGCCTCGTCGACCAGCACGCGGAAGCGCTGCTCGCTGGCGCGCAGCTCGGCGTTCTGCTCGCGCAGCTCCCGCGTCTTGCGCCGGACCTGATGGCTGAACAGGGTGCTCGCCCCGAAGAAGAGGGCGGCGAGCGCCGCCACCGCCACCAGCGCCCACATGAGCCACGGGGGCACCCTGAACTCGCGGCGCACAGACGTCTCCCCGGTGTGCAGCCACCTGACGAGCGCCCTGTTGTAGCTCGAGGCCGGATCACCGGCCTGGGCGGCGATGTATGCATCCACCGCGGCGAGCAGGTCGGCGTTCCTGCCCTTGGCGGTGCCGAAACCGGTGGTGAAGGGTGCGAACATGATCGTGCTGGGGACCACCGAGGGGTAGCGGTTGTAGGCGACGCCGGCGATGTTGTCGGTGGCCGCCGCCGCCACGTCACCGCTGCCGAGCAGCTCGAACTGCCTGGCCGTACTGTCCGTGACGACGAACACCGGTCGCACCTTCCACTGGCGCGCGAGCTGCCGCACCGCGGTGGAGGTGACATCCCCCTTGTTGACCGCTACCCGTTGCCCGTCGAGGTCGCGCACGTTCTTTATCGGACTGCCTTGGCGCACGTAGATCTGGCTCCACTTGGGCACCACCGGATCGTCGTTGAGGCTGAACTCCGCGATCCTCTTCGGGGTCTGCGCCATGTCCAGCACGAGGTCGATCTTGCCCGAGCGCACCCGCTCCAGGTTGTCGTCCCATGTGCCGTTGACGTAGCTGACGCGCCAGCCGTTCTGCGCCGCGACCTGTTGCAGGATGTCGATGTAGAGGCCGACCGGCCGCCCCTGCGCGTCCACAGAGACGAGGGGTGCGTCCCCGTAGGTGCCCACACGGACGTCGCGCCCCGCCGGCGCCGGAGCCGGCACGGCGAGCGGGACGACGACGGCGAACAACAGGCACAGGAGCGCGCGCGCGCTCACGTGGCCACGGGCGCGCCGCTCGCCGGCGGGCGCGCGTACCCGCCGGCGAGCTGCCGCTGCGTCAGTGTGCATCACCAGTCCCCCGTCAAGCTGCGGATGTCGGCTCGACACGGCGTGTCACCACCACTGTCGGCTGCTGGCACCCGATTCTCAAGGGCGGAGACCTCGCCGGGCGTGCAGCGGCATCGGCGAGACCGGAACGTGATGCCCCGGAACCCTCTGTGCGTCTCCTTCATCCGACCCCTCAGATGTGGTACTAAAGACGGAGATAAGCTCATTCACAAGGGGTATCATGTGTGCAACGGCACAACCGGGTGCCCGGGTTCTCGGAGGGATGGCGGCACATGGTCATCGAGCGGGTCTTCCTGGCGAGCATCGTGCTCTGCCTCGTGGTGGGCGCGATCCTCGCGGCTTCTCCGGCCCCGCGCTGAGGGCCGGCATCCGCCTCGCCCGGCGAGTCGAGGCGGACCGGGCGGGATGGGCCTGACCATCCCCCGGACGAGCCCGTCCCGACCCGTTCTCGTCTGACGCGCCGCCGGATCGCCGGGGCCCGACGGCACCACGCCGAACAGCTCGAAAAGCACGTGGAACCACAGGAAGCACTGGTCGTCGTGCACCTTGGCCTTGAACAGGAACGGGGTGCGCGTGCCGGGGTGCGCGTGCCGGCGTCCGCGGCCTGCAGGTAGCGGCCGTCAGGCGCGACGTCGAACGGGCCTGCGACGACGAGCGGGGCGATGCGCGCGTGCAGCTCGGCGACATCGCCGGACCAGGCGACGAGCGCCGGGCGCGGAGGGATGCCGGCGCTCACGCGGCCCCGAACGGCGAGAGGAGCCCGCCGTCGCCGTCGAATGCCAGCTCGCGCGGCGCCGGGTCAACCTCGCAGGCCGGCTGCGTGCGCAGCACCGGCAGGCAGCCGGCCGAGACCCACAGGCGCGCCACCTCCAAGGTGTTGCGCACGTACACGAGGCGGACGTCTTCCGGCAGCGCCGGGCGGATCGCCGTGAGCAGTGACGTCACGGCATCGCGGTCGCTGGCGAACACCAGCGGCATCTTGCCGTCCTCGGGTGCCGCCGAGGTGAAGCCGTTCATCACCGTCGCCGCGTGGTCGAAGTCGTCGAGGAAGGCGAGCGGGACGGCGTCCACGCAGCCGAGGCCGCAGGCGTTGCCGTGCGAAGCCTCGGTGAGCCGGCGCACGACGATGCGCGACACGCGCGGGCGCGCCGGCTTGGCCGCCCACGGCGTGATGTTGCGACCGGTCACGTTGGGGTCCAGGCCGTTGCCGCTGATGTCCTTGCCCATCTCGTCGAGGATGAGCAGGTCGATGTCGTCGACCGGCAGGTCGGGGAGGTGGCGCCGGGCCAGGCCGAGGAGCTCCGTCTCGGCCTCTTCGACATCCTCCGGCGCCACGACGCGAAGCACCGCCGTGCGGTGCGCCTCGTTCTCCACGAGCGCGACCCCGAAGAGCACGTGCGTGCGCTCGAGCAGCGCCCGCGCCGCCGTCGGCACGGTGTCGTGCAGACCGCGGACGACGCTCAGGCGGTGGTAGTGCTCGGCTCCGGCCTGCTTGCCGAGGCCGATGACCAGCATCTTCATGAGGCCGCTCTCCACGTGCCCGTGGAAGTCGGTGTGCGGCTTGACGCGGTTCACGAGCACGATGCCGTCGGCGTCCCAGGCATGCCTGTCGAGGTACAGCGGGATGCCATCGAAGACGCCGAGCTGCACGACGTCCATGGTGGCGCGGACCGGCGCACCGACCGCCTCCCGGGTGACGCCGAGGCTCTCGAGCACGGCGGTCTGGCCTTCGGCCGTGGCCCCGCCGTGCGAGCCCATGGCGGGGACGATGAAGGGCTCGCAGCCCGCGGCGCGCAGCCGCGCGACAACGCTGCGCACGACGGGCACGACATCGCTGATGCCGCGGCTGCCGACGGCCACGGCCACGCGAGCGCCGTGCTTGAGGGGCGCGAGCAGCTGCGCAGCGCGCCCCCACTGCTCCTCGAGCTCCGCCAGGGCGTCGACCTCCGGCAGAAGGTCGAACAGCTGGCGGACCTCGTGCATGACCGGCAGTATGACGTCCCTGCCTGCGCGGCCGTCGATCACGAACGGGTACTGCATGCTGTCCCTCCGGGGCGCGACGGCGTCACGGCGCCAAGCCTACCCGTCCCCGCGCTTCAGGCATACTCCGTCGGCGGCGGCGGGGCCGCGGCGGCGGCCGGCGGCGGTAGGATAGTCGCGTGTTGACCGTGGCCGGCGTGCCGGAGCCGCGCACGCCCACCGTACCGGGAGACAGGAACGTGGACCGGGCCCCCGTCCCCAGCAACGCTACGCCTCCAGCCGTGAGCGCCGCCGACGCGGCGGCCATCGTGGCGGCGGTCGCCGGGGGGGACGGCCCGTTCTTCGTCGTGGACCGCGACCTGCGCTACCTCGTCTTCAACGAGGCGCACGCAAGCATGGTCCGGTCGCTCACCGGAGGCGAGCTCGCCGCCGGCGGCCGCCTGGCCGACCACATGCCGGCGGAAGAGGGCGAGGCTTTGCGTGGCCTCGCCTCCCGCGCCCTCGCCGGCGAGCGCGTCACCGCCGTGGTGAGCATCGGCGGCGACGAGCACTGCACCCTCGAGACCGCCTGGTCGCCGCTGTCCCTCCCCGATGGAAGCATCGCCGGTGTCGTCGGGACCGCGCACGACGTGACGGAGCGTTACGAGGCCGCCGCGCGGCTCGCCGCCTCCGAGAAGCAGTTCCGCAGCCTCTTCGAGACCATGGCCCAGGGCGTCGTCTTCCATGCGGCCGACGGGCGTATCACCTCCGCCAACCCGGCGGCCGAGCGCATCCTCGGGCTGACCCTCGACCAGCTGCAGGGCCGCACCCCAACCGATCCGCGCTGGCGGGCGCTGCGTGCCGACGGCAGCGACTTCCCCGGCGAGGGGCACCCGGCCATGGTGTCGCTGCGCACCGGCCGGCTCGTGGAGGGCGTGCAGATGGGCGTGTACCACCCCGAGAGTGACTCGACCCGCTGGATCCTCATCGACGCAATCCCTCGGATGCGGCCGGGCGAGGAGCAGCCGCACGAGGTGTTCGCCGTGTTCACGGATGTCACGGAGCTTCGTGAGGCCGAGCACCGGCTTCGGGAGGCCGAGTCCGTGAGGGCCGCCGCACAGGAGCGCGAGCGCATCGCCCGCGACCTGCACGACGCGGTGACGCAGGACATCTACTCCGCGACGCTCATCCTCGACGTGCTGCCGGCGACGCTCGGCCGCTCGACCACGGAGGCGGTGCACGACGTGGTGACCCTGCGCCGCCTCGTCCGCGGCGCGCTCGGAGAGCTGCGCACGCTGCTCTACGAGCTGCGCCCCGAGACGCTGCCCGCCACCCCGCTGCAGCAGCTCCTCGCACGACTCGGCGACGCCCTCGCAGGGTCCGGCGACATCGCTGTGACCACCTCGGTCGCCGGTGGCCTCGCCCTCCCCGGCGACGTCCACGTGACGTTCTACCGCGTCGCGCAGGAGGCGCTCACCAACGTGCGCAAGCACGCCGGGGAGGCCCGCGCGATCGCGTCCATCGAAGAGGACGGCGACACCGTACGTCTCGTCGTCAGCGACGACGGGTCGGGCTACGACCCCGGGCTGACGCGTGAGGGCCTGGGGCTCCTGGGCATGCGCGAGCGGGCCGCCGCCATCGGGGCACGGCTGAGCATCGAATCCGGCCCCGGAGAGGGCACCACCGTGCAGCTGGTCTGGCGCAGGCGCGAGGCGCCGGAGATGTGACCACCCGGACGCGACGGCCGCAGCCCGGCCGGCCCCGCGTCACACCTCGCGCGCGTGAGGCTGGCCGGGGTGCGGAGTCTTCACCAGACGGTGCTCCAGAGCGAGCACCACCGCAGCCGTGCGGTTCGGCGCACGGAGCTTCTTGAGGATCTTGCCGACGTGCCCGCGCACAGTCCCCACGCTGATGGCCAGCTCGGCCGCGATCTCCTCGTTGCTCCACCCGGTCGCGAGGCAGCGCAACACCTGACGTTCGCGCGGTGAGAGGTCGTGCCCGACCTCGTCGTCGCGCAGCCGCGCGGCGGCCCTCATGGCGGCGACGTCGAGTGAGCCGTTCTCCCTGGAAGCCTCCCGCACCGTCTCGTAGATCACCTCGGGGCGGGCATCCTTGATCAGACAACAGACCGCGCCGGCATCGAGCGCCCCGCCAACGAGGTCGTCCTCGTCGAAGCTCGTCATGGCGACGACCCGCGCCCCGGGAGACTGCTCGCAGATACAGGCCGTGGCCTGAGCGCCGTCCATCCCGGGCATGACGAGATCCATCAGGACGACATCGGGCTGCAGGCGCGAGAACTGGGCCACCGCCTCGACGCCATCGCTCGCCTCTCCGACGAACTCGAGGTCCCCGGCCTCATCCAGCAGCTTCCTGAGGCCGGCACGCACCATGGCATGGTCGTCGACGACAAGTACGCGTACGGCGTCACTCATGCGCCACCCTTCCATCGCGGTCGCCAAGGCCATGCGAAGCGTCCTGCCGTGGCATTGTATCGCGACAGCACGATCAGCGACCGGTCGTCGCACGCCTCCTCCAGCCGGGCGGCCGGCGACCCGCGCCGCGGGCCGCCGCCGCGCCTCACGCCGCCGTCCGCTTCCTCAGCAGGAAGAACAGGACCACGGCGTCGAGCACGAAGACCACGGCGAGCTGCTGCGGTGTGCGCAGCGGGTCGAGGAAGACGAGGGCCGCGGCGGCCAGAGTGACGGGCATCAAGACGACGGCGGCCACCGTGAGGAAGCCGTGCGGCCGGCGCCACGAAGGCGCCCGGCGGGCGCGCACCAGGGCGGCGATGAGGAGCGCGACGAGCAGCACGCCGAGACCGGCCGCCAGCCACTTGAGCCAGGCGGACCGCCGGTCCGCGGCGGCGAGGACCCTGTCGAGGTCGACGGCCGCCGCGCGGCGCAGCTCGGCCGTGGACGCCCCCTTCTTGAGCGCCTGCAGCGTAGAGGCGGCACGGCGGGAGTCGCCGGTCTCGGCATCGACCAGCGCGAGCGCGAGGCTCGCCGCGTCGCCGTCGCGCACCTCCTGCGAGCGCTCCAGCGAGCGGCGCGCCGCCTCGAAGTCGCCGGCGGCGAAGTGCTCGGTCCCCTGCTTGTAGTAGGCGGCCGCCAGATCGGTGCGGGCCATGCGGCCCAAGGCACCGCCGGCCGCGGCCGCCTTCTCGAACACCGTGACGGCCGCGTCGTAGTCGCCGGCGGCGGCGGCGGCCACGCCCGTCCCGAGCACCGCCTCGGGCGTGCGCTTGATCTTCGCCGAGGCGGCGAACGCCTCGCGAGCGGCGCTCACGTCGCCGCGCAGGAGGGCGATGAGGCCGAGGTTGTACTGCGCCGCGGCGCGCACCGAGACGGCCGCCGCGCTGTCGCCCTCGGCCTTTCCGGCCGCCACGGTCGGCGGCAGGGCGAGCTGCGGCTGTTCCTGGATGATGCGGTCGGCGCCGATGTTCAGTTCCGCCCCGGCGTACCGCGGGTTGAGCTCAAGCGCCTGCTCCAGCTGCCGCCGGGCAAGCGTGTGCTTGCCCAGCAGGATGTTGCACACGGCGAGGTTGTTGAGCGCATCCGTGTCTGCGGGGCTGATCGCCAGCGCCTTCTTGAACTGCTTCGCCGCCGCAGCGTAGCGGTCCTCGGCGAGGAGGCGGCACCCCTTGTTATAGGGGTGCTCGCGCGCCGCCGCCGTACAGCAGGCCGTGAGCGTCGCGGCGATCACGACCGCGAGCACCAGCGCGCTGCCTGTCCTGCGGGCGCCCACAGCCGTCACATGGAGATCAGGTTGCAGGTGCAGACGAGGTCGCAGGTGCAGTACGTGCCCCCGCCCCCGGACGGCGCCGAGTACGAGACACAGCTGCAGGTGGACACCGCCTCACAGGTGCACACCAGGTTGCAGGTGCAGATGAGGTCGCAGGTGCACACCACCGCCCCGAACGCGTCGTGCCCGGTGAGCTTCACGCGGGTGCTGTGGGCGCTCGTCGTCTTGCCTTCCTTGGTGGTCTTCTTGACCGTGTGCTTCTTGGTGGGGGCCTTGCGCCCGGGATCCGTCGGAGCCACGTACATCCTGGGCTGGCGTTCATCGGCGGCGAAGTGGACGTCGGGGACGACATAGCCGCGGATCTCGGGCTCGCCCGTGGCGTCGTCGACCGCCGCCACCGAGTCGTCGGGCGGCGACTCACCCTGCGCCGCGTCGCTCCAGACCGCCTCGGTCTCCTGTTCGAGGATCGCGACCTCGGGCGGCTCATAGTCCTCGTGGCCGCGGTCAGCCATGGGTCACCTCGCCCCCGCGGGAGTGGACGACGGGGCCGCCGCCAGGCCGCGCTCGAGCTGGTCGAGCGTCAGGCGCCGGTTGATGGCGCAGCGCTCGGCGACCAGCGCCTCGGCCCCTGGGAACAGCCGCTTCGACGGGCAGTCGCCGGCGCAGTGGTACTTGGCGAAGCAGCGCCGGCAGCGCGCGGCCGCGGCCACCGTGAGGCCGCGCAGGCGGCGGATGCGCGCCTCGTCGAAGCGGAAGGCGCCGGGGGCCGCCGGGTCGTGCGCGCCGTACAGGAACACCGGGGCGCGCGGGTCGGCCGGCCCGGTGACCTCGTAGCACGAGGTCACGTCGCCGGCCGGCGTGACGTTGAAGCTCGGCCGGCTGGCCTGACAGAAGGCCAGACCGAGGGAGTCGGCGCGCGCGCCCGAGTAGGCAAGGCGCACGCCCGCTGCCTCGCACTCCGCGAGACAGGCGCGGAAGAGGTACACGAAGGCGTCGCGTGAGGGCGGGCGCTGGCCGCTCTGCAGGGAGCGCCCGCACACGAACAGCGGCTCGAGGTGGATCACCTCGGGGTGAACCTCCTCGAGCAGGAACCTCACCGTCTGCGGCACGCCGTCCAACGACCCGGCCGTGCAGGTCACACGGACCCCGAGCGCACAGGGCGACGCCGCGAGCACCCTGAGCGTGGCCACGACCTCGCCGTGGCTGGCGCCCCCTGCGGCCAGGGGACGCAGCCGGTCGTGCACCGCCGCCGGTCCGTCCAGCGACACGGTCGCCGACGTGGCGTGCCGCGCCAGCCACGCGCGCACCCGGGGGCTCACGACGCCGTTGGTGGCCACACCGACCGAGAGGCGCCGGCCCGTCTCGCGGCAGCGGCGCCCGGCGCGCGCCACGCTCGCCGCCATGAGCGGCCAGGCCAGCGTGGGCTCGCCGCCGCCGTGGAAGGCGAGCTCCACCGCGGGCGCGTCCAGCTCCTCGGCGTTACGGCAGACGAGATCGACGGCGGCGAAGGCCACGGCCCGCGACATGGCGCGCGGATCGTCGCCCCCCGAGGCGTAGCAGTAGACGCAGCGCAGGTTGCAGGCGCCGGTCGGGAACAGGGTGCAGGCCGTGGGCAGGAAGACCCCGTCGTCCGGCGCCGCTTCAGCGACCGGCGAGGCGTCGTGCGTCCTGACCGGCCGCGAAACCGCGTTCGCCGGCGCCGAGGACGACCGCGAGCCGGCGACAGCGATGAGGCCGAGCCCGGCGAGCCGCTCGAGGACGGCCGCCGCCGGACCGTCGGCGGCAGCCGTCCGGCCCTCGACGACGGCCGCCACCACGTTCTGCGCCGCCCCGTTGAGCAGGACCGACGTGCGAAACAGCGGCGCATACAGCAGGTGGCCGCCGCGACTCGGCACCGAGAAGAGCTCCGTGGCTGCGGCGTACTGCGTCACGGCCGCCTCATGCGCGCGCCGCCGTCACCAGACCGGCGCGCTCCAGCGTCAGCAGGCAGCGCTGCGTGTCGCGCCGGGCCCGGTCGGACGGTATGGCACAGACCGCCGCGACGTGCGCAGCGATCTCGTCAGTGGTGCGCGAGCCGTCGGCCGTGCGCCAGATGAGCGCCGCCGTCGCGTTGAGGCGGTACACGGGAACGGGGGCCGCGCCGCTCGCACCGTGCCGCCGCGGGGTCAAGGTGAGACGGTCGCCGTCGCGCGACTCCACGAGGTCGTCGGCGTGCACCGGGAGGACTGTGCTGCGGTCCGCGGGCGAGCCGCTGCGCAGCGCCCGCGCCGCAACGATCCCCCCGGCGACCAGCATCCCCGTCGCCAGAAACGAGCGCCTCGTGATGACACGCAGCGGCTCCACGTCCCCACCAGCTCTCCTGACGGCACGAACCCGGTCCGTCGCCCCTAGTATGCCACGCGGGACGGTGACTGTCGCCGTACTTCACACGTCACGAGGAGGCCGGGCGGCTCCTCGGGTATACTCCTCCGGCGGCACCCTCGTGCCCCCATCGTCTAGCGGCCTAGGACACCGGCCTTTCAAGCCGGCGGCACGGATTCGAATTCCGTTGGGGGCACCAGTCCTTCCCCTCCCGGCACCCCGGTCTGTCGCCCCGACTGAAGCCGCCACTGTTCGCGACAGCGGACCTCTGGGGCGCCCTCTGGCCAGCGCTCGCGATCGCAGGGCTTCCCGGCCGTCCTCACGGTGCGGCGACCCGCAGGCACACTCACGTCCTGCTTCCTCGCAGTCGGTTGTATTCTGCAACGATCGCTGAGGGCTCAGCGAGGGTGACGGTCCTCGCGGGCCGTTGACGTTCGTGCGGCGGCCGCATGGCGAGCTGGTGAAGGTCGCCCAACGTCTCGAGATCGCGATGCGGCCTCCGGTCAAGCGGTGGCATCGAGAACGGCGTCGCTGCGCGGCGGGACGCGCCCATGCGTATCCACCATCCTGCACGAGCACACCTCGTCCACGTCGGGGACCCTGCTGACCTCGTGGGTGCAGGTGTGCCTGGTGCCGAGCTGTCGCCCGGGGCTGAAGGACTCGGGGCCCTCAGGGTCGACGCCCTCGACCCGACCATGCCGCGACGAGGCCTGCGTCCGCCCCGGCCGTGTCAGTAGACGGGCTGCTCGTCGGCCTGCGTGTGCCCCGAGACCTCGGCGAACACGACGGCGCCGACGATGAGCGCGCAGGCCACGACCTGTGCCCAGGTGAGGCGTTCGCCCAGCAGGATCCAGCCGCCGAGCAGGGCCACCGCCGGGATCGCGTTGATGGCCAGGGCGGCGCGGTTGGCCGGCAGCAGCTTGAGGGCCGAGTTATACAGGCCGAAGGCGCCGAGCCCGCAGACCACGCCCAGGTACAGCAACGCCGCCCACGCGGAGAGCGGCGCCGCCGCGAAGTCCGGCAACCCCGAGATGAAGGCGAGCGGCGCGAAGAAGGCGACCCCGACGGCAGCCTGCAGCCCCGTGAGGAGCCAGGGGTCGTAGCGGGATGAGAGGTGTTTGACGACCAGCGTGGAGCCGGTGGCGGCGAGCATGGCGCTGAGCTCCAGGATGTTGCCCAGCAGCGGGCGCGGCGCGGCGGCCTGCGCGACCCCCGAGAACGAGAGCAGGGCGATGGCCGCGATCGAGACGACGATTGCCGCGGCTCCCTGCCACGAGAGCCGCTCACCCAGCAGCGGCCAGGCGGCGGCGGCCACCAGCAGCGGGAAGACCGCCGACACGGCGCCGGCCTGGCCGGCCGAGGTGTAGCGCAGCGCGTAGCCCTCGAGCAGGTAGTAGAGACAGGGGATGAAGAGCACGGCGAGCAGCAGGTAGCGGCGGTCGCCGGGGCGGCGGGCGGGCCGCGGCAGCCGCCGCCAGAACGGCAGGAAGACCAGGCTGGCGAGGACCATACGCAGCCACATGACGGCCATGGGCGAGAAGCTCTGCATGGCCGTCTTGGTCGCCACGAAGCTGCTCCCCCAGAACAGCACCGCGACGGCGAGGTACAGCAATGGACGCAGGCGTGGAGCACTCACGCGTCAGACCCTCCCCGACTCCGGGCCACGAGCGCCGGACGGCGCTGCCGAGGAGCTTACCGGAAGCCGGCCGTGGCGCTCGAGGCCCGCTGCCACACCACCACGATGGCCGTGCCCTCGTCGGCGTGCGTGACGACCGTGAACTCGGCGCCCACCTCCTCGGCGCGTTCGCGCATCGAGCGCAGGCCCAGGTGGCTCGGATCGGCCTGCGCCGGGTCGAAGCCGTGGCCGTCGTCGCCGACGATGAGGCGCGCACTCTCCGGCGCCAGGTCCAGCTCCACCCAGGCGCGCGTGGCCTTCGAGTGGCGCGCCACGTTGTTGAGCGCCTCCTCCACGATGCGGTAGAGCGCCACGTGCACCGGCGCCGGCGGCTGGCCCTCGCCGCGCACCGCCAGCCCGACGTTGATGCTCGTGCGGCTCTCCGCCGCCTCCACCAGATTGCGCAGGAGCTGCCGCAGCGGGACCTCCTCGAGCGGCTCGGAGCGCAGCTCCAGCAGCATCGTGCGCATCTGCGCCAGCGCGCCGCGACTGAGGCGGCGGAGCTCCTCGATGGTCCGCGCCGTCTCCGGCGAGAAGGTGTCGCTGGAGAGCATCAGCGCCTCGGCCTTGAGGCTCGCGGCAAAGAGCGCGTGCGTCACCGAGTCCTGCAGGTCGCGGGCCAGACGGCTCCTCTCCACCTGGGCGGCCCGCTCCGTGCTCCGCTCGAGGTCCAGCCGGTCGGCGTGCTTCTTCTCGGTGACGTCCAGCATGACGCCGTAGGAGCGCTGCGGAGCGCCGGCGGCGTTCGTCACGAGGTGTCCGTAGGCGTCGATCCAGCGCACGGTACCGTCCGGCCACAAGACGCGGAACCCGGCGCGGTAGTCGCCACCGCGCTCGAGCGAGCCGAAGAACGCGTCCGCCACGCGCTGCGCGTCCTCCGGGTGGACCCGGGCGTGGAAGGACTCGAAGCTGGGCTCCACCTCGCCGACGACGTAGCCGAGCATGCGGTAGTGCTGGTCGTTCCACGCCACCTTGTCACTCTCGATCTGGTAGTCCCAGGTGGCGATCGCGCCGCCGGCGAGCGCGAGCGTGAGGCGTTCCTCGCTCTCGCGCTGGGCGGCCTGCGCGGCCATCAACTCGGTCACGTCGTTGCCGACCACGAGCACCTCCCGGGCTTCGCCGTGCTCGTCGACCAGGACGCGGTTGGTCCAGGCGACCCACAGCAGGGACCCGTCCTTGCGCGCGTTCACGTTGACGTTGTTCACGTACCGCTCGGGGCAGGCGAGGATGTCGTCGATGAGGTGCGACACGTCCTCGCCTCCCGCGCCGCCCTCGGGCAGCAGCAGGGTGACGCTCTGCCCGAGGAGCTCCTCGGCGGTCCAGCCGAACAGCCGCTGGGCGCGCTCGTTCACGAAGGTGATGGAGCCGTCGCGCGACCAGCGGATGATCGCACTGTTGACGTGTTCGACCAGCTCGCGGTACAGCTTCTCCCGCTCGCGGAGCGCGTCCTCGGTGGACTTGCGCTCGGTGATGTCCTCGAAGTAGACGACCATGCCGCCGCCGTCCATGGGGAAGCAGCGGCTGTGGAACCACCGCCCGGAGGGCTCGGAGCAGAACTCGAAGTCCCCGGTCTCTCCCGCGGCGGCGCGGCGGTACTCGTGCTCGAGGGTGGTGCCGACCATCGAGGGAAAGACCTCCCAGTGCGTCCTGCCGACGACCTCGTCGCGGCGCACGCCGAGGATCCGCTCCGCAGCCGCGTTCAGATACGTGAAGCGCCAGGCGGCGTCGCAGGCGAAGCAGCCGTCGTGGATGCGCTCCATGATCTCCGGCAGCCCCTGCGGCACGGCGGGCTGCCGCCTTCTATCGTGTGTCACGACGGCTCCCTCTGGGCGGACCTTCGCCGATTGTAGGACGCGGGAGTCACACGGGGCGGGGCGGCGCCGTTGGCGCGGTCAACCCGCGGGCCGCACGCCGTCCGGGCTCTGCCCGGTGGCGAGCGCGGTGACACGCACGATCAACGCGGTCTTCGCGTACGTGTGGACCTCGCGGTCGCCGGCGAAGCGCGCCGCGAGCTCCCGCTTGAGGGCAGCGTACTCCGCGGCTGTGGCAGGGTGCGCGCGGAGGTGGTCGCGGAACGCGACGCGCTCCCACTGGCCGTCGTCCAGCGTCACGACGTGGATGTGCGACACCCGCCGGCCCGCCTCGATCTGGTCGCTCATCGTCGCAGTCCCTTCATCCTGGGCGGCGCCGGGTGGCCACGGGCTCGGCGACGTGCGCTCTCCTCGTACTCTCCGCCATCCGTCGACACGGAGCCACCCCCGCCGGCGGGCGGCCCCCGGCGTGCGGCAGGCTCGCGCACCGTGTCTATACTTGTGGCGGGACAGACCACCCGGAGAAAGGCGGCGACCATGGCGTGGGTGCTCATCGAACACGAGATCCGTGACTTCGACATGCTCAAGCAGGTGTACGTGGACGACGAGGCCCGGCGGGAGGCCATGGGCTGCATCGCCGGCCACATCTGGCGGGCCGCCGATGACCCCCTCAACGTCTGCGTGCTGCTGGAGTGGGACACTGTGGAGCACGCACGCGAGTTCGCCGGCTCGTTCGAGACGGAGCAGGCCCTGCACTGGTCGAGCGCCAAGGCGCCGACGACCAGGATCACCGCCTTCGACGAGGTCTTGTCCTCCGCGCACTGACGCGAGGGCAGCGCCGGCGAGGCGGGCGCGGCGCGTCCGGCCCCCGGCGAGGCGGGCGCGGCGCGTCCGGCCCCCGGCGAGGCGGACGCGGCGCGCAACTCAGGCGCGCAGCTCAGGCGCGCGCCTCGCCGTCAGCGCCGTCGCCGGCCTGCGCCCTCTGCCTGCTGAGCATCCAGCTCTGGGCCAGCAGGCCGACCATCATCGCCACGAACGTCACCAGGTAGACCTGGCCGGTGAAGGCCTCCGCCGTCGCGGCCAGGCGCGCCACCGGCGTGACCGCGACGACGTCGCCGAACGCCACCGTCGTCACGCAACTCAGGCTGAAGTACATGAACGAGGTGCTCGGCTCGGGCTGGCCGAAGAACGGCGTCGCCTGCAGCGTGTCGATCGCCAGGAACAGGTAGCAGAAGGCGATGGGGATGAGCAGGAAGGCGGAGATGGCGCCGAGCACCGTGCCGGTCGTCACGGCCCTGTGCCGCAGCAGCCGGCGCACCACGAACAGCGGCGTCAGGGCCGAGAGGATGAGCAGCGAGAACGGGTGCGAGCTGTCTTCGACGTAGGTGACGGTCGCGGGCCCGGCCGTCTGGCCGGCGGCGGACCACACGAGGAGCAGCACCAGTACGACGACCACGAGCGCGTCCGCCGCGCGCAGCCAGCGGTGTGCCGGCCCGGAGGCGCGGGTCGCCGTCCACCGTCTGCGTGAGTCCCGGACAGGGTCGGCCCCGACTACGCAGGTCTGAGGGCGTACCCATTCACAGGTGGTCGCGCACGCGGTCGCTCGCTGCTTCTCTACCGGCAGGCCCGGCGGCGGCCTTCAGCCTCCCGAGGCGCGGGCTCGACTACCCGCGCGCGCCGCCGGACGCCTCGCCTGCAGCTACAAGGGCTGCGCGCAGGCGCGCCAACTCCTCGCGAAGCGCGGCGTCGGCGCGCAGGCGGGCCAGCGTGCCGCCGGCCTGCGCGGCGAGGGTCTCGATCAGGACGCTCTCCTGCCGAGAGAAGCCGTCGCGCCAGTGCGACGCCACATTGAGTCCCGCGATGATGACGCCGTCGTGCCGGATGGGGACCGCCGCGAAGGCCCGCAGGCCCTCCTGCAGCTCCTGCCAAGCACGCAGCTCGCGCGCCAGATCCTCGTACGACGCGAACACCGAGACGCCGGCCATCAGCACCCTGGTCTGCCGCGCGTCCGCGGCGAAGTGCGAGACTGCGGCGATGAACTCCGGAGGGAGGCCGGCGTGCACGGCGAGATCGATGTCGCCGGCGTCCGGGTCCACGAGGTACACGCCGCCGCAGTCCACTCCCGGCAAGGCGAGGGCCGCCTCCATCACAAGATCGAGCGCCTCAGGAAGCCCCTGCGCGTCGCCGAGCGCGACGGCGAGGTCGCGCTGAGCGCGCAACACATCCGCCAGGAGGTGCCTGTCGGTGACGTCACGCCACGTGACTGAGAGCCCGTCACCGAGCTTCGCGCCACGTATGTCGTAGTACGGCTGCCCGGCGCCGGCGAGGTCCGAGCGATAGGTCGTGCCGTCCAGCACCAGCGGCTCACCGGTCTCCACCACCCTGCAGTACGCCGCAAAGAGGCCCGACTCCCGCACGCCCGGCAACCGGCGCAGCAGACGCGTCCCCAGCAGGTCGCGCCGCGAGAGGCCGTTGTAGGCGCAGGCCGCAGCGTTGGCGTCGGCGTAGCGGAAGTCCACGATGGCGCCCGCGTCATCGCGCACCGCCTCGAACACGACGTGGGGGTCGAGCAGCGCGTCGATGGCGGCGCGCAGACGCGAGTTGCCTGCGTCTGCCGGCGCACGCCTCACATCGTCCACTCCCTGTGCCTCCCCGGGTCTGGTCGTCTCTGGTCACGATAGCACCCGGTCCGAAGGAATCCACGCCGGGCCGGGTTGTCGCACCCGCCGCGGCGCCTGTACCCTGCCGGAGATGTCCGAGTCCCACCTCCTCATGTTCGACTTCGACGGCGTCATCGCCGACTCACTGCACCTCCAGAGCGGCGCCTTCGTCGAGACCATGGAGGAAAACGGGCTGCACCACCTCGCGACGCCCGAGCAGTTCCTCGACTTGCTGGACGACAACTGGTTCGCCGCGCTCGCGGCCGCCGGAGTGCCGTGCGCCGCCGCCGGTCAGGTGGACGACTCCATCGACGAGCTGCCCAGCCCCGAGCTCTTCCCCGGCATCGTGGACGTCGTGGAACGCCTCGCGGAGGACCACACCGTGGTCGTCATCACCTCCAGCCGCACCGGCCATGTGGAGCGTGTCCTGGAGGAGCACGGCGTGACCGGCGTGGCCGAGGTCATCGGCGCCGACGAAGAACGGAGCAAGACACGCCGTATCAGCGCCGCCCGCAGCCGCTTCGGCCCCGAGCGGCCCGCCTGGTACGTCGGTGACACGGTGGGCGACATCGTCGAGGCGCGCGCAGCCGGTGTGCGCACGGTCGGCGCGGCCTGGGGCTGGCACGGCCCCGAGCGGCTCGAGCGCGTGCGCCCCGACCGCCTCGCGCACGAGCCGCAGGACCTTCTGGACCTCTTCACCGCCTGAGCACCGGCCGGCAGGCGCCCGGTCAGGTGCGCGAGAGCCCCTTCTTCGCGGCCGTGGTCACCAGCCTGAGCAGGGCGCCCAGTATGACCAGGTCGAGCAGCATCTGGATGGCGACGATGATGCTCGCGATGTCCGACTTCGGCGTGATGTCGCCGAAGCCCACCGTGGACAGCACGGTGATCGTGAAGTACAGGGCTCTCGTGTGGCTCAGCGGCTCGGTGAACGCGGCCGCGGACTCGTGCGACAGCGACAGGTACACGGTCGCGAACAGGTACAGGAAGAGCGGCACCACCAGGGCGAGCACTTCGATCGCCCTCAGCTCCGGAAGCTCGTCCAGGGCGACCCGGCGCGTGAGCCACATGACGATGACGACGAAGACGACGAAGCTGGCGACGAGCTTGGCGAGCGCCGCGACCCCGGAGTACCCCCAGCCCGGCGAGAGGTAGTAGGCCACCAGGAGGATCGTCACGGTGAGCGCCGCGCGCAGGGCGACGCGGGCGACGGCCCAGCGGCGTTCGCCGGCGTCGAGGTCCTGCAGGCGGCGCGGACCCGCACCGGGCAGCTTCTGGCGGCGCGCGAGCAGCATCGGGCGAGCGACGTCCTTTCGTCTTCGAGGGTCGTCGCATAGTCTAGCGCTCATGAGCGCCCCGTCCGCGTCACCGCCATCGCCGAGCCCATCACCGGCGCCCGCGGCGAGACTCCTGCCGCCGCGGCCCAAGGGGCTGTCTCGCTGGGTCCCCGGGCTCGTCACGCTGCGCACCTACAAGCGCGGCCGGCTGCGCGGCGACCTCGTCGCCGGCCTGGCCGTGACCGCGCTGCTCGTGCCGCAGGGCATGGCGTACGCGGAGCTGGCCGGGCTGCCTGCGGTCACCGGCCTCTACACCACCGTCCTGGCGCTGCTCGCCTACGCCGTGTTCGGGCCGTCGCGCATCCTGGTGCTCGGCCCCGACTCCGCCCTCGCGCCGATGATCCTCGCCGCCATCCTGCCCCTGGTCGGCGCAGACGGAGACCCGGCCAAGGCGGTCGCCCTGGCGTCCGCCATGGCCATCCTCATGGGCCTCATCTGCCTCGTCGCCGGCTTTGCCCGCCTGGGGATCGTCACCGAGTTCCTCTCCAAGCCGCTGCGTGTGGGGTACCTCAACGGCATCGCCATCGTCGTGGTCGTCAGCCAGCTGCCCAAGCTGTTCGGCTTCAGCGTCGAGGCCGAGAGCACGCCCGGCAAGCTCGTGGAGTTCGTGCAGGGCGTGGCCGCCGGCGAGACCAACTGGTACGCGCTCGCCATCGGCGCGGCCTGTCTCGTCATGCTCTTCGCCTTCCGCTTCTGGAAGCCCAAGGTGCCGGCGGTGCTCTTCGCGTTCGTGGGCGGCACCTTGGCGGTGGCGGTGTTCGGGCTTACCGCGTACGGCGTCTCGGTCGTCGGGCCGGTGCCGAGCGGGTTCCCCACGCCGGCCCTCCCGTCCTTCCCGCCCGACGGCCTGGACGATCTCTTCATCGCGGCGCTCGGCATGGCCTTCATCACCCTCGCCGACACCTCCGCGCTCTCGCGGACCTTCGCCCTCAAGTACGACCAGGAGGTCGACCCCAACCAGGAGATCGTCGCCCTCGGCACCGCCAACATCGCCGCCGGCTTCTTCCAGGGCTTCCCCGTGAGCGCGAGCAGCTCGCGCACCGCGGTGGCCGAGGCCGCCGGCGGCCGCAGCCAGCTCGTCGGCGTGGTCGGGGCGCTCGCCATCGTGCTGCTGCTGCTCTTCGGGGGAAACCTCACCGCCGACCTGCCCCAGGCCTCACTCGCCGCCATCGTCATCGTCGCCGGCACCTCTCTGTTCGACCTGCCGACCATGCGCTGGTTGTGGAGGGTGCGCCGTACCGAGCTCGTCCTGTGCCTTGCGGCGCTCGCCGGAGTGGCGCTGGTCGGGGTGCTGCAGGGCATCGTCATCGCCATCGTGCTGTCGGTGCTGGCGTTCATGTACAGGCTGTGGCGGCCGTACGACGCGACCCTCGGTCGCGTTCCGGGCCGCCATGGCTACCACGACGTCGACCGGCACCCCGAGGCCGTGCAGATCCCCGGCGCCGTGCTCTATCGCTTCGACGCACCGCTCTTCTTCGCCAACGCCGAGCACTTCGCCCGCGAGGTCAAGAAGCACGTGGCCGAGCGAGGCGAGCCGGTGCGCCGCGTCATCATCTGCGGCGAGCCCATCACCGACATCGACACCACGGGGGTGGACGCGCTCAAGGACCTCCTCGAAGATCTCGACGCCGTCGGCGCCAGCGTCGGCTTCGCCGAGTTCAAGGGACCGGTGCGCGACCGCCTCCGCCGCTACGGCCTGGAGAAGCAGGTCGGACGGGAGAACTTCTACTACACCCTCGACATGGCGGTGAGTGAGTACATCACAAGCATCGGTGAGGACCCCATGCGCTGGATCGACGATTACGGCAACGTCGACGACGAGACCGCCGGCCCCGACCCCGAGGAGATGCCGGAACCGCCGCTCAGGGCGTAGGCCGCGGCCCCGGCGGGGAACTGCTTCCTTGCCCAAGAGAACGAACGACGCCGCACGACGGCGCTGCATGCGGGAGATGCGACCATGACGGACGACAGCGACTGGACGATCGGACTGCGGCTGGACGACGTGCTGCGCGGGCAGGGGATGGACCCCGAGCCTGTCAAGGCGCGCTCGCCGCGCGTGGCGCAGGCCGCGGAGGACGCGATCGCGCAGGGCCGCAGCCTGCTGCACCCGCGCGTCGTGACGCGCGAGTACGCCGTGGTGCGGCACGAGCCCGACGGGCTCGTGCTCGACGGCGGCGCCTTCCCCTGCGGCGAGGAGCTCGCCAAGCAGCTCACCGGGGCGACGCGCCTCGTCCTGGTCGGCGCCACCGTCGGTGACGAGCTGCTGGACCACGCCGTGGACGTGGCGGAGAACCGCGGCGACCCCCTGCTCGCCCTCGGCATGCAGGGCGTGGGCGCCGCCGCGGTTGAGGATCTGGCCGTGCAGGCCTGCCGCAGCATCTCGCTCCCGGCCAGCGCGGCCGGTGAGGCCGGCGTGCTGTGCTGGCCGGGCTCGGCCGCGTGGCCAAACGTTGAGGCGCAGCGACAGATCTTCGACCTCCTCGGCGCGAACACGGCGGGCGGCGGCGCGCTGCGGCTCGACCAGTACGGCATCGTGCGTCCGGTGACGTCCATCACGTTCGCCGTCGCGATCGGCGCGCGGCTCGTGACGGAGACCGCCGCCGGCGCGGCTGCGTCGTGCGGCGGTGCCGAGGCGCCCTGCGAGACCTGCGGCCAGATACGCGTCTGCAACTTCGCCGGCTGCTGACGGCCGCGGCGCCCGTACGGCCGGCGGCGTCGGCCGGCGCGCGATCCGGACCAGGCCCGACGCGCGCGCCGGCCGGGCGTCAGGCGCCGGCCTGGGGCTCGGCGGCCGGCGCCGCGGCGCCGCGGCCCATGAGCTCGGCGGCCTCGCGCGTCTTGCCGGCCAGCTCCGAGAGGCTCAGCCGCTGCAGGCTCAGCGAGGTGAGGCCGGCCGTGACGCACACCAGCAGCTGAAGGCCCTGCAGGCCCAGGGCGAAGGCCAGCGCCGGACCGGCCGGCGCACCGGCCGCGGCCAGCGCGGCCGTCGCCGCGAGCTGGAACGTGCCGACGTTGCCCGGCGTGAGCGGCAGGATGCCGATGAGATTGGTCAGCAGCAGCACAAGGGCCGCACCCGTCCAGCCGGCCTGGCCGAGGTGGAACGCGTGCAGCACCGCGACCGCCGCCGCGAGCTGGATACCCCAGGCGCCCGCCTGCACGGCGGCGACGAGCAGGGCCAGGGAGGGCCGCGCCAGCACGCGCTGGGCGTCGGCGAAGTGCGGCAGCGCCGCGACGAGCGCACGGCGCCAGCCGCGTAGCTGATGACTCGAGGCGAAGGTCGTGGCGGCGCCGGGCAGACCGGCGGCCCTGCGCCGCTCGCGCCGCACCTGCAGCAGGACCGCGGCCGCGAACAGCGCTCCGAGCCCGGCGGCGCAGACGCCGAGCGCCGGCGCCGCCCAGGCCGGAGCCGCCAGCAGCGAGACGCCCGCCAGGCCGAGCACGACGAACGTGGCCGCGGAGAAGAGCTGTTCGGTGACAGTCATGCCGAACGTGGTGACGAACGGCACGTGCACGCCGCGCCGGCGCAGCAGCACGAAGAGCACGTACGGGTTCACGAGCGCCCCGAGGCGCACCGGCACGACAGCGTTGGCCAGAAGCCCGATGCTGGTGCACGAGACGGCGTCGCGCAGCCGCGGCTTGGCCTCGCAGGCGCGGCCGATCAGCGTCAGAGCGGAGCTCCTCAGACCGAGGGAGACGAGCATGAGGCCGAGCGCCACGAGCACCCAGCGCCAGTCGGCCCCCACCACGGCGTCGAGCATCGGCCGCACCTCGCCGCGGGCGATGAGGACGAGGACCATGCCGGTCACCGCCGCGGCGACGATGAGGAAGCGCCAGCGGCGGGAGGTCACGAGGCGGATGACAGAAGACGCGCGCGTCACAGGATTTCGAGTATGCGCGCGCACTGTCGTCTGGACAACCGTTGCCTTTGGGCCGCCACCGGGACGGGTGCGGCCCGGCCACCGGTCGGGCGCGGCGTGTCAGGAGGAGCGCGTCAGGCCGCCCGGCGCCGCACCACCAGCGCGACGGCGGCCAGCACGATGCCGGCAGCCCCCACGGCGATGCCGACCAGGGCGAGCGTCCGGGCGCTGTCCACCTCGCCCTGCGACGGCCCGCCGGCCACCTCGGTCTGGCCCTCCGCGAGCCTGGCCAGCTCGGCGTCCAGCCGGCCGGCGATCTCGGCCGTGGACGGCTCCTTCACGGGGAACTGGACGGCCGCGGCCGCCTCCACGGGCGAGAAGGTGTCGGGCGAGCTCGTGACCTTCTCGTCGACTTCCTGGCCCTCGACGGTGCCGGCGATACGGAAGGTGTAGTCACCGGGGGACGTCGGGATGAGCAGCGCGCGGTACTCGCCCGGGCGCTCCTCGAAGTTGGGGACCAGGTCGACCTTGACCTGCTGGTCGCCGTACACCACGGTCGCCTTGAGCCTGGCGCCGGGGTCCTCGATGGGGTCGCCGTCGGCCTTGTGGGTGACGATGACCTGCACGCTGTTGAGCTGGCCCACGTAGGCGGGCTCGACGCCCCAGCCTATCTCCACGGCCAGCGCCCCGACCTCGTTGGTCTCGTGCGCGGCAACGGGAAGAGCCCCCGTGAGAACCGCAGTCAAGACGGCGAGAGACAGCAACGCGAGGCGGACCTTCACGGCGGCTCCTTTCGGCTCGGCCCGCGCACCCCACGCGCGCCGTATGCAGCCTGCCCCGGTCGCGAAGCGCCGAAACCGGGGCGCCTCTGCGCCCGGCGCCCGGCGCCTCAGGGCGCGCCGATGCGCACCTCCAGCGGCACGCTGACGCCGCCGGTGCTCTGCTGCACCACCACCGCGACCTGCCAGGTGCCGGCCTGCGAGAGCTCCATGCCGGCGCCGGTCCACTCCCCCGCGCCGGTCTCCTTGAGCCGCACGCGCTGCGCCCCGAGGTCCGGCGCGACCGGGAGCGACAGCTCCAGCGTCACCACCCGCACCCTGTCCGGCGGCCGGCCGCTGTCGTAGTCGGCGAGCCTGACTGTGTACTCGTTGCTGCCCGCCACGCCCGGCGTCACCGCGAGCGTCACGCGCATCGTGGTGGCGTAGTCGTTGCCGGCCGCCGTCACCCCGGCCGGGGTCTTCTGTGCGGCGATCTTCGCGGCGGCGGTCGTGGCGGGCGCCAGCCCGCTCAGCACCGCCGTGGCCAGCAGGATGCAGGCGGTCAGCGCCAGCTCGCCGCCGGCGTCGAGGCGAAAGGCGCGCGCCGCGCCGTCGCGCTCTGCCAGCGCCGGGACCAGGCGGAAGCGGTTCAGCGCCCCCAGCGCCACGAGCACGACCACGAGACCGACCTTCACCAGCAGCGTGACGCCGTAGCTGGTGCCGATCAGGTTCGCCGGGGAGCCCACTTGCGCCAGCCCCCGGGCGGCACCGGTCGCGAGGACCACGACGAGGGTCACGGTCGCCACGTGTGAGAACGCCCTCACGGCGGCCGCGCGCTCAGGCCGCTCCGCCCCGCGGATGCCGAGCAGCAGCCAGGCCAGGCCGCCCAGCCACACGCCCACGGCGGCCATGTGCACCCACTGCACGAGCACGTTGAGCACGCGCAGCGAGGAGGGCGCGTCGGCGTGCCCCCCCAGCACACGCAGCAGCACGGCGGCGAGCGCGGCCGCGCCCAACAGCCACAGCGTCGCGCGGCCGGGGTAGAGCTCGAGCGCGGCCACGGCCGCCAGGCACACGACGAGCGCCGCGGCGAGCCACAGCAGCCACTTGCCCTCGGGCGTCTGGAAGAGGGGCAGCAGCGACGGCGCGCCCACCAGCTCGCGTTGCGACCACGTCATGAGGGCCAGACCCGCGGCGGCGGCCACGAGCGCCCAGCGCGACAGCGCCACGCCGCCGTGCGGCACCCGGCCCTTGAACACGAAGAGGCCGGTGGAGGCGGCCCCTACAAGCAACGCCAGGCCGCCGTAGAGCAGCCAGCGGCCGGCCACGCCGAGGCGGTCGGCCCACGGCGAGGTGTGCAGCAGCACGGTCGTCCTCTCGCTGCCCGGGGCGGGCGTGACGCCGACGCCGAAGGCGAAGGCGCCGCTGTCCACGTGGCCGTCGACAGACGAGACCGAGCGCCAGTTCACGGTGTACACGCCCTGCGGCAGGGGCTTCTTCAGCGCGACCTGCAGGTCGGCCGGCTTGCCCGGCACCGGCTGCAGCTTCGAGACGCCGGCCACCTCGCGGCCGGACGCGTCCAGGACCTTGACCAGCGAGAGCGACGCGTCCGGCTCTTCGGCGAACGTCATGACGATGGCGGCCGGCGACTGCGGGACGGAGGAGCCGGCCGCCGGGTCGGAGGCGGTGAGACCGGCGTGCGCCCACGCGGCCGGCGCGGCACACGCCGCGGCGACGGCCAGGACGATCGCGAGCGCGACGGCAGCGCCCGTGGCGCGCACCGGGGCTGGCCTCAACGCGCGCCTCACCCTTCGCCTCCTAGAGCAGGTACACGACGATGAACACGACCACCCACACGGCGTCGACGAAGTGCCAGTAGTAGGTGCCCGAGTCCACCAGGGCGGAGGTGCGCAGCGAGGCGCCCGTGCGCACGCGGCGCTCGCGCGCGGCGCGCACGAGCAGGTACAGCAGCACGAGCAGCCCGCAGAGCACGTGGAAGCCGTGGAAGCCGGTCAGCACGAAGAAGCTCGAGACCGCGAGGTTGGCGCTCAGGCCGAGGCCCAGGTGGGTGTACTCGTAGGCCTGACCGCCGAGGAACGCCGCACCCAGGATCAGCGTCAGCACGAGCAGCAGGTAGAAGGTCCCCGCCCGGCGTTTGCGGTAGGCGACCTGCATGTAGTGCGCCGTCACACCGCTCGCGAACAGCACGATGGTGTTGATGGCCGGGAAGACGGCGTCGAAGGTCTGCTCGCCGAGTGTGTGGTTGTGGATCCGCAGGTGCACAGCGGCGGCGATGAGGGAGGCGAAGAACACCGACTCCGAGCCGATGAACGCGAGCATGCCGGCGCCGACGAACGAGAAGCGGTGGGCGCCGGCGTCCTCGAGCTCCGGCTCGCTCCACGCCGCCGACATCCAGACGGCGCAGACCACGAGAAGGAAGGCGACGCCGATGGCGAAGACGACCCAGCTGGTGAGCAGCCCGGCGGCGACGATGAGGATGCCGACGGCCAGCCAGAAAGGCACCGCCGTGGTCTGCAGCGGCTCCGGCGGCAGCGTGTACACGTCCGGCGGCGGACCGCCTTCGGCCGCCGCCGCCTCCTGCCGCTCCAGGTCGAGCAGCGGCCGTTCGCTGTGCACCACGGGCAGCGAGACGAAGTTGCCGTGCGGCGGCGGCGAGGTGGTTGCCCACTCCAGGGTCCAGCCGCGCCATGGGTCGTCGCCCGCCACCTCTCCGGAGCGCAGGCTGGTGAGGAAGTTGTAGAGGAAGATGAGGATCGACACGGCGATGATGTAGCCGCCGATCGACGAGAGCAGATTGAGCGTGTTCCAGCCCACGTCCGGGGCGTAGGTGTACACGCGGCGCGGCATGCCCAGGAAGCCGAGGATGTACATCGGCAGGAACGTGATGAGAAAGCCGACGAGGATCAGCCAGAAGTGCCACTTGCCGAGGCGGTCGCTCATCGTGTGGCCGGTCATCTTGGGGAACCAGTAGTAGAGACCGGCGAAGAGGGCGAAGACGGTGCCGGCGAAGAGCACGTTGTGGAAGTGCGCGACCACGTAGTACGTGTCGGTGACCTGCCAGTCGAAGGGCACGACGGCCAGCGTGACGCCGGTGATGCCGCCCACCGTGAACAGGGCGATCAGCCCACAGGCGAAGAGCAGCGGGGTCTTGAAGGACAGAGACCCGCCCCACATGGTCGCCAGCCAGTTGAAGATCTTGACGCCGGTGGGGATGGCGATGAGCATGCTGGTGCCGGCCATGAGCACGTTGAAGTACGTCGGCAGGCCGGTCGCGAACATGTGGTGCGCCCACACCATGAAGCCCAGGAAGCCGATCACGCCCAGCATGATGATCATGGACTCGCGCCCGAACAGCTGCTTGCGCGCGAAGATGGGCACCACCTCGCTCATCACGCCGAAGGCGGGCAGCACGAGGATGTACACCTCCGGGTGGCCGAAGAACCAGAAGAGGTGCTGCCAGATGATCGGGTCGCCGCCGCCGCTGGGGTCGAAGAAGCTGGTCCCGAACTGGCGGTCGAGATACAGCAGGGCGATGGCCGCGGTCAGGCTGGGAAAGGCGAAGAGGATCAGGAACGAGTTGATGAACGTGGCGATGCAGAAGATCGGCATGTCCCGCAGCCGCATGCCCTTGGCGCGGAAGCGCAGGCAGGTGACGATGAAGTTGATGGAGCCGAGGATGGACGAGGCGCCGAGCACCACCAGCGAGACGATCCAGAAGGTGACGCCGTCGTGCGGTGAGTAGGCCTTCATGGTGAGCGGCGCGTAGCTGAACCAGCCGGTGTCCACCGCACCGCCGAAGAGGAAGCTGCTGTACAGCAGCAGCCCGCCGAAGAGGAAGAGCCAGTAGCTGAGGGCGTTGGCGCGCGGGAACGCCATGTCGCGCGCGCCGATCTGCAGCGGCACGATGTAGTTCGCCACCCCGATGATCAGCGGCATGCCGAACAGGAAGATCATCGTGGTGCCGTGCATCGTGAAGATCTGGTTGTAGGCCTCCGGCGAGAGCAGGTCCATGCCCGGCCGGATGAGCTGCGTGCGCATCAGCATGGCGAAGGCCACGGCGACCAGGAAGAAGGCCAGCGAGGTGCAGATGTACAGCAGGCCGATGGCCTTGTGGTCGGTGGTGGTGAGCCAGCGGCCGATGCCGGTGCGCGTCTCGTGCGCGGCGGGGGCCTGGAGGGCGGCGTCGCTCACCGGAGCTCCTCCAGGTACGCCACGAGCTGCCGGTACTGCTCGTCAGGCAGCGGCACCTGCGGCATCGTGCAGTCAGGCTTCACGGCCGCCGGGTCCTTGAGCCACTTGAAGAGGTTCTCCGGCGTGTTCGGCAGCGTGTAGGCGGCGATGCCGCCGCGGCTGCCGAAGTGCGTCAGGTCGGGACCGAAGGTGCCCTTCATGGTCGTGCCGCGGACGGTGTGGCAGCCGCCGCACGAGATCGTCTTCATGAGCTCGTACCCGGCCGTGGCCTCCGCGCCCGTCGGCGGGTCGGCCGGCTGCGCCTGGCGGTTGACCCAGGCCGAGTACTCCTCCGGCGAGACCACCACGAACATGAAGCGCATGTTGCCGTGCTGCTGCCCGCAGTACTCCGAGCACTCGCCGAGGTACCGTCCCTCACGCAGGGGCACGAAGTAGATGTGGTTCACGCGCCCCGGGATCATGTCGACCTTGCCGCCCATCTGCGGCACCCAGAACGAGTGGATCACGTCCACCGACTCGACGTCGATGGACGTCGGACGTCCCTGCGCGACGTAGACCTCGTTGGCGGTCTTGAAGTCCAGGTCGGCGAAGTCGAACTCCCACCACCAGCGGTGGCCGACGGCGGTGAACTGAGCCCCGGGGTCGGGGCGCGCGATCTGCTCGGTGGCGAGCAAGGTGAGGACGAAGAGGACGACGATGATGGCCGCGGGGATCAGCGTCCAGACGACTTCGATCGCCACGTTGCCGTGGGTGTCGGAGACCTCGGACTCCTTGCGGTGCCGCCCCTTGACGATGACGTAGGCGAGGATCGCCCAGACGGTCACGGCCACGCCGGCGAGGATGGCGTACATCTGGATGCCGAGGGTGCGGATGATCTCGCCCGAGGAGCCGTGCGGGCGCCACATGTTGGGTGTGCCCGCCGCGCCGGCGACAGCGGGGAGCACCAGGGCCACCAGCACGACGGCGACCAGGAGGGCGAGCAGCACGAGCCGCGCGCGGCGGCGCGTGCGCGTGAACGGCTCAGTCCTCACGACGGCTCCCACATCTTCCCCCCGGCGTCCGAGGGCTCCATCTTCGCACGACTTCCCGCTCATACGACACAATGGCTGCATGGACTACGTGAGGGCGGCGCAGCCGCGCATCGTGGGACTCTTCCTCGTGACCGTGCTGGCGGCGCTGCTCCTGGGCGGGTGGCCCGGCGCGGCGCAGAGCACCGCCGTGCTGGCCGCGACGGGCCTCACGGTGGCCGGAGCCGCGATCGTCAACAACGTGCTGGAGCGCGACGCCGACGCGCGCATGCAGCGCACGCGCCGGCGCCCGACGGCCTCCGGCGTGCTGCCGCCGGGCCGCGCCCTCGCGGCGGCGCTCGCGGCCGTCGCGGCCGGCGCCCTGGCCCTGTGGGCCGTCGCCGGCCCCCCGGCGGCCGCGTTCGCCCTCGCCGGCGCAGCCTGGTACGCCCTCGTCTACACGCTGCTGCTCAAGCCGCACACGGCGCTCAGCAGCGTGCCCGGCGCGCTGGCCGGCGTGTTCCCGGCACTCGTGGGCTGGGCGGCGACCGGCCAGAGCTTCTCCGCTCAGGTCCTCTTCTTGTGCGGCGTGATCTTCCTGTGGTCGCCGCCGCACTTCTGGGCCCTGAGCCTGGCGCGCGAGGAAGACTACCGCGCCAGCGGCATCCCCACGCCGCCGGCGCGCTACGGTGAGCCGGCGACGCGTCTGCTGATCGCCGCCTTCTTCGCGGCGCTCACCGCCGTCGTTCTGGCGGCGTGGGCGGCCGGCCTGTACGGCCCGCTCTACGCCGCCCTCGCCCTGGCGGCGACGGCCGTGCTCTGGACGTTCGTGGCGCGGCTTCTGGCTGCGCCCGCGCCCGGCCGCGCCTGGGCCCTCTTCAAGGCCTCCGGCCCGTACCTCGCCGTGGTGCTCGCCGCGGCGGTGCTCGACCACCTGCTCTAGACCGGCCACCGCTCCGACCTCTTGCGCGCGATGGCATACGTGACGGCGGCCACCAGCGGCGGCGCCACGAACACCATGGCGCGCAGCGCGTGGACCACCGTCACCACGTCCAGGTTCCAGATGTTGGCGAACACGTCGTCGGCGCCGCCGAGCAGCAGCACCGTGAGGAACGTGACGAAGCCGGCGCCCACCGCCAGGCGGCCGGGGCGCTGCGATGGGTAGGTGAGCACGTTGTGGAACCCGCGGTCGTTCAGCGCCCACTGGTCCACGAACGGCCACACGAGGAGCGGCGTGAACACCAGGCCGGGCAGGATCACCGCCGGCCAGAACACGGCCGGCAGCAGGAACCAGCCGATGCGGATGTCCCAGCCCGGCATGAGCCGCAGGCCGCCCTCCATCCAGCCCATGTACCAGTCGGGCTGCGCCTGCGTGGTCGCATCGAACGGCGTGTACGGCCCGTACAGCCACACCGGGTTGATCTGCAGGAAGGCGCCGAAGGCCGTGAGCACACCGGCGACGAGCAGGAGGTAGCCCACCGTGCGCAGCGCGTAGGCCGGCACCATGGGCGTGCCGACCATGGTGCGGTCGTCGCGCGCCGGCCCGGGGAACTCGGTGTGCCGCTGGAACCACAGGATGCCCATGTGCAGGCCGAGCAGCCCCATGATCCCGAGCGGCAGCAGCAGGATGTGGGCGGGGTAGATCCGCGCGATGATGCCGCTCGTGGGGAACTCGCCGCCGAACATGATCGAGGCGAGCCAGGGACCGAGGAACGGGATCGACTCCGTGATGGAGTACGCCACGCGCAGGCCCACACCCGAGAGCAGATCGTCGGGCAGTGAGTAGCCGAACAGCCCGTTCATGCCCACGGTGATGAGCAGCACGATGCCGAGGAGCCAGTTGATGACGCGCGGCTTGCGATACGCGCCGGTGAAGAACATGCGCAACAGGTGGATGATCAGGGCGGCGACGAACACGAGCGCCGCCCAGTGGTGCACCTGCCGGATCAGCAGCCCCGCTTTGACGTTGAAGCTCAAACCCAGCACCGAGTTGTAGGCGGCCGAGACCTCGCTGCCCTGCAGCGGCTGGTAGGCGCCCTCGTACACGGTCGGCGTCTGCGACGCCTCGAAGAACAGCGAGAGGAAGATGCCGGTGACCACGAGGATGACGAAGCAGTACAGCGCGATCTCCCCGAGGAAGAAGGCCCAGCTGTCGGGGAACACGTGGCGCAGCTCCTCCTTGACCAGGCGGGAGCCGCCGCCGAGGTTGCGGTCGGTCCAGCGCGCCACCGGGCGTAACGGCGAGCGGCGCACGCCGAAGGCGCTGCCCAGGCTGTTGAGGAGGCGGCGGCGGCTCATCAGGAGAGACCCTCGTCCCAGAAGCCGGGGCCCACGGGCTCGGTGAAGTCGCTCTGTGCCACCAGGCAACCCTGCTCGTCGATGGCCAGCGGCAGCTGCGGCAGCGGCCTGCCGGCCGGCCCGAACACCACCCGAGCGCCGTCCAGCAGGTCGAAGCTCGACTGGTGGCACGGGCACACCAGTCGCTGGGCCTCGTCCTCGTACTGGGCGACAACGCAGCCCACGTGCGTGCACACACGCGAGTAGGCGACGAAGTCCTCCGGGCTCCACGACTCGCGGCCCGGCTGGGGCTTGAAGTCGCCGTTCACGAAGTGGAACAGGGCGACCTGCGCGTCGGCGGACCCCACATGGCCCTCGGGGAAGGCGACCAGCGTGCCGCCGGCGGCCAGGGCGTCCCTGGTGACCGGCACGCCCTCGGAATCGACGAGCCGGGCGCCGGGCGTCCAGGCGGTGGTGCGCAGCGAGCTCCGCGGGCGCGGCCCCAGGGCGCCCAGCAGCACGACCTGGCTGAACGCGAACACGGCGCCGCCGACGATGAGCAGGCGGAACAGGAAGCGGCGGCGCGTGAGCACACCCGTGTCCTGCTCGAGGGCGGAGGCGAGCGCGTCACGGCCCTCCGGGTCCTCGTGTGGCACGGGGTACGGCGCCGTGATGACCTCGTCGCCGGCCAGGTCGCGGCCCCACCAGGCGAGGGCCACGCCCAGCCCGAGCAGGGCGGCCGCGAGAAAGCCGCCGATCCAGCCATTGCCGGCGCCGAGGATGAACGACACGGCGAAGCCGACGGCGCCGGCGATGGTGACGACGAGCCCGAGCGTGACCGGCCAGGTCGGCGGGCCTGAGCGGTGCGGCGGCGAGGGCAGAGCCCCGGCCGGCGGACGAGCGTCGGGCCGGTCGCCGAGGGGTCCACCGGCGGCCCCCTCGATACCTTCGCTGCGGGGAGTCTTCACGGCGCCGCCTTCCGCGACTTCCACGCCAGCCACACGGCGAGCAGCACGAGGATCACCAGGCCGAGCCCTCCGAACAGGCCTTCGGGCACCGGCCCCAGGTACCACAGGCCGGCGCCGCCCGGCGACTCGGGCTCGATGAGCCGGTCGACGTACAGCGCGACCGAGGTCTGCTGCGTGACGTCGAAGGTGTTGCCGGCGAAGGCCGGCATCTCGCGGCGCCCGAGGATCATGGCCGCGAGCGCCTCGGCTGCCGGGTACTGAGCGATGTCCGGCGCGTTCAGGCCGGACGTGAGCGCGCCGCCGCGGCCGGTCGCGCTGTGACAGCCGGCGCAGTAGAGGCGGTACAGGTCGCCGCCGCGGTTGAGCTCGGCCGCGTGCGACGCCGGGTCGGCCACGGAGGCGGCGACGTACTGCGCCACGGCGTCGATCTGCTGCTGCGTGAGCGCGTCACGGAACGACGGCATCTGGATGCCGCCCTCGGAGACCATGGGCCCGACCAGCTCGGCGAAGCCGGCCGGCGCCAGCGGCGGCCCGAACGCGCCCTCACCCTTCGGACCGTGACAGCCGGAGCAGTTCTGCAGAAAGACACCCTCGCCGGACGTGGGCTGCCCCGAAGGTGAGGCGACGGGCACCGGCGAGGCCGCCGAAGATGCCGCCTCCGTCGCAGCCCGCGCGCCCGCGACCGGCACCAGGATGAGGGCGGCAGCCAGCACCGCTGCAAGCGCGATGCGGCGCGCGACCGGGACCGCGCCCCGGCGCCCTCGCCGCCCACGCCCACTGCTCCTCACGCGGACCCCCTCTGCTCCCCGGCCGCCTGCCTCCCCGCGGCCGTCACGTCCGACGCACGCCGTTTCTCACGAGGCAAATGGCGTTAGATGCGTGACAGGAGCCTCCGCCCTTGATAGTGATTGTTCTACTACCATGCACTGAACCTCGCGTAAAGCATGGTGGCACGTGCCGATGAGGCCGTGCACCCAGTGCCGGAGCGGGGGACACACCGGTCGCAGACGACAGACGGGGGGAGACGACGCAGGGTCTCGCAGCCATCGCCATCTGGCCGGCGGCCCTGTACGCCGCGCTCGTGCTGAGCCTCGCCGCCCTCATCCTGGTGCTGTCCGCCGTCCTCGGCGAGCGGCGCCGGGGCGGGCGCGACCGCGGCACGCCCTACGAGTCTGGTCTCGAACCGGCCGGCCCGCTGCCGCGGCGGCTCTCGGTCGAGTTCTACCAGGTCGCACTGTTCTTCGTGATCTTCGACCTGGAGGCCGTGTTCGTCTTCGCCTGGGCGGTCAACGCGCGGAAGCTCGGCTGGACGGGCTACGCCGAGATCGTCGTGTTCGTCGTGCTGCTGCTCGCCGGCCTCGCCTACTTGTGGAAGGCCGGCGGGCTGGACTGGGGCGCGGCCGGCCGGCGCAAGCGCAAAGCACGCCTCGCCGCACGCCTGCGGCGGGGCGCGACCACGGACGCCGGGCCCGAGGCGCCCGCTGGCCCTGCCGGGGCGCCGGCGGAGGGCCGCCCGTGAGCGCGCGCCGCAGCGACCGCCCGTCCCGCACCGGCATCGCACTCCACTCGCTGCTGGAGTCGGAGCAGCCGCTCGTCGCCGGCCCCGAGGGCAACATCGTCATGGGCAGCCTGCAGGCGCTCATCGCCTGGGGGCGCAAGTACTCGCTGTGGCCTTTCGGCTTCGGCCTCTCCTGCTGCTTCGTGGAGATGGCCACCAGCCTCACGCCGCGCTACGACATCGCGCGCTTCGGCGCCGAGGTGCTGCGCATCTCGCCGCGCGAGGCCGACGTGATGCTCGTCGCCGGCACCGTGTTCAAGAAGATGGTGCCCACCGTCATCCAGCTGCACCGCCAGATGATGGCGCCGCGCTGGGTGATCAGCATGGGCTCGTGCGCCAACTCCGGCGGCATGTACGACGTGTACAGCGTGGTGCAGGGCGTCGACTCCTTCTTGCCCGTCGACGTGTACGTGCAGGGCTGCCCGCCGGCGCCGACCGCGCTCATGGAGGGCCTGCTGCTGCTGCAGGCCCAGGTGGCCACCGAGCGCCGGCCGCTCAGCTGGGTGGTCGGCCAGGAGAACGTGACCGAGGCGCCCAAGGTGCCGCTGCGCGACCTGCGGCGCCCGCAGGTACAGGCCATCGAAGAGCTGCGGCCGCCGGACGAGGTGTGACGTGGCCGCCGCCGCAGAGACCACGGCCGCCGCGGGCGTGCTCGCCGAGCTCCGCGCCCGCTTCCCCGGCGCGGAGCTGACCGCGCAGGCCACGGCCGACGGCATCCCGACCGCCTGGCTGCCGCCGGACCTGCTGCTCGAGGCGCTCGGCTACCTCAAGAGCGAGGCCGAGCGCCCCTTCCGCTTCCTCTACGACCTCGGCGCGATGGACGAGCGCTGGCGCGCCCACCGCGCCGGCCTGCCGGCGGCCGACTTCAGCGTCTTCTACCACCTCGTCAGCTACGAGCGGAACGCCGACCTGCGCCTCAAGGTGGCGCTCCTCGGCGAGACGCCGGCCATCGCCTCCGTCACCCCGCTGTGGCCGGCCGCCGGCTGGTACGAGCGCGAGGTGTGGGACATGTTCGGCATCCGCGTAGAGGACCACCCCGACCTGCGCCGCATCCTCACGCCGCCCTGGTGGCAGGGGCACCCGCTGCGCAAGGAGCACCCGGCGCGAGGCACCGAGTACGGCCCCTTCGAGGTGCCGGAGGAGCAGTACGAGGAGTGGATGGACGACCTGCGCTTCGAGCCCCAGAAGTGGGGCCTGCCGAGCGCCGAGGACGACCCCACCCTGATGTACCTCAACATCGGCCCGCAGCACGGCGCCACCCACGGCCCGTTCCGCGTCATCGTCGGCCTGCGCGACGAGGAGATCGTCCACTGCCTGCCCGACATCGGCTACCACCACCGTGGTGCCGAGAAGATCGCCGAGCGCCAGACCTGGCACCGCTTCATCCCGCACACCGACCGCATCGACTACCTGAGCGGCGTCGGCAACAACCTGCCGTACGTGCTCAGCGTCGAGGAGCTCTGCGGCATCGACGTCCCCGAGCGCGCCCAGGTGATCCGCGTCATGCTGGCCGAGTTCTACCGCATCGCCAGCCACCTCGTGTTCTACGGCACCTTCGCCCAGGACGTCGGCGCGCTCTCGCCGGTCTTCTACACGTTCGAGGACCGCGAGCGCATCTTCGACGACATCATCGAGCCCATCTGCGGCGCGCGCATGCATGCCAACTGGTTCCGCATCGGCGGCGTCGCACAGGACCTGCCCAAGGGCTGGGAACGGGGCGTGCTGGAGTACCTCGACTACCTGCCGGCGCGCCTGGACGAGTACGACCGCCTCATCATGGACAACCGCATCCTCAAGGCGCGGACGGTGGGCGTCGGGCCGGTTTCCGTGGAGGACGCCGTGGAATGGGGCGTCACCGGCGCCAACCTGCGCGCCGCCGGCTACCCGTGGGACTGGCGCAAGCAACGCCCCTACAGCCACTACGAGTGGTTCGACTTCGACGTGCCGGTCGGGACGACCGGCGACAGCTACGACCGCATCGCCGTGCGCGTGGAGGAGATGCGCCAGAGCCTGCGCATCATCCGCCAGTGCGTGGAGAACATGCCGGACGGCCTGCACCGCTCGCACCACCCGCTGGCCACGCCGCCCAGCAAGGAGCCGCACACGATGCACGACATCGAGACGCTCATCACGCACTTCCTGGGCGTCACCTGGGGCCCCGTGGTGCCGCCCGGCGAGGCCTGCGTGTACACAGAGGGCAGCAAGGGCCAGTACAGCTACTACTGCATCAGCGACGGCGAGAACACCTCGTACCGCACTCGCATCCGCACGCCGTCGTTCGCGCACCTGCAGGCGCTGCCGCTGCTCTCGCGCGGCTTCGAGATCGCCGACCTGGTCACCATCCTGGGCAGCATCGACTTCGTCATGGGGGACTGCGACCGGTGAGCCTGAGCGACGAAGAACGGCGCGCACTCGAGGCGGTGGTCACCCACTACCCGGACCACCGCGCGGCGGCGTCCAGCGCCCTCAAGGCCGTGCAGGCGCGGCGGCGCTGGCTCTCCGACGAGGCCATGGCCGACGTGGGCGGGTTCCTCGGCATGAGCGTCGAGGAGCTCGACAGCCTGGCGACGTTCGGCAACATGCTGTTCCGGCGCCCTGTCGGCCGTCACATCGTCCTCGTCTGCAACAGCTTCGCCTGCTGGTCGCTGGGCTACGCCGAGCTGCTCGAGGCGCTCGAGCAGGAGCTCGGCGTCGGCATGGGCCAGACGACGCCCGACGACCGCTTCACCCTGCTCCCCATCGTCTGCCTGGGCGCCTGCGACCGCGGCCCGGCGATCATGGTGGACGCCGACCTGCACGGGCCGCTGGCGCCGGCCGACGTGCGCGGCGTGCTGGCGAGGTACGCGTGAGCGCCGCAGACGACAGGGGACCGGGCGTGACGGCCGGCGGCAGCACCCCCGGCGGCAGCACCCCCGGCGGCGGCGCAGCGGCCCCCGGCGGCGAGGAGCGGCCGCTCACGCGCGCCATGCGTGCCGACGGCCGCCCCGCCGGCATCGACGACTACCTCGCGGCCGGCGGCTACGAGGGCCTCAACCGGGCGCTGTTCGACCACGAGCCGCGCGAGGTCACGCAGCTCGTCATGGACTCGGGCCTGCGCGGCCGCGGCGGCGCCGGCTACAACACCGGCCGCAAGTGGAGCACCATGCCGCTCGGGCCGGACGCGCCGCGGCCCAAGTACGTGGCCTGCAACGCCGATGAGATGGAGCCCGGCAGCATCAAGGACCGCTTCCTCATGGGCCGCAACCCGCACGTGGTCATCGAGGGCATGGTGATCGCCGGGTACGCGGTGCAGGCCGACGCCGGCTACCTCTTCCTGCGGGCCCAGTACGACCAGCCCTACGCCGCGCTCGAGCGGGCGCTCGCCGAGGCCCGCGCCCGCGGCTTTCTCGGCGAGGACATCCTCGGCACCGGCTGGTCGTTCGACATCCACCTGCACGAGAGCATCGGCCGCTACATCTGCGGCGAGGCCTCGGCCATGCTGAACGCGCTCGAGAGCCTGCGGTCCAACCCGCGCGCCCGCCCCCCGCACATGACCGGGGCGGGACTGTACTCCAAGCCGACCGTCGTCAACAACGTCGAGAGCTACGCCTGCGTGCCGGGCATCGTGCGCCACGGCGTGGACTGGTGGAAGGGCCTCGCCGTCACGCCTGAGGGCGGCACCAAGATCTACGGGGTCTCCGGGCGTGTGGCGACGCCCGGCTGCGTCGAGCTGCCGGTGGGCACCTCGCTGCGCGAGCTCATCGAGGTGCACGCCGGCGGCATGCTGCCGGGGTACGGGCTCACGGCCGTCGTGCCGGGAGGCGCCTCGACGGCCTTCATCCCCGCGGCCGACATCGACGTGCCGTTCGACTTCGACAACACCGAGCGCATCGGCTCGCGCCTCGGCACCGGCACCGCCGTCCTGCTCGACGACCAGACCTGTCCCGTCGGCATGCTGCTCAACATGGAGCAGTTCTTCGCGCAGGAGTCGTGCGGCTGGTGCACGCCCTGCCGCGAGGGCCTGCAGTGGACGGTCAAGCTCCTCGCGGACATCGAGGAGGGCCGCGGCCGGCCGGAGTATCTGGAGCTGCTCGAGGACCAGTGCTGGTACATGGGGCCCGACCGCACGTTCTGCGACCTGGCGCCGGGCGCCGTGCAGCCGCTGCAGTCGGGGCTCAAGCTGTTCCGCGACGAGCTCGAACGGCACATCGCCGAGGGCGGCTGCAGCTACCCGCGCCGCGGGTCGAGCCTGCCGGTGAGGAGCGGGACGACGTGGGCGTGAGCGGCCCGACCGGCGGCACCGGCGAGCTCGTGACCGTCGTCATCGACGGCACCGAGCACCGCGTGGAGGCGGGGCGCAACATGCTCGACATCGCGCTCTCGCTCGGCTACGACCTGCCGTTCTTCTGCTGGCACCCGGTGATGGGCTCCATCGGCGCCTGCCGCCAGTGCGCCGTGCGCCTATGGTGGACGGCCCGAGACGGCAGCGAGAAGAGCGACCTCGCCATGGCCTGCATGACCGAGGCGCAGGAGGGCACGAAGATCTCCGTGCTCGACGAGGAGGCGACGGTGTTCCGCCGCCGCATGATCGAGCTGATGATGCTGAGCCACCCGCACGATTGCCCGGTGTGCGACGAGGGCGGCGAGTGCCATCTGCAGGACATGACGGTGATGACCGGCCACGCCTATCGCCGGTACGACGGGCTCAAACGCACCTTCCGCAACCAGGACCTCGGTCCGTTCGTGGCCCACGAGATGAACCGCTGCATCACCTGCTACCGCTGCACGCGCTTCTACAACGACTACGCCGGCGGCCACGACTTCGGACCCTTCGGCTCGCGCAACCAGGTGTACTTCGGGCGCGCGCAGTCCGGTACGCTGGAAAGCGAGTTCAGCGGCAACCTCGTGGAGGTCTGCCCGACCGGCGTCTTCACCGACAAGACGCTGGGCCGTCACTCCTCGCGCAAGTGGGACCTGCAGACGGCCCCGGCGGTGTGCCAGCACTGCGGCCTGGGCTGCAACATCCAGCCCGGAGCGCGGTACGGCGAGCTGCGGCGCATCGTCAACCGCTACAACCTGGACGTGAACAAGCTGTGGCTCTGCGACCGCGGGCGCTTCGGCTACGCCTACGTCAATGCGCCCGAACGGGTGCGCGCCGCACGTGTGGCCTGGCGGCCGCCGGCGGCGGTGGCCGAGAGCGAGCAGGAGCCCGTGCAGAAGCGGCGCGAGCGCGCCCTGGACGCGGCGGCGGCCCTGGTGCGGGGCCGCCGCGTGATCGGCATCGGCTCGCCGCGGGCGCCGCTGGAGGCCAACTATGCGCTGCGCACGCTGGTCGGGCCGGCGTCCTTTTACGACGGCATGTCCGACGCCGACCACGAGCTCGTCGGGGCCGTGCTCGAAGTGGCGCGCAGCGGCCTGCGGCTGGGCGCCCTCGGCGACCTGCAGGGCGCCGACGTGGTGCTGGTGCTCGGCGAGGACCTCACGAACACGGCGCCGCTCGCCGCCCTCACGCTACGCACGTGGGACCGCCTGCGCCCCACGGCCCAGGAGGCGCGCACCCACATCCGCAGCTGGAACGACGCCGCCGTGGGCCGCGCCAAGCGGCGCGAGCCCAAGAAGCTGTGGCTGGCGACGCCGTACGCCACGAAGCTCGACGAGATCGCCGCCGAGACGTGGCGGGCGGCGCCCGACGACATCGCCCGCCTGGCGCTGGCGCTCGCGCACGCGCTCGACCCGGCGGCGCCGGCCGTGCCGGACCTGAGCGCCGCCGAGCGCCGCCGCGTGGCCCGCTGGGCCGAGCCGCTGAAGGCCAGCCGCAAGGCCGTCGTCGTCAGCGGCACGAGCGGCGGCTCTGCGACGCTGGTGCGTGCGGCGGCCCGGCTGGCCGCGGCGCTGCCGCGCGACAAGGTCCCGGCCGGGGTGGCGCCGCCGCGCCTCGTGCTCACGGTGCCCGAGGCGAACAGCGTCGGGCTCCGCATGATGGAGGCCGGACGCCTCTCGCAGGCCATCGCCGCCGTCGCCCGCGGCGAGGTCGACGTGGTAGCCATGCTCGGCAACGACCTGTACCGGCGCGCGGCGCCGCTGCTCGTGGACGACCTGGTGCGGCGCGCCCCCGACCTGCTCGTGCTGGCCGCGCTCGAAGACACCATCACCGGGCACGCCGACGTGGTGCTGCCGGTACCGACCTTCGCCGACTCCACCGGCACCTACGTCAACAACGAGGGCCGCGCGCAGCGCTCGTACGCCGTGCTGCCGCCGCAGGGCGAGACGCAGGAGGCGTGGCGCTGGCTGCGCGACCTGATGCTGCGCGGCGACGTCAAGGAGGTGCGCGGCTGGACCGACGACACCGACGTGCTGGCCGCGCTCGAGCACGACCTGCCGCAGCTCCGCGGCGTCGTCGCAGCCGCGCCGCCGCCGGGCTGGCGGCAGGATGGGCGCCGCGTCGCCCGTCAGGCGCAGCGCAACAGCGGCCGCACGGCGCTCGACGCCGACCGCACCGTGCACGAGCCGGGGCCGTCTGCGGACGCCGACTCACCGCTGGTCTTCTCGCTGGAGGGCCTGCGGCCGTTCGAGTCTCCGGCGCCGCTGCAGGCGCGCGTGTGGTCGCCGGGCTGGAACTCCAACAACGGCCTGCACAAGCTGCAGGAAGAGGTGCTCGGCCCCGTCCGCGGCGGGCCGAGCGGCCTGCGCCTGCTCGACGGCGCGGCCGGGGGCGCGGCCGCCGGCCGACCCAAGGACGTGCCGGCCCCGGCGCGCTTCGCGCCGCACCCCGACGGCGAGCTCCTGCTGCTGCCGGTGCACCACATCTTCGGCAGCGACGACCTGAGCATGCGCGAACCCGGCATCGCTGCGCGCGCCCCGCAGCCCTACGTGGCCGCCAACGCGGCCGCGGCCGCCGCCCTGGGCTTCGCCGACGGCGACCCCGTCGTCCTCTGGCTGCCGTGGATGGACTTCCTCACCACGTTCCGCATCCTCCCGTCCCTGCCCGACGGCGTCGCCGGGGTACCCGTCGGCCTGCCGCGCGTGCCGTACATCGCCCTTCCGGCGCGCGGCCGCATCCTGCCGCGCCCGCTCGCCCCGCCGGCGCAGACGTGGGGAGCCCTGTGATGGCCTGGTACTGGTCGCTCCTCACGGTGCTCGGCGTGCTGATCGTGTCCCTGACGATCGCCGCCGGCCTCATCTGGTACGAGCGCCGCCTGCTCGGCCTCGTGCAGGACCGCCTCGGGCCCAACCGCGTCGGCCCCGCCGGCCTCCTGCAGGTGCTGGCCGACACCTTCAAGATCCTCTTCAAGGAGGACTGGGTTCCGCCGTTCGCCGACCGCCCCGTCTTCATCGTGGCGCCGTCCATCGTGCTCATCACGGCGCTCATGTCGTTCATGGTCATCCCCATCTACGATGGCGTCGTGGTGGCCGACATGAACGTGGGCCTGCTGTTCTTCCTCGCGATGTCGTCGCTGGCGGTGTACAGCGTCGTCCTGGCCGGCTGGTCGTCGCACAGCAAGTACTCGCTGGTCGGCGGCCTGCGCGCGGCCGCGCAGATGGTGAGCTACGAGGTGTTCATGGGCCTGTCGCTGGTCGGGGTCGTGCTCCTCGCCGGCAGCTTCAACCTGCAGGACATCGTGGAGGGCCAGCGGGGCGTGTGGTACGTGATCCCGCAGTTCGTCGGCTTCGTGGTGTTCGTGATCGCGGCGCTGGCCGAGACGCGGCGCATCCCCTTCGACCTCGTGGAGGCGGAGAGCGAGCTCGTGGCCGGCTACCACACCGAGTACTCGGGCATGAAGTTCGGTCTGTTCATGGTCGGCGAGTACGTGGCCATCACGCTCATCTCGGCGCTCATCACCGCGCTGTTCTTCGGCGGCTGGCTGGGACCGTGGCTGCCGGGCTGGCTGTGGTTCCTCATCAAGACGTTCATCTTCATCAGCTGCTTCATCATCGCGCGCGCCACCTTCCCGCGGCCGCGCTACGACCAGCTCATGGCCCTGGGGTGGAAGGCCATGCTGCCGCTCAGCCTCGTCAACCTGCTCGTGACCGGCGCCATCGTCGTGGCGCGCGTCCAGTGAGGGCGGCGACGTGACCGACGCGCAGCGCACACGCATGAAGCTGAAGTCCGGCGGCGCCACGCTGCCGTCGCCGGACGTGACCGGTCTGGCCGGCGCGCGGCCGCCCGAGCCCGCCGGCCCGGACGTCACCCATCCGCCGCTGACCACCGACGTGGTCGTGACCGGGCGCCTCGCGCGGCGCGGGCAGAGCCTCGTGCCGCGCGCGGGCCGCACCCTCGTCTCCACGCTGGTCGGCATCGGGGTGATCATCGGCCACGCCTTCCACCGGCGCGACACCATCGAGTACCCGGACGAGATGGTGTACCTGCCGCCGCGCTACCGCGGACGCATCGTGCTCACCCGCGACCCCGACGGCGCCGAGCGCTGCGTGGCCTGCTACCTCTGTTCCGCCGCCTGCCCGGTGGACTGCATCGCCCTGCAGGCGACCCAGGACGAGAGCGGCCGCCGCTACCCCGAGTGGTTCCGCATCAACTTCTCGCGCTGCATCTTCTGCGGTTACTGCGAGGAGGCGTGCCCCACCTACGCCATCCAGCTCACGCCCGACGTGGAGATGTGCGAGTACGACCGCAAGAACATGGTGTACGAGAAGGAGGATCTGCTGATCGCCGGCACCGGCAAGCGCCACACGCACGACTTCTACCGCGTGGCCGGGCTCGCGATCGGCGGCAAGGACAAGGGCGAGGCCGAGCGCGAAGCGCCGCCCAGCGACGTGAGGGACCTGCTGCCGTGACCGCGCTGTTCTACATCGCCGCCGCCGTGGCCGTGGTCGCGACCCTGCTCGTGGTGACACGCAGCAACCTGGTGCACGCGCTGCTGTATCTGGTGGTATCGCTGTTCGCCGTGGCCGTGATCTTCTTCACTCTGGGGGCGCCGTTCGTGGCCGCGCTCGAGGTGATCGTGTACGCCGGCGCCATCATGATGCTGTTCATCTTCGCGGTGATGCTGCTCAACGTGCGCGCCGACGAGGACCAGATGAGGGTGCCGCGGCGCGCCTGGATCGGCCCCGTGGTGCTGGTGGCCGTGCTGCTCGCCGAGGTCGTGTACGGGGTGCAGCTCAAGGACGCGACGCTGGCCGGCGGCGAAGTCGGCCCGGCCGCGGTGAGCACCTCGCTGTTCGGCCCCTACGTGCTGGGCGTCGAGCTGGCCAGCATGCTGCTGCTCGCCGCCCTGGTCGGGGCCCGGCACGTGGCGGCGCAGCCCGACGCGGCGCCGGCGGAGCTGGGGGCGGAGTACGCGGCGCCGGGGGATGCGCCGGGAAGCGACGCAGCCGGCGCCGGCGCGGCCGGTGCGCACGAGACCGACGCGGCCGGTGACGCCGGTGCGGACGAAGCATCCGCACCGGACGATCAGGCCGGCCGCGAGCCCGCGGAGGCCGTGTGATGGCGAGCGTCTCGCTCAACGCGGCCCTCATCCTGGCCGGCGTGCTCTTCTCCATCGGCTTCGCCGGCCTGCTCGTGCGCCGCAACCTCATAGTCGTGCTCGCCTGCATCGAGATCATGCTGAACGCCGCCGGCCTCGCCTTCGTGGCGGCCGGCGCCCGCTGGGGCCACGCCGACGGCCAGGTCATGTTCATCTTCGTCCTGGCGATGGCGGCGGCCGAGGTGGCCGTCGGTCTGGGCATCGCCATCCGCTTCAGGCACCAGTTCGGCCGCCTGGACGTGGACGACGCCGACGAGATGAAGGGCTAGCGGATGCTGCAGCTCCTCTGGCTCATCCCCGCCCTGCCCGCCGCCGGCTTCGTCGTCCTGACGCTCTTGAACGGCCGCCTGAGCCGCACGGCCTCGGCCTGGATCGGCGCCGGGTCCGT